>Ga0066652_100000502_pt1 | contig 18767 bp, 9 predicted proteins | sample GraSoiAngelo_101_FD_71413 | JGI IMG/M metagenome (GOLD analysis project Ga0066652, IMG submission 71413) | Grasslands soil microbial communities from the Angelo Coastal Reserve, California, USA - 14_0903_02_30cm | ecosystem: Environmental > Terrestrial > Soil > Grasslands | place: USA... | reverse complement strand
GGCGATAAAACCGAGATATTTCTTTACAAACCCGAAAGTAAAAGGGGCATACGTGTTGCGGGAAAGCCTGGCCAGTTCGTGTTGCCGCCGCCGTTTGAAAAGGAAAGCAACATACCCGGCATCAGCGTGCATCATAAATTTGTTGTTGTTGATTTCAAAGGGAAAAATCCTGTGGTGTATTGCGGCAGCAGTAATCTTGCCTTTGGCCCGGAACAAAACAATGGCGATAATCTTATTGAAATAAGGGATAAGGACGCTGTCACCGCCTTTGCGATAGAAGCTATCCGGCTGGTCGATCATTTTCATTTTCGCAATGCACAGTTTATGGCCCAGCAAAAGACAACAAATGGGAAGAAAGATGAAATCCACTTACATGGAACAAAGGAAAAAGCGTGGATAGACAAGTATTTTGACAAAAAGGATCTCAGGATGCTTGAACGGGAGTTGTTGATTGGGTAGCGAATTCTTGTAAGTTTAGAGTTTAGAGTTGCAGGTTCATTTGTAGTTATATAATGATAATTGCCTGATGTGAGTGACCAATGGTCCCATCGGGACCCAAAGTCGGTAGCAACACGGCGCAACGTCACCATTCGCGCCATAGGTGCGAAATGTTACGCCTATGTTGATGTTTTCTGTTATTTAAAGCGAGCTTTCAAACATGACACTGTGCGAGGCAGGAGTGTCTTTGCAATTTTGAACGTTGGGTGCTCAGTACGACTGGACTACACCCTTCCTGTGAACACGTTCTTGCGAGGCAACAAAAGTTGAATTGAAAGAAGTAGTCGTTGCCGACGCAATCTCAGCCTTTCGTAACGCTGCCAGGATTCATCCGATAATTGTCAGGAGAGCTACGGCCCTCACTATTTTTTGATTGAGTGAATTATCTCCCCACATAAACCACCTAAAACTATAAGATTCAAGGAATGGCCTTGCGGAATGATTGTTGTGTTTAGTTTAAAAAACAGTAACATGAAACATCTATTTAATATTAATATTGAACAATCAGTTCTCGATGATCTGAAGAACAGGTTAGCAAATACACGCTGGACAGATGAAGTAGAAAATACAAAATGGGAGCACGGTACAAACAAAAATTATTTACAGGAACTGTGTGACTATTGGCAAAATGCATTTGATTGGAAAAAACGGGAAGAATATCTGAATTCTTTTCCTCATTTTAAAACAACAGTTGATGGTATCGGGTTGCATTATATTCACCAGAAAGGGGAGGGACAGCATTCAATACCTCTACTTTTAATACATGGATGGCCTGATTCGTTTGTACGGTTTCTAAAGATCATCCCCTTACTAATAAAAGCAGACGAAAATGGTTTTTCGTTTGACGTAATTGTTCCTTCTATACCAGGTCATGGGTTCTCTGATATTCCAACAAAACCTGGAGTGAATACTAAGCGTCTGGCCAAACTTTTCACCCACCTGCTGACCCAGGAATTGGGTTACAAAAAGTTTGTAGCACATGGCGGTGACCTGGGCTCCACTATTACGGAGCAAATCGCCTTATATCATGCCGACTCATTGCTGGGTATTCATTTGACCGACATCCCGTATCATCACATCATTGCGGCAGATCCCGACAAATTAGATAAGGAAGAAAAGAAATATTCCAAGGCCGTACAAAAGTGGCAAATGATGGAGGGAGCTTACAATATGATTCAAGGCACAAAGCCACAAAGTTTGGCTTATGGATTAAATGATTCGCCGGCAGGTTTGGCTGCATGGATCATAGAAAAATTTCATAACTGGAGCGATTGCCATGGAGATATAGAAAGTTGCTTTACAAAAGATGAATTGCTGACCAATGTAACTATCTATTGGGTAACGCAAACCATTAACTCCTCATTTCGGCATTATGTTGAGGCCTCGAAGGACCTCATGCAAACCATGTATAACCCCCTAAAAAAAATTAACCCTTTTGATAAGACGGGAAACAAGGTTGAAGTGCCGACAGCGGTGGCAGAATTCCAGACAGATCTTTTACCACCGAAAGACTTTGCAAACAAATATTTTAATGTTCAGCAATGGACAAAAATGCCTAAAGGTGGGCACTTTGCCGCTATGGAACAACCTGAACTTCTGGCTGAAGACCTAAGAAAATTTGTAACCGATGTGCTGGCTCACTCGCAGATTGAAGAATCTTTAGAAAGTACTTTAAGGTAATGTTATGCTTTGACCGTGGTATGTGTACGGGTGTATCCTGACAAGCGACGGGAAATCTGAATACTTCTTGCCTGTTTCGGGACGCACTATTCAGTCGAGATAGCGGGCATCCCTCGCAAAGACAGTAGACTCTTCGAGATGGGAAACACCAACAAAGGCGCTAAGAAAAGGCTGGCAATATTGCCAGCCTTTAGTGACCCCGTCAGGATTCAAACCTGAAACCTTCTGATCCGTAGTCAGATGCTCTATTCAATTGAGCTACGGGGCCTGTAAAAAATTCCGATTTAAAAGCAGTTACCTGTTCTTCTGATCCGTAATCAGATGCTTTATTCATCCGATAGCTATCGGGAGAGCTACGGCCAAACCTTCATACCGGGCGGCAAAAATAACGGAAAAACCGCATGGGTCAAAATCAATAAATGTATGCCGCTAGCGCTTTCCAATTTCGAGCTTCGAAATTCCAGTTTTCGAATTTCCTTTATCTTGACATCGTGAATACGAAGAACAGATTACAAAAACTATTACTGCTTCTTGTTTGCTCTCTCCTTGTTGCCACCCTTGGTGCCCAAAACACCATTGGAATTCCCAATATCGTCAATTATACAAGGCAGGCCTATACTGCGGGAAGCCAAAACTGGAACGTGGTGCAGGATAAAAATGGCATCATGTATTTTGCCAACAATGATGGTATGCTGAGCTTTGACGGCAGCTCCTGGCGTTTATATAAACTGCCGAATAAAACAATTGCCCGTTCGATAGCTATTGGTGAGGACAATCGCATCTATATCGGCGGTCAGGGTGAGATCGGTTATTTTTACCCGGGCCCGACCGGTGAACTCGAATACACTGCTTTGAACAACCTCCTTTCTCCTGCGGATAACGATTTTGCGGATATCTGGAATATCTGTTTTTATCAACGACATGTTTTTTTCAGAGCAAATAAAAAGATATTGGAGTACGATGGTAAAACTGTGAATGTCTACAGCAGCTTCAACTGGGGCTTTCTTGGAACTGTGAATGGCGAACTGCTGGCCAATGAACATCAAAAAGGACTCGTCAGTTTCATCCATGGTCAATGGCGGCCAAGAGTCATATCGGGTGAACGATTTGATGGCGACAGGATGATGATCCGAACCATTTTACCAATGGGTAGGGACAGTGTACTAATCGTTTCATTGATGAATGGATTGTTCCTGCTTCACCGCGACACCTGCACTGCATTTGTTACCCCGGACATAACAGCAATAGCCACAAAAAATATTTCATCGGCCTGCCTCTTATCTGCAGACCGCATCGCCCTGGCCACTAACCTCGCGGGCTGCATCATTATTAATAAGCAGGGCAAATTTATCCAGCGCTTCACTAAAAAAGAAGGAATACAGAATAACAACGTGCTGAGCGTAATGATGGACAAGGATAAAAACCTGTGGATGGGACTTGATAACGGAATTGATCTCGTCACTTACAGTAATGCTATCAAAAATATTTTTCCCGACCAGGAAGACAGGAACTCGGGGTATACATCGATCATTTATCACAATAACCTGTACCTGGGCGTCTCCACGGGTCTCTACGTAATAAATCTTGATCCGGACTCCAGGGATATTAGCTATACCAACGGATCTTTTGAGTTTATTGAAAATACCAGGGGACAGGTATGGAACCTTTCAACGGTAAATGGAAAACTATTGATGGGACATAACAAAGGAGCTTTTATTATCGAAGGAAACAAAGCCATCCCGCTCGAAGAAAAAACGGGTTTCTGGGGTTTTCAACCATTGTATAAGAGCGATCCCTCTTCCCTCGTAGTCACTGGGACTTATGGGGGTATAAGTTTTTATCAATATAAGAACGACAATTTCGCGGAAGCCGTTTCTTACTCAAAGGTAGAATCCGCCCGGTTTGTCGCTATTGGTAACAACGTGATCTGGATCGCTCATCCATACAAAGGAATTTACAGGATCGAGTTTGATGCGAACGGTCCTGGTATCGCTTCAAAGTACAAAGACACAAAGGGAATATTGTCATCCAACCATAATAAGATCTATAAACTGAATGACAGGATCGTCCTGACAACCGACAACGGGATCTTTGAGTATGATGAAAAACAAAAGGATTTTACCCGCTCTGCCTGGTTGCAAAAACTCCTCGGCAATAACCCGGTTAGCTATTTAAAAGAAGATGCGACGGGGAATATCTGGTTCTGCCGTGATAAAAAACTCGCTGTCATCGACAGGTCTTATGATGAACCAAGGACTGTCCTTATCCCCGAATTAGACGGGAGGATAATGGGAGGCGGATTTGAAAACATTAATGTGATCGACAGTAATAATGTACTGGTAGCGGCCGAAAAAGGATTTTTCCATATTAACTACGCCCTCTATAAAAAAAACAGGGAATCACTTCATGTGCTGGTAAGAAAAGTACAGTCAACGTTGCAGGAGAACGGACTTATTTATGGCGGCTACAGTTCATTAAATCGAACTCCTTCAGTTAAACATAAATACAACTCTCTTCATTTCGAATGTTCTTCGACATTGTTTGGCCAGGAACAAAACACGGAATTCAGCTATTACCTCGAAGGATTTGATAAAGCCTGGTCGCCATGGACAAAGAGAACCGAAAGAGACTATACCAACCTGCCCGCCGGTGACTATGTCTTTAAAGTAAAATGCCGCAATAACTCCGACAATGAATCTACAGTTTCCAGGTTTTCATTCTCTGTGCTGCCGCCCTGGTACCAGACCTGGTGGGCTTATACATTATTTGTTGTCTTAGGCACCGGCATTCTCTATTTCTTTTATAAAAATCAACAACGCAAATACAAGCTGCAACAGCAACTGGAACTACAGGAGCAAAAACGGAAATATGATGAAGAGCAGAAGCAATTGCAATTGCTGCATCAATTGGAGAAACAGGAGAGCGAAAAACAGATCATGCAGCTAAAAAACGAAAAGCTGCAATCAGAGGTCGAACATAAGAACTCTGAGCTGGCATCCAATGCAATGAACCTGGTTCAGAAAAAGGAAATGCTATCCAGGCTGAAGGATGACCTGGTAGGGTACAAGGGCACACCTGACCCTGAAAAAGCGACAAAGGAATTTCACAAGATCATCCGCCTGATCGACCGTGAACTGGACCATAAAGAAGAATGGGAACAATTTGCTATTCATTTTGACAGCGTTCATACAAACTATCTCAAAAAGCTAAAAACACTTTATCCTTCCCTCACCATTTCTGATCTGAAGCTGGCAGCTTACCTCAGACTTAACCTGTCGACCAAGGAAATCGCGCAGCTAATGAATATCTCAGTCAGGGGCGTTGAAACCAGCCGGTACCGACTCAGAAAAAAGTTGGGCATCGATAATGAGGTTAATCTTTACAGCTATCTTATTGACATCACAGGCCGGGAATAATGAATCCACCCCACTTAAAACTTACAACTTATAACGCTTAATCCTTGCTTCTACTCGCAAAGACGTAGTTAGTATAGAAATTAAATATTTGAAAATCAATAGTATTTTTTCAGACTGTAGAGGTTTTGGCGTAGTGCTTTTTTTGGTTCAACACATCGCGGGCAGCAACTTTGGTTTACAAAAACTGCTGCTATATGAACGATCAATCTACTTATTGCATTCGCGGACTACTGCGTTACAGGTGGTCATTTTTTTTATCTCTCATTCTTATATCCAGCCTGGTGACCGTCCAGGCGCAGGCTCAAACAAAAAAGATAGAAGGGGTCGTCACCAGTTCCAGGGGAGTGCCACTGCTGGGAGTAACGGTTACGGCCAGGGGAACTGACACGTCGGCTACCACAACGGACAGTAGAGGCCGTTATTCCATTTCTACCAGCATTGGGTCTACCATTACATTCTCCTCAGTAAGCTTCCTGAGCAAGGATGAATTGGTTGATGGCAGGACTGTGATCAATGTTTCATTGGTCGAAAACCCTCAATCACTGGAAAATGTCGTGGTAATCGGCTACGGTACCCAAAAGAAAGTAAATCTGAGCGGCGCTGTATCCCAGATCAATGGTAAGGAACTCGAAAACCGGCCGGTGGCCAATCTTACTGCGGCATTGCAGGGAATTTCGCCGGGACTGACTGTTTTAAGAAGCAGCGGTGAGCCTGGGAGTGAGGGGTATGCTATCAGGATACGCGGTTTTACATCTGCTAACACCGCCTCAGCACTGGTACTTGTTGATGGTATTGAACAGGACATCAACCTGCTTGATCCAAACGATGTTGAATCCATATCGGTGTTAAAGGACGCATCGGCTTCCGCTATTTATGGAGCCAGGGCCGCTGCAGGCGTGGTACTGATAACGACTAAACAGGGCTCCGCCGGTAAAACACGTATAAATCTCACAAGCTCTTACGGGATCAATATAACCGCGCGGCAACCAGAGCGGCTTAATTCCTGGGATGAACAAACGCTGATCGATGAGGCACGTTTCAACGCCACTGGCGCTAAAGAATACAATGATGAACAATATGAATGGCTGAGAAATCCCAATTTCTCCTATCGTCCCAATCCCACCGCTGACCGCTGGGAATACTATGGCAATAACAACTGGATAAAAGAAGGAATGGATAAGATCAATCACCAGCAGAATTATTCCATGTCGATCAGTGGCGGCGAACAAAAATTGAACTACCTCGTCTTCGGGAGCTATTATAAAAGAGACGGGGTGTTACGCTTTGGCCCTGACGATAACTCGCGTTACAACATTAAGGTAAATCTCAATTCAGAACTCAATAAATATATCAGCGTAAAACTGACCGCAGGATATATCGGCTCATTTACCGAGGAAAATTCATTCGGTACTGACCAGATCATCAACAGGCTTTACCGTAGCCGTACCAGGCAGTCATTACATACTCCGGCCGAAGATGTGACAGGCCAGCCCTATAACGGCGATCTGCAGATAAACGCGGTTGATATAGAAAAGAATGCCGGTATTGAAACGCGCAACTATGAAACGTTTACCGGTAAACTGAATTTGCAAGTGAAAAATGTCGTGAAAGGACTGACGCTCGATGTGATCGGCTGGCGAAACCAAAACTATTATGAAATGCAGAATAAAAGCCGTACGCTGATATGGTACGGCCGCAGCACGAATACTATCCGGTTCAGCGTTAACCAGCCTAATTCATACACGGAAACGAGGAACCGTGCTTATCAAAACAACCTGCAGGGTTATTTGACTTATAACTTGAAGTATGGGAAGCATTCATTTCAATTGATGCAGGGAGGATCTTACGAGGAATACCGCAAGGTGGAATTCACAGCTTCCGCGCAAAATATGATCACCAATGATTTCTTTGGTTTCAATTTTGCCGACCCTTTGACAAAGACAAGCCGCGATCTTATTCAGACCTGGGCCCTGGCTTCAGCATTTGGCAGGTTCAACTATAGCTTTAGGGATCGCTACCTGTTTGAAGCGTCCTATCGTTATGATGGAAGCTCACGACTCGCACCCGAGAACCGCTGGCAGGTTTTTCCTTCATTCTCTGCAGCATGGAAAGTAAGCGATGAAAGCTTTATGGACAAGCTATCGTTTATCAATACAATGAAGTTGCGCACATCCTGGGGGCAGCTGGGAAATAGCGCCGCGATCGGTTTGTATGATTACATTCCACTATTGACAAGCGGCAACAGCCTTACATTTAATGGTGTTCGCACCACCTATTTCTACCAAAACCAGCTGGCTTCACCCGAAGTGACCTGGGAAACCATCCAGCAATTCAATGTCGGCGTTGATTTTGGATTTTTGAGAAACAGGCTCATGGTAACGGCTGATTATTACGTCAAACGTAACAAGGATATGCTGGCCACTCTTGATATTCCCAATATTATCGGCGTCAACGTGGGTTATGTCAATGTAGGTGAATTGAAAAGCTGGGGAAAAGAGATCGATATAAAATGGAGGGACAGGACCGGCAAGCTCGATTACAACATCGGTTTCAACATTTCAGATGCACAGAATAAAGTTGTAAAATATGATGGCAAGAACTCGATTGGCGCGGGCGGAGTAATACCCATCATGGAAGGTTATTCCCTGAACACCCTTTGGGGTTATAAAACGGCTGGTTATTTCCAAAGCCAGGCTGAGGCAACCGATTACAAATCGCACGTCACGTATCCATTCTTTACCAATCCTTCAGCAGGTGATATAAAATATCTTGATCTGAATGGGGATGGTGTGATCAATGGAGGAGATGGAACGCCGGCGAAACCGGGGGACCTTGTTTATCTCGGTACCATCAATGCCCGTTATACTTACGGGTTTGATCTCGGTGCTGAATGGAAAGGTTTTGATTTCTCCATTTTCTTCCAGGGCGCTTTACAAAGAAAATTCCTGATCAGTGAAGAAACGCTTTCACCGATATTGGGTACGGCCGATATGCCCTGGACCATTCATATGGACCACTGGACACCTACCAATCCAAATGGTTTTTTCCCGAGAATGTACCAGACCAGTGCACATAATTTCAAGCCCTCGGATAAATGGGCGCAAAACGGAAGCTACGTACGCTTAAAGAATGTGCAATTGGGTTATAAGGTCCCATTGAAGAGTAAATATGTCCGTGAAATAAAGGCCTACGTTTCGGGCCAGGACCTTTGGGAATCGACAAAAGTGCTGAAAGTATTTGACCCCGAGGTAGGAAATAATGTAAGCGCAACAGCCTATCCATTCTATCGCACCGTTGCATTTGGTCTTAATGTTTCATTCTAATCAAAATTGCAAAATGAAAAAGTTTAAACATCTTTCAATATACTTCCTCACTGCAATAATTTTATTCAGTGCATGCAAGAAAATAGATCGTTTACCGGAAACCGATTTCAGCGATGCAGATTTCTGGAACACGGAGAATGATCTTATCAATGCCGCTAATCGTCTATACCAGGAGTTGGATGGTGACTGGATCGATAACAGGGCCGACGATGCTGTCAACCAGGGCGGTCCCAACGAGATCAGCACTGGCAATCGTTCGGTACCCAATACAAGCGGTGACTGGAACGATCGTTATGATGAGATCTTTACCGCGAACAACATCATTGAAAAAGCGCCGCGGGCAAAAGTGACCGATGCTATTAAGAACAGGTATATAGCTGAGGCAAGATTCTTCAGGGCTTACGCCTATTTCAAGCTGGTAAAAGTATATGGCGATGTGCCGTTGGTATTGCACACACTCGATATTAATTCACCTGACCTGTATATGGGCAGGAAGCCTAGAACAGAAGTCGTTCAGGCGATCTATGATGATCTTGATTTTGCCGCACAATGGCTGCCCAGGAGATCTGAATTGCCGGCGGCACAATATGGACGTGTTACCAAAAGCTCGTCCTGGGCGCTGAAAGCAAGAGTGGGTCTCTATGAAGGAACAAGAGCCAAATTTCATAATGTAACCGGTATCAACTGGCAAAATCATTTGAATATTGCAATAACATCCGCCCAAAGCGTAATGGGAGAGGGGCATACTTTATATTCCAACTATGGTAACCTCTTTACACAAACAGGCGAGGGCCCGGCCAACACTGAAAATATATTGGTGAAGATATACGGCGTCAGCAACTCTAACGTGATCATAGCGCATAATAACTCAAGGGACCTGGAAAACGGTCGTATGGCGCCAACCCGTAATCTTCTTCGCCAGTATTTATATAGTGACGGATTACCGGCATACAATGTTGACAATACTCCTTCAACTACACGTTCGAGCTTTTTTGTAAATGAAGCCAACGAACCTAGCTATAACACTATCCTCGACAACAGGGATCCACGTGTTGCTTTCACATTTTTCAGAGCTGGTGATGTAGCTTACCAGGGCCCCTGGGTGCCCAAGACTTCTCTGGGATCAAGAACTGCTTATGCACCTAAAAAAGGGTTTAGTGTGGCTGACCAGACTATTAATGGAGCAGCAACTACTGACAGGATCCTTATCCGCTATGCTGAAGTATTACTCATCTACGCTGAAGCAAAATTCGAATTGAACGGAAGTATTAGCGATGCAGATCTGAATCTCTCGATCAACCTGCTGCGTACAAGGGTTGGGTTTGCTCCGAAACTCACAAATGCGTTCGTGACCACCAATAACCTTAGCATGCGCGACGAGATCAGGCGTGAAAGAACTGTAGAACTGGCGCTGGAGGGCTTCCGTTATGATGACCTGATGCGATGGAAGCTGGCTGAAGCTCTATTACCGCAAAATTTATTAGGTGCCAAGTTCATCGCTTCAGAATGGGTAGGCACCAATGGAAACAGCCTGAACCTGAATTCCGACCAGGTATTGATAACAGAACCGGCCAGTTCAAGGCATTTCCGTCCCGAACGGGATTATTTGTATCCCGTCCCTATCCACGAGATCACTACCAGCGGAGGCAACGTGGTTCAAAATCCCAATTGGCAATAAACCTGCCCGCCAGCCGGCGGACTCTAAAACCTATCAACCATGAAATCTTTAAAATATATAGCAATTGCTTTTCTCTCGGTGATGATAATGGCCTCATGCGAGAAAAAAGATTATCCGAAAGGAGTAGATGAACTGGCGCATCATTACTATGCGATCTTTGTACCCAATACAAATACAGGCGTGACCGTGTCGCGGTCACAGGCAGCCCTCGTAAAATTTCCCGTACAGTTTTATTCAACTTTCGTGCGGGACTACGATGCAGTAGCCCGGTACACGGTAGTGACACATGGTAATGGCATTACTTCACCGGCTATCGTGGGCCAGGATTTTAATATCGTCGATAAGAATGGTAACCCGATCTCTTCGCCGGACAGTACATATTCGATCGTTTTCAAAAAAGCCGTGCAGGCCATGGATACCATTTATATTAAATTGCTGAATAATTCCACCCCAGGCACCCGGAAAATGGAAATTCAAATAATGGATAATATCACCAGCCAGTTCGAAGTGGACATTTTTTCTACTGCCTACAGGAGACCGGTTACCATTAATTAATGATTGCCACGGATACGCGGATGTGCGAAAGAGCGAATTAACCAATTAACAAATAAAAGCAGTCGTAGTTTCATATTAGCAGTTAGCAATTCACTTCATTATTGAAAAGCGGGGCTTTGGCATAACAGCCGGGCTCCCTTTTCATAATGAAGAACTTTGACTTTACTGATCAAAACAATTTGAATTCCGAAAAAATAAATTCTTGAGATTTTTATTTTCCCTCTATATCGTTTTATTGCCGGCCCTTGCAGTTGCACAAACCCATTCCAGGATCGTAGTTAAGATCAATGAAGGTTGGATCTTTTCAAAAGAAATTAAGGGTGGTAACCCGGTGCAATGGCAACCCATAACTATTCCGCATACCTGGAATTTGCAGGATGTGGTAGATGATATACCGGGTTACTACCGGGGTGTTGGAGTTTACAAAAGAAAATTATTCGTTGATAAAAAGTTACAGGGAAAACAGCTCTATCTTTTTTTTGAAGGCGTCAACCAGGTTGCTGAAATTTATATAAATGGAAAAAAAGCCGGGAATCACATAGGCGGTTACTCAGGTTTCTATGTGCCTGTTACCGCACTTATCATGGCTGGTGAAGAAAATGAGATCGTCGTAAGGTCAGATAACAGTTTTGACAGGAATATCGCTCCCCTTTCCGCCGATTTCACTTTTTATGGGGGCATTTACCGGGATGTATTTCTTGTTGCAGTTGAACCACTTCATTTTTCCATGAATGAAAATGGGAGCAATGCAGTTTACATTTCTACACCGTCCGTTACCAAAACTTCGGCGAAGGTTCACATTAAGGCTATCGTGTCAAACGAAGGAAAAACAACAAGAAAGATACGCATCTGGTCAACCATATTTGCCAGATCCGGAAGGATCGTGGCGGTTAAGACGACGCGTGCTTTCGTTGAGCAGGGAGATGACAAAACAATTCTCCAGGAAGTAACGATCACTCATCCTGATCTATGGTCGCCAGAGGCGCCGCAATTATACAGGATGGTTACTGAGATCATTGATGATGAAACGGGGAAGCTCCTCGATGCTGTCAACAACCCCCTGGGATTACGTTGGTTTCATTTTGATGCAGAGAAAGGTTTTTTCCTAAATGGGAAACCTTATAAGCTGGTTGGTACGAGCCGTCACCAGGATTACCAGGGCCTGGGCAATGCGGTTCCCGACGAAACGGCGGTCAAAGACGTGCAATGGTTGAAGCAAATGGGTGGTAATTTTTTAAGAATAGCTCACTATCCCCAGGATCCCTGCATACTAAGGGCATGTGATAGCCTGGGTATACTGGCTTCGGTAGAAATACCTATAGTCAATGAGATAACGGAGTCCGACTCTTTCACTATGAACTGCCGGAACATGCAACTGGAAATGATCCGCCAAAACTACAACCATCCTTCGGTGATCATCTGGTGCTATATGAATGAAGTGTTGTTGCGCCCGCACTACAATGATGATAAAATTAAGCAGGGCACCTATTTTACTTCAATAGCCAGGCTTGCCCGTATGCTGGATAGTATCACTCGCGCCGAAGATCCACATAGGTATACCATGATGGCTCATCACGGCGATTATAATAAATACAGGGACGTGGGTTTGCTGGATATTCCCATGATTGTAGGGTGGAACCTCTATTCCGGCTGGTATGGAGCGAAGCTCAGTGATTTCCCGGCTTTTCTCGACAGCTTTCATAAAAAACATCCAATGACGCCATTAGTTGTATCTGAATATGGCGCCGATGCCGATCCGCGCATCAGCAGCCTGGAGCCTGTGAGATTTGACAAAAGCGTTGAGTATACCACCCGTTTTCACCAGTACTACCTGGAAGAAATGCTGAAGCGCCCTTTTGTATCCGCTGCGATGGTTTGGAACCTGGCCGATTTCAATTCAGAAACAAGGAATGAATCTATGCCGCATATTAACAATAAGGGTTTGTTGACATGGGACAGGATACCAAAAGATGCATATTATTATTACCAGGCCATCTTATCAAAAATTCAGTTTGTCAAAATTCTCGGCAGGAAGAAAATGGCAGGCGTGATCGACAGTATTGGTAATTGTTGCACACGATCGATACAGGTTGCCAGTAACCTGCCTGATCTTTTATTAAAATTTAATGGTAAAGAACTGGGCTGGCAAAAGAATAACAATGGACTATTCGAGTGGCGGATCTCGTTTGTTGATGGCCCGAACGAGGTTGAAGTAAAAGGAATGAAAAATGGAAAGACTGTAATGGACAAATCTATTATTCAGTTTGACCTGCAACCCGAACAGCTGGCAGAAGGACCCGTAAAGTTTCGGCAACTGAACATCCTTCTCGGTTCAAAACGGTTTTTTACAGACAGCTGCCAGCAAGTGTGGATTCCAGACCAACCTTACAAAACCGGTAGTTGGGGGTACATCGGTGGGCATTCATTTAAAGCTCCTGGTAACAACCGACTGCCTTATGGTACTGACAAAAACATTATAGGCACTGATGATGACCCGGTTTATCAAACGCAACAGACCGGCATACAAAAATATAAGCTGGACCTGCCTGCAGGCGAATACGAGGTTACATGCTATTTCGCAGAACTATCAGGGAGTACTGTCAAAGGGCTGCCGTATAATATAAATGATCCCGATAGGATCGAGCCAAATGGAAAAAGGATATTTGATGTGTTTGTCAATGATTCCCTTCTATTGGATAAATTCAATATCGCCGCAGACTATGGCCCTGCGACTGCCGTCTCAAAAAAAATAAAACTCAGGGTAACCAACAGCCGGGGAATTGAAATACGATTTAATGCTATCGAAGGCGAGCCAGTATTGAATGCGCTGCAGGTGAAAAAACTGGAAGCCGGCGAACATCCAACGGCATCAGCCGTTACTCCCGGCACAAGCTCCGGTTATTAACTCGTCCTGTTTTTGTGGAAAATTTGTTTTCCGCGAAAAAATCCCAACCGCCGGGATTGCATAGTTTTAGTATGCCAAATTATATGAGCCACATCCAGTCCTACCAGTTACCCGATTTCGCCAGGGTTTATACTGTTCATGTATTAACGACAGGTGAGATCATTTCTTCTCTCGAAGATTATCTCAAGGTCAAGGAAAGGTTCGCCTGGGTCGACCAGGCCCAAATCATCTCCTCTATCTTTCGCCTGAGACGATTGACAGAAAGTCCGAAAAAATCGGTTATCGTGATCTACGAAGAGAACCGCGCCATCAAAGAGTATGTCAACGTAGAAGAGAACTTCAGGCCTCTTATTTTTAGTTAGAATGGCCACAGAGAGCCACCGAGGAAAAACAAACTCTGCCTTGCTTCGACTGGCTACATCAAGATAGCAGTAGAGAGCCACGGAGCCTCTCTTCTCTGCGGTTCTCCATGTTTTCTCAGCGGTCCCCTGCCTACCGGCAGGCAGATCTGTGGGCAAATTCAAATCCGATACCTGCCTGTCCGGTAGGCAGGGCCATCGGATGAAACACTGCCCGATTCCTTTATCCCCGAAAATGGGGATAAGCTTCGGTATATTTGGTGATATGCAATAGGTCCTTCCTGTATCATTTTTGCGTCTTACTTGGTAACCAAAATTTCATCTATGAAAAATATGTTTTGGGTGATGGCAGCAGCTGTTATAGCTTTCAGTGCCTGCAAAAAAGAAGATTCCGATACAAATAACCAATCAACTGAATCCATCGTTATAAAAGGTTCGGGTGATATCCACGATAAAATAGATGCTTTTCGTCATTTGCTGGGTGACCAGTTGAATACAACTCCCGGTGCAACCGGTGGCCGCCGTGAAGTCAATTGGGATGGCGTACCGGATTCGCTGGTTGGCAAAGCGCTTCCTTTCGATTTTTTTAATCCAACAGGAGCAGGCGCGCCGGCGGCGAGACAAAGAGGTCTTGCTTATGCAGCTACCGGCGAATTCCGTGTAAGCAATGCCAATTTTGTTGAAGTGAATAGCCAGGCCGCCGCACAATTTTCAGCATTCAGCGGCAATAAAACTTTTGCCAATATTAGCAGCAATTTATGGGAGGTCGGTTTCCAGGTAGCCGGGGAAACGACAGCAGCTTCTGCAAAAGGTTTTGGTGCTGTCTTTTCGGATGTCGACCTGGGGAATTCAACTTCTCTTGAATTTTTTAATGGTCAGAAGAGCCTGGGAAAATTTTCGTTCCAGCTCATGACGCAACTACAGGTTTTTCATTTCTCGGAGTATATTTTAAGAATAATGAAGTCATTACCAGGGTCAGGGTAAGTCATGACGGGATGCTGAATGAAGGGCAAAAAGATATTTCAGACGGAGGATCTCATGACCTCGTCGTCTTCGATGATTTTTTATATAGTGAACCGGTTAAGAAATAACTATAGATAACTTGCGAGAAACCAGTTGCTTCGTCTCCGTGCTCCCCGCAATGACGGAATCCAGCATCCTGTAGCTTCCTGCCACGCTCGCAATGATGATTGCAATTCTGATCCTAAAAACGTAATAGGACATTCCCAGTAAGGGATTGATTAAATTTATGGCTGAATGCTGCTTATGAATGCAGTTAAAATTTTTGTGGCTATTTTTCTTTCCGTCATTTGCAGTTTTGTTAATGCGCAGCAACCTTATTTGTATTTCAACAAGCTAACGGTCCAAAACGGTTTATCCCACAACAAGGTCAATTGTATTTTGCAAGACCAGCGTGGTTTTATCTGGTTCGGTACAGATGATGGTTTGAACCGGTATGACGGACGCTATTTTACTGTTTTCCGCCATGAACCCGGAAATTCCTCAACCGTATCAGGAAATATAATTAGCAGCCTGCTCGAAGATGAAAACGGTATTCTTTGGATCGGTACTGCCGATGGCGGACTGACAAAATATGACTACCGTTTGCCCGCGTCTAAGCAATTCAAACAATACAAGCATCTGCTGAATGATTCTACTTCGATACCGGATAATATTATAAATGACCTGTTGCAGGACAGGAAGGGTTACCTCTGGATGGCTACAGGTACAAAATGGGTGTTACGGTTTGACAAGAACACCGAAAAATTTGAAATGCCTGCTTCGGTGGGCACAAAGAGTGCTCTCCGATTGTGTCTTGACCGTGATAATGTGTTATGGGTTGGACGACAGGGAGGAGGTTTGCTGAAAGTAAACACAAAAGATCTCTCTTTTGAAATTGATAAACGGTACAGCGATCTCTATGCAAAGGTTCCGCATGCTACCGTCACCTCCTTATTCAGGGACGGGAATGACAATATCTGGTTCGGTTCATGGGACAAGGTTCTCTACCGGTTTAATGTGGACACCAAAACCGAAGAGGTGTTCCAGCAAACCGCCAAGGAAAACTATGCTTTCCCCAATGATGAAATACAGGATTTTGCCGAAGATGGCGCCGGCAGGCTGTGGATGGGCGGACGGTATTTTGGCCTGACGATCTATGATAAAAAAGAAAACAGGTTTTTTAATTATCGCTATGATGTTTCGCGGGAGGGTACCATAGCCGATAATCATATTAATTGCATTTTTATAGACCGCTCAGGTGTAGTGTGGATCGGTACTGGTAGAGGAGTAAGTGTTTATAATCCCGCGCAGCAACCATTTGTGCAAACATTTTTGCCCGGTAAAAGTGAAGACATCACCATTTATGATTTTTACAAAGACGAAAAGAATACGCTTTGGATAGGCACGAATAAAGGGTTATTTGTGCAATCAGCCGGTAGCAATTCTTTCGAGCAGCGGCCACTTTCCTACAAAGGACACCCACTGGCTGTTTCGCGTTTTTTTAAAGATGATGATGGAACATTCTACCTGGGCACTAATTTTTCATTGTTTATCTATGACAGGGTCAAAAATTCAATCTCGCTCCTGCCGAATACAGAAAAAGACGCGGTAGTTTATAATATCATCGATTCAAGGATCGTATCGATAATAAAAGATACGATCGGTGGTCATTCCTCGCTTGTAGTTTCACCGTATGGACACTACCTCGCTTACTACGATCTTGTGGACAAAAAATGGGTATCAAGAACCGATACGCTACTGAACATACTTGAGCGATTCAACCTGCGGGATAACCTGCTCCGGAAGATTTACAAAACAAAGGAGGGGGAGATATGGCTAGCTACCGCAAAATCGGGCCTGGGTGTATGGCAGAAGAAATCGTACCCATCTTTGAGTTACCTGCGCAATGATCCCGCCTCTGACAAATCAATCAGCAATGATAATGTATACGATATTGTTGCCGGCACTCAGGATAACCTTTGGATAAGCACTTATGGCGGCGGCCTGAATTATTTTGATTGCACTGGCAAAAAGTTCAGGCATATTTCTTCGACCAATAATCTCCTGGAAGGTTTGCAGACAGACGAGGTAGGAAACGTCTGGATGGTCAGCAACGGCAACTTGCATAGGTATGATCCGCGGGTCAATACCTATTTGTCATTCATGCTGCCCGATCTTGAAAAATCCGGTGGTGTAAAAGGAAATATCTATAAGGATACGGATGGAAATATGTATGTAGCCGGCAGCAACTATTTTATTTGTTTTAAACCGGGCGCCGTAAGATCACTTGTTAAAGAGCCGCGTGTATATTTTACCGATTTTAAAATATTCAACACTTCCTATGGTGAACTTTTGCAGGAAAAATCAGCCAGGTTACGTTATGACCAAAACTATTTTACCATCAATTTTTCGGCCCCGGACTTTTATGGTACTCCGGTTGAATATTCGTATATGCTGGAAGGATTTGACAAGGATTGGATAGATGCTGGGGACAGGAATACAGTAAGCTATTCCAACCTGGATGGAGGCAACTATACTTTTAAAGTAAGGACCTCTCACAAAAAAGATAATTCTCACAGCCAGTATGCGGCCTTTAATATCAGGGTCATTCCGCCTTTTTGGAAACAGTTTTGGTTTTTTGCTTTGTGTGCCATGGCTGTTGCCGGAGCTGTATATACTATTTACCGGTATCGCATCAATGAATTATTAAAAAGACAGGCGATCCGTAACAAGATCGCGCAGGACCTGCATGATAATGTGGGCTCCACGCTGAGCAGTATATCGGTATATAGCCAGGTGGCCAAGATCTATCACCAGCAAAAAAAATACGATGAATTGCAGGGGACACTGGAGAAGATTGGTTCAACTTCCAGCGATATGATCTCCGAAATGAGCGATATCGTATGGACGATCAACCCGCGGCATGATGACCTGAAACAGATACTGGAAAGGATGCAGTCTTTTGCCAGTCCTTTGCTGGCCGCCAAAAACATGCAGTTCGATCTTGAATACGACGAGGAGCTCGAACATCATTCGCTGAACATGGAAAAGCGGAAGAATTTTTACATGTCTTTCAAGGAAGCGATCAATAATGCAGTCAAATATTCAGAAGCGACGCTGGTAAAGGTGGAGATTAAACTGACAGATCCGCATCATATAAAAATGATTATAACTGATAATGGAAAAGGTTTTGACGTTCATCAACACCGCAAAGGGAATGGTATTTGGAATATTGATTATCGTGCCCGTGAAATGAAAGGTAAATTTGAAGTCAAATCTTCTCCCGGCAATGGGACCACCCTTGTATTGGAGTTTCCAATCCCCTGATTTGGGGATTGCTTATATGGTGAA
>Ga0066652_100000501_pt1 | contig 18778 bp, 24 predicted proteins | sample GraSoiAngelo_101_FD_71413 | JGI IMG/M metagenome (GOLD analysis project Ga0066652, IMG submission 71413) | Grasslands soil microbial communities from the Angelo Coastal Reserve, California, USA - 14_0903_02_30cm | ecosystem: Environmental > Terrestrial > Soil > Grasslands | place: USA... | reverse complement strand
GCATGGCGAGATTAACTTTTGTTTCTGCCTCAGATAAAAGATTGTTTTTATAGGGGGCCATGCGAAACATCAGGGCAGTTCCATTTTTATAGGGAGCTATGATGGCATTATGGCTGAAACTTAGAAATGCCCGCGGACGGGAAAACCTTCCATAAAACAAACCTGTGGCTATCGCAAAACTTAACAATCCAAGAAAAGCTTCAAAAGTTGAAACCGCACTTGCGGCAAACCCAACAGGACTAATGCGGCCGTAACCAACTGTTGTAAAAGTTTGTGCACTGAAGAAAAAGACTTCGCTGAAATTTTTGAGCGGTGACCCGGCTTTTACACCGGCCAAGTGATCGATTCCTATTAAGTAATAGATTCCCGCAAAAATTAAATTGACAAGTATATAAGCTATTAATAAAAACGAAAGAAATTTTGTTCTTGGCATTGCAAGCATCGTATGATACCAACTATGCCTGTTGAGTATTCCGATTCCTTTCTTTATTACGTTTGCACCGCCGCTATTACGATCATAAAACCGGCCGCTGCTATTTTCACTGTTCACGCCAAAACCAGTGTTCAGATCTGATTGAATATCTATTTTTCTTCTAAGAATCGCCATGAGTTATTTGTTAAACAGTTCAGGATACTCATTCTTCTTGTCTTGATGAATAAACAAAACATTTATCGTTTGGTTTACTTCATTACTATCCAAATGTTCAAGCCTGGCATTTTCTGAAATTAAAAACTTATCGAAGTTAAGATGGTTTAAATAATTGTAAATATCAAACGGCTTTAGATCAAATCGCGAAAGCGTTTCCGGATTTATTTCCACGACTAAGGCTGGTCTTTGTTCTTGTAATACAGCTTTCATTCCCTTTAGGGCGGCCAATTCACTTCCTTCAATATCAAGTTTTATCAGATCAATTTTAGTTAATCCTGATGTTTTGAACCAATCATCAATTGCCACTACCTGAACTTTTTCCATTTTGCCTGAATAATTTTCGGGCTGTTGAAATGATGACATTCCGAGGTTATCATTAGCTGAGAGAAATAATTCATTTTGTTCATTTAATTCACCGACAGCAACATTTATAGTCACAATATTCTTACACCCATTAATTGAAATATTATCATTCATCTTTTGAAAAAGATCTTTTACCGGCTCAAATGAAATAACTTTTACAGTTGGTGCGACAGTGGCATAGAATAAGGAAAAGTATCCGATATTAGCACCTATATCAATAAAGACATCATTGGGTCGTCGCATCTTTTTTAATAAATCTCCCAGTTCTTTTTCATAATAGCCATACCAAAAGAGATGGCACTGAATATGATCCGTTGGATCTAAGAACATGTAAAAATTGCTGTGAAGTTTTTTCGTGTATATTTTATTTGCAATACCTAATGCTTTAGCCACTTTAAGAAAGTATTTTAATCCTCTATGAGGAAATGAAAAATTCCTGGTGTAAACATTCAATAATTTATAAAACATAACGGCCTAATTCCTTATTTTGGTTAAAATTATATTTTATTTGCATAAACTAAGATCGTGCAGCTTCTACTAAGAGGATTTATTTTCAGAGTAATATTTACGGGCATCGGTTTTTTGATAGGCTTGATAATTGCAAAACTCGCTGGTGCAAGCCAGTTTGGAACTCTTTCATTGATCATTGTGAATGCCGCGTTGATTCACATAATTACCGGGTTGGGTACAGATGCAGCGATTGTTTGGCATGGTGTCGCAGGTGAAAATTATGGCCGCAATAAGATCTTTTCTTTTACTATAATAACCGCCGCTATCCAGCTTTTATTCTTTTATATTATTGCAATACTAGGTTATCTTTTTTTAGGACATACACTGCTTGGTAGCAGTTATGAACTAAGAATTTTTTTTGCGGAGATAGTTTATTTCACCGGCTTGGTGTTAATGGATAAATTTTTATCGCTCTATTATTCACAACACGAAGCAAAACTTTGTAACAAGATATTATCATTTGTTGCTGGTTTATTATTATTTGTCGTATTGGTCATTTGGCTTATCAAACCGGCTTATATCGTCGATTATCCTATCTGGATCTATAGCCTTTTTGTTTTTATACCTTCTTTTATTTTGGCTTTATATTTCATAATTAAATTCAATCCGGCATTTAAAAATATCTCCCAGGAAGAAATGCGGTCATTTTCTTCTTTTTCGTTTATTGTTTTAATTACAAACCTGATTCAATTTGTAGCTTTCCGTGCGGATTATTGGCTGATCAGTATTTATTACGATCATACATCTGTAGGAGTTTATGCGCAAGCTTCAAAGTTTGCTCAGCTTTTATGGCTCATTCCCGGGGTATTAGCTGGTTTACTAATTCCTGCTTTGAAAAATACCGATCAAAAATTATCTGATTCAAAATTTATTTCTCTTTGCAGGGTTTCTTTTTATATTCATGTCGCCTTAACTGTTTTGCTGATAGTTGCTGCATTGATCATTTATAAGTTTTTCTTGCCTTCAATTTATTTTAATGGCTTTCTTTCATTAGTGATAATGACACCGGGTTACTTAATTTTTACTATTGCTACATTACTTGCGGCTTATTTTTCTGCGAACAGGTTGCTAAAAATAAACCTTATTGGTTCCATACTTTGTTGTGTTCTTATGATCTTATTGGATCTCTTATTAATACCATCACTGAGTTATAAAGGAGCCGCCATCGCCAATTTGACCGCCTATCCCATAACAACTGCTTATTTTGTATTTAGCTCCATGTCCATTACAAATGTTTCGTTCAAAGACTTTTTTGCAATACAGAGATCTGATTTTGATCTATTTTCAGGGAAGGTTTTGATATCTGATAATCCCATTACATGAAGCATATTCTTTATTTGCCAAGTTGGTTTCCCAGCCGCAGAGATCCTTATCCCGGGGATTTTATAAAGAGACATGCTGAAGCTGCATCACTTTATAATCGAATCATAATTTTTTATACAACTATTGATGAGACCATTGAAGAGCCTGAACTTGTCGAAGAAAAAATAAATGAAAATTTATTTGTATACATATACTACTATCCTTCAGTAAAAAATATCCTTTCGCCGGTAATTAATGGAATAAAAAGGTTTTCAGCCTTGCGAAAAATATATAATAAGGTCTTTACGGATTCTTCACCAGCTCTTGTGCATGTGCATGTTGCTTATCCGGCCGGGCTATTTGCCTTATATCTTAAAAAAAGAAAAGGATTAGAATACATTATTTCTGAACATGATGGTATTTATATGCCGGATTATGACAATCATCATATACCAGGAAACTTTGAAAAGAAAATGGTGCCTGTGATCTATAAAAATGCAAAAAAGATCCATGCCGTTTCAAAAAGCCTTTCTAAAGCATTGATCGATCTGAAACTTGCAATCACAAACCCTATCATAATTCCAAATGTTGTAAACGGAAAGATCTTTAAATACCGGGAAAAAAAGAAAAGGGGCACATTCATATATATACATATTTCTTCAATGACGAATCAGAAAAACCCTGAAGGAATGCTTGAGGCAATTTCACTCGTAAAAAAGAAAAGAAATGATTTTATTTTAAAGATCGTTGGACCCGTAAAAGAGAAGTTTAAAAAAATGGCTAAAGACCTTTTGCTTGATGAACAAGTGATCTTTATGGGAGAAATTCCCTATTCGGAAGTAGCAAAAGAAATAACTAACTCGGATGCAATGGTTCATTTCACACGTTATGAAACATTTGGTTGTGTGATAGCTGAATCACTTTGCTGTGGTGTACCGGTTATTGCTAGTGAATTGGACGTAACAAAAGAATTAATAACAGACGGAGTTAATGGTTTATTAGTTGCAGAAAACAATATCAATGATCTTGCCGATAAAATTCTATACTTTATGGAATCAGGGTTTCAAATAAACTCAAAGCAAATTGCTGAAGAAAATCAACAAAAATTTAATTACGGTGTTGTAGGAAAAATGTTTGATGACCTATATGGATCTGTTACAGGCTGATCACTTTCTTCCAATTATATTGAATCCAAACACATCAGTTGTAGTTACTTTCACATCACTATAATTTCTTTTGGTAAACCAGGTAGTAGCTTCTTCAGGTGTATGCTCCCAGCGAAATTCGGGTGAGAACCAGTCCATGATAGCGACAATCATCTCCCGTGCATTCTGTTTGTTGCCTTTGATTTTCTTTACAATGTAACTAACAGGAAAAAGAGTAAATAAGTATAAATAATATTGAGCTTTGATCGGAAGTTTAGAGGTATATTTCCTCAGAAAATTAAAGGTGTTATGGACAAAGTTTTTTCTTGGGTGATAAAGCCATACACTGAGTTTGCCATCTTTCTTAACACACGGTGATAATTTTGAAAAAGTGAGTTCACTGTTATTAGTATGAATTAAAACACCGCTGCTATGAACAATATTAAATTTCTCAAATTGCAAAGGGGGATATTGTACATCGCCCTGAAGAAAAAAAGCATTTTCTTCTTTATTGTTTCTATATGCGGTTTCAATGCTTTTGCTTAGATCGATTCCGACTACCACAGCACCACAGCGGGCAATATATTGATTCAACTGTCCGTTGCCGCAACCAGCATCAAAGATCAATTTACCGCCCAATGATTCTTTTGTTTCTCCCGTTTCATCCAAAAATCTTTTCAGCAAATCTTCTCCTTGCAACTCCCATGTCTTGTCCTTTTCATAATTAAAAAGACCCCATTCCAGTTCAAAGCTCTTCTTTGTTCTTTTATTTTTTTTAACCGCTTCTTTAATTTTGTCAGGATAGCTTTTAAGTAAACGGCTTTTCATACTTTGATAATCCGGAAGATTGACCTTAAAAAACTCTTCTTGCTCTAAAAAAGATTCGATCAATAGTCTGGGAACACCGTCAATAATAGGATAAAACCAATCTTTATCCGCAAACAAAATTCCTTCATGGATAATTTCCTTTTCTCCGCTGCCGAACGATTTTGTTTTTACAGCGATCTTATGCAATCTGAGCGCTGAACGTGTAACAGGACAAACAAGAAGTGACAAATATTTTTCAAGCATAGTCTAAATAAACTCAGCCTTTAAGTTTATTAACAAGATCAACATACTCCTGCATGGCCGTTTCCTTTGTTTTTCCTTTCAAAGAAGCCCATGCATCATACTTGGCTTTATTTACAAAGTCAAATGGATTAGAAGGCGGTTCCGAATTGACATCGCCTGTGGTAGCTTGTTTGTATAATGAATAAAGCTGAAGCAAAACATCATTGGAAGGTTTTTTACTCAGATTTTTACTATTTGCCGTTGCTTCTTCAAATTGTTTTTGCAAGTCCATTTGGTAAATGATTTAGGCGAAAATACTGTATTAAAAATAAAGAGTATCTGGCAACTAGGTAGGTAAAATGATGATCAGGTAATTTTCCCAACAGAAATCAATTTATTTTCTGATAAAAAACCCGAACTTTATCACAAACGATAAATCATGCGTACTGTATCTGATCTTTTGAGGAGTAAACCAGTTGTTTTCAACAATATTAATGAAGACGCATTGGTCATTGATGCATTGCAAATGTTGAACTCTGTTAATCTCAGTTACCTGGTTGTAAAAAAAGGAGATCAATTTAAAGGTATCTTTTGTGAACGAGACTATAGCCGCAATGTGATACTCAAAGGCCGTTCAAGTGTCAATACACAAGTAAAAGAAATAATGACCAATGATCTTCCTTTGGTTGATACCGCAGATACAGTAGAGCATTGTATGAATCTGATGCTTTCTCATAAAGCCAGGTATCTGCTCGCTTATAATGAGCAGCAATTCGCCGGTGTCATTACTATACATGATCTTCTGCGCCAGGTTATATCCAATAAAGAAGCCGTATTTGATAATTCAATGGCAGAGCAGCTATTGAATTATGATGAAGGAAGAAAAATATATTAATGGTTTACCCATTTCTGAATATTTTTTTCTTCGTCTTTCACACGATCCTCATGTTATTTAACTGTTTTGGCTGGGCCTGGAAAAAGACCCGTCGCTGGAACCTGGTGACACTTTTACTTACAGCAACATCATGGTTTTTTGTTGGTATTTGGTATGGCTGGGGTTATTGCTTTTGCACGGATTGGCATTGGAATGTAAGAGAAAAAATGGGTTTGCATGATCAATCTACGTCCTATGTCCATTTTCTATTATTAAAACTCACAGGTATAAACTTTCAAAAAGATCTTGTAGATAAACTGACACTAATAGTTTTTTTTGTTTCGCTACTCTTAAGTGTCTGGCTGAATATCCGGGACTATAAAAGAAATCAAATAAAAAACCGTTCCATCTAAAGACGAAACGGCCATAAAAACCAGCAAAAAGTTATGCTCCGATGTTTTCTGCCATTACATTATTATTTTTTTCTTTCTTCTTTTTTTGTTTTACAAACAGATCATTTGCCAGCAACTTACTTGCCCTTTTTATTGCTGCTTTAAATTTCTTTTCTTTCAGTTCGCTTTGGAATGTAAGTAAACTTGATTCCAATTTTGCTGAAAGCATTTTGCGAAATTCTTTTTTAGATCTGCCAGTAGTGTTGTTGTTCATAGCGTTGTCCATAATGAAAGTTTGAATATTAAGTTAAGAAAATCATGCCAAGTAACAGAAAGGCAGAATCACAATTATTTTAATTCATCGATATCCATTTTCCTCAATTTTCTGATTAAAAGTGAAACTGTAATACATAGTGCTCCAACACTGAACCACAGCCACTTAAAACCAAAATGACCTACCAGTTGAGCTCCGCCAAGCGGGCCAAGTGTTTGGGCTGCCGACCACGCCATACTGTATACCGCGGCATATGCTCCTCTATTGCCAGGTTGAGTTCTGCTTATCCAAAAGCTATTCATAAACGGCATGGAAAAAATTTCCCCAAACGTTATCATAATTATCATTGAGAAAGCCAGAACAGGGCCCATTCCCGGTATATTGAGCATTAAAAAAGCAATTCCGATCATTAAAATGCCAAAAAAAATATAGTCGAGGCTTTTTCGCTTTCCTTCTAATTTATAGATCAATACCATTTCAACAATAGCGATGACAATACCATTGGTTGCCAATAAAAAACCAATTAATGGTTTTGAAAAATGCAGTTCACTGAAAAAATAAGGGGAAAGGTTTGTGAAAATTTGAAAGAAACAACTCGCAAAAAAAACGGTAAGTAAAATGAACAGCATATAAACCTTATCCCTATAAGGAGATAATGATCTTATCATTTCAAAATGTTTTTCATCCACAGATCTAAATGATACCGGTTTTAAAAAGATCCAAATTAGAATAGCCGCAACAATATTGGTCAAGCCATCTACATAAAAAAGCAGGCTGAAATTTATGTTGGCCAATACACCTCCGATGCCGCTGCCAATTGCCCATCCAAGATTAATAGCAAGCCTGTTTAGTGCATATGATCTTGTCCGGTTATCTTGTTTACTATAGAAGGCAATAGCAGTAGAGTTGGCCGGACGAAACGCTTCATTGATAAATGCAAGCAAATAAGTAAAAAGACAAATAAACCAATAGTTCTGCATTTGTGCTAAAACAAAAAACATAATGCCGCCGCCCAGCAGGGTTATTATTTGAACCGGGTAAAAGCCTATTTTATCTGTAAGCTTACCACCTACAAAAGCCCCCGTAAATGCACCAAGACCAAAAAAAGCAAATACAAATCCTGCATCAGACACACTATATCCCTTTGAAATAAGGTAAAGCGTAAGAAAAGGCACAACCATAGTACCACTCCTGTTGATTAACATTACAATAGAAAGCAGCCAGGTGGAACGGGATAAACCGCTATAAGCATTTTTATATGTAGCGAGAACAGGCGTTAGCATAAAAGTGACGCAAATGTACCGCCTGGATAAATTTGATAATTATCAAAAAAGGAAAGATTCTTTGATTAAGATTTTTTCAATACTTTTAAAAACTAAAAAACCTATAGAATGAAAAAAATTTATGTATTCGCAGGCGTGGCTGTTCTGGCAATGGGCCTTACTTATTGTTCATCATCCAAGAAGGCCTCCAAAACAGCTGCTGTTCCTAAAACTACTTATTCAAATGTTTCTACTGTTATTGCTGGTAATTGTGCCCCCTGCCATATTCCATCAAAAGGTGGAAATAAAAAGCCGTACGATAACTATGCAAATGTGAAAGCAGATATTGATAACATCATTCATCGTATAGAGCTAAACCCAACCGACAAAGGGTTTATGCCGTTTAAAAAGACAGAAAAATTACCGCCGGATGTAATTGCTGTTTTTAAGAAATTTAAGGAAGACGGTGCGTTAGAAAATTAATAAACATTCTTTGGTCTAGCCAAGGTCTTCAATTGAAGACCTTTTTTGTTTATAAAGATTGTTAGAAGAAAAATATAAAATATAAAAACTCTTCTATAAGTGCTTTTCAAGCACCAACATTTCAAGAGGCTGCGTAGGAATTCCATAGCGTTCATCAACAGGGAAGGGGAGTACCTTACCTGTCTTTGTATAACCATTCCTTTCATACCAGGCGATTAATTCCTTGCGTACAGTAATAACGGTCATATAAATTGAGAAACAGTTATTTTCTTTTGCATAATCATCTGCAGCAGCTAACAGTTTTTTGCCAATTCCCTTTCCTTGGGCTGATGGTGAAACTGAAAACATACCAAGATAGATCCTGTTGTCCTTTTTATTAAGAAGAACACACCCTTCTAAATTTCCTTTATCACTTAAATATTTTAGAAAAATGGCACCTGGTTTTTTAATAAGATCTTCAACTGTTGTTTCGTCGGTTCTCTTGTTACCAATAAAAAGATTGGCTTCAGAAGTCCATCCTTTTTTTGAATTTTCGCCACGATAGGCGCTATCCATTAACGCAACTAAAGTTGGAATATCTTTTTCATCCGCAATTAAGATGGGCATGGAATAAAGATATTACTTAAATCATTTATTAGAAATTCTTAGACGAGTTAATACCTCTTTGAACTCTTTGCAACCGCTGTCCGTAATCATTTAATATATATGTGAGATTAAGAGTCCGGGTGCCATAAGCGCCGCTACCCATTTTAGGATATAAATAAAAGTATTCCATTCGCAAACGGGGGGCTTTCCACACATAGTTATCCTTATAATAATTTTCATAAGATGAGCTATCAAATTTTCCTTTTTCATTATTGCTAATGTCTTTGGTTGGTTGACCAAAAGAGCTTTTGCATGCATCGATAAGCTTTTCATAATACTCGGGAGAAACTTGTACAATGATCTTTGCTAAGGTATCTTTCAAATAATACAATTCGACGGCTTTTACGGGTATATCGCCGATCGTTTCCTTCGCATAGTCGATCACAATTTTATCAGCGCCTTCCTCATCTCTATGTTTTACTCCCAAACCAAGAACGAATTTAGAGCCAAGCTTATATTTCTTAAACCCATTGTTATCTTCAAGATTTTTCAAGCTTTGTGACTGCATGTTTAATGTAGCTAATACTCCGATTAATAAACAGGAAAAAAAGAAAAGGTTTTTTTTCATATGAAGGGCTTTTGAGGAGGTTTTCTTTTAAAAGCAAAAACCATGCAACCTGTGAATCCAAGAACATTGTACAAGGAAAATATAAGTTTGAAGGATAAATCCCTTTAAAAATCTGAATATTCTGTGGGGTATAAAAAGCTAATATCGATATGCGAAACATTATGCTGATACTCCGGCATAGAAGAAAGTTTTTTCCAATATGGGTCATCGACAAAATTCTTCCAGTTAGCATCTCTGGCTGTTTTATTTTCATGACATGTCATATACATAAGGTTTGGCATCTTGCTTCCGGCAATCACTTCTGCGTAAAAGCTTGCATTAAAATTCAACCGCTTGAATAACCCAACCTCGTCACCTTCATTGAACATTTGTACTTTGTTTTTAAAGATCTTTTCCGTAGCACTTTCGTAGCTGCGCAGCTCATAGACCCTGTCCTTTCTGGGACCATTTAGCTTAGGTAATTGAAGTTGTGGTGCCAGTGGAAATGCATAAAGCAAAATTGTTTCCATCCTTGAGTACGGTGCAGTTGTATAAACAGCATCCAGATATTCTGCCCCCGCCGCCTGGTAACTCTTATCACTATTCAGTTTTGATGATATCTTCATTATTTCTTCTAAAGACTTTCGGGGTATTAATACATACATAGTTTTATCAGCAAGTGTATCATTCGAACGATTCTTAAATACTCCAACATTTTTAATACTTATTTTATGTAATGCAGGTATCAAAGCATTTTGAAGATAGTTATCGATCACTTTTTCCTGGGAGTCTTTGGCAAAATGATAAACTGTAAGCTGATAAAATTCTCTTTCACTTTTGGCTGAAGGCATCCATGATTGGGATAATATGCACGCAAATAAAATTATTAAAACAAGACCGAAGATTTTGAACTTACTCATTGCAATTAGTTTTGTTAAAATTAAGAATTTCAAAGTTCAGCTTTAATAAAATCCTTGGACGGCTGCTGTGATCATTTCAGAGTTTTATCGTAGAATAAAAAAAAGGGGCCAATGCCCCTTCAATAATTGTTTTCTTTAGTGTTAATATCGCCCATCTTTTTTATCCATTCCGCGACCTAGAACATAACCACCACCGCCACCGATCACGCCACCAATTACTGCACCTACTGCACGATTTTTTTTATTGATCACTGCACCTAGAACTGCACCGGCGCCAGCACCGATAGCCGTGCCCTTTGCTGCTTTGCTCCAACCCTTTTTTACTTTAGCAGCATTTTGAGTTTCCGAAACCATTTTAGGACTTTGGTAGCTACTAGTGGTACGTTTTGCGGTTGCACTTTTCGTTGCTTGCTTGGTTACCACCTTAGGAGCAATATAATTTTGTTCCTGCGCCGTCGAATCCTTCCATGCCCGAAGCTGAGCAAGCTCAATGGTATCCATTTTTTTCTTTTGAGCACTATTGTTTAAACTTACCGCTGCTACAGATACTACTGCAGCTATGGCAATGAATAGTAAAACTTGTTTCATAACTGAGTTGTTTAAGATGATTAATTTTTTTTCATTTCCCTCTATACTATCAAAAAAGGATGCCAGAGATTTTTCAAGTGTTAAAGAAATAGCTAAAGAAATTTTAATGCACATCTAATTAGTAGTTTGTAATAAAAGTCTTTTAACAAGAGCAATTTATCAACCAGGAGCGTAAAAAAAACCTGCGTTATGTGCGCAGGTTAGTAAAATTTTTAAAGAGTAAAAATTAATTTGACACGAGTGCACGAAGACGTTCTATATCCTGTAATCCTTCGTATTTAATAGGAATATCTTTGTTAAATCCTGATTTTTTTATGGATGCAAAACCTTCGATCCTGATCTTGGCCTGTTTCTTTTGAAATATATCACGATGATTTTTTATTGCACTGATATTATCCATTTTGATAATTGCGGGCACTATAAATTCTTCGTACTTATGAACAGCTACTTTATCCTGTATACCAAATCGTCCAAAAAACATATCGTCAATATAAACATCACCACTTGCATTCGCCAACTGAACTTCAAAATTGTTAGGATTGTAATAAACAAAGTCAAGACCGGCTGTTGTTTGCAATAGGCCAACATCAATGATCCGTACGTTACGGATTTCGCGATACTGCGGTTCCTTAATGTTCCCTGAGCTGCAGGAAACAAGAAATAGGGTGACTGATGCTAAAATAAGTACTAATCTTTTCATAGCCTTTTAATTTAAATGTGAAATGATATTAAAGGTTTCTATAATCGAACTATCAAGCCATTTAACGTTAAACTTCTGTGAAGTACTTCTCTTAACAAGATTTTTTTTATCTAACTATGAATAGTTTTACAAATTGATGATGATTTCAGTACCTGTATTAGTTTATTTTTTCCCTGTACAGTATTAGAAAATTATACGTTGGAATTTAAAAAAGTAACCAAATGAATTTAATCATCCTGTTATTATTCGGATGGATGTATTTTTTATAATGTACAAGAAAAAAATAATTTTACAATAAAACCCCGGCAAATTTTATCTATGGTTTGCGGTTCTCCAATTATTCACTGATCACATCCCATGGAGTTGCAACTGTATTATCTTTATCGGCATCCTTTGCTCTTCCTTTGCCAGGTTTAATTTTTAGTGGTTTACGAGCCCTGTCTCCAGGTAAGGACAAATCGATCTTTAGGGTTTCAAAATCTTCTTGAGTTATTTTATCATTTTCATCGCTCAGATGTCTTTTTACGATCTCTTTGGCCGTTTTACCTTGCTTATTATACTTTGATCTATTCTTGTTTTCAGTATTTTTTTCCCCCTTTCCGGGAGATTTTTTTGTTGTTGCCATACAAAAGGTTTACAAACACATGAAAAATATATGCCAGATGCAAAAATTCAATCGGCACCTTTTTTGAATAAAATGATAGTATAAATTTTTTAAATAAAACCTCCTATTATGAAAAAGATCATAAACAGATCATGGTTAAAATTAACAACGACATTCTTACTTTCTCTTTTTAGTTTGTTATCGTTTGCACAGGACAAAGGAATAGATGTGGATATAAATGTAAAAAAAGAGCATGCATGGTATCAAAATCCCGTAGTATGGGTAATAGGAGGCGCTGTATTTATTTTGTTATTAGTTGCTTTATTGAGAGGAGGAGAAAAAAGAAGTGCTTAATAGCGTTGAGGTGGATATATAAAAAGCCGGGTCTTTACCCGGCTTTTATTTTTTAGAAAGTTTGTTCTGACGTGAATGGGGCATTTTTACCACAGAGATTTTGACCCCTTTTTACATTGAAAACTATATATTTTTTTTATTGGTATAGACTTTGTTTTTTAAGTATATAAAATTAAATCAAAGTGTTATGAAAACTATCCTTCTTTTTTTAGCGAGTTGTGTAAGCGTTTTATCAGTAATAGCGCAAAGTGTTAGTACTGTAACGGTCAATGTACGGGGGAATAATAACCAGGCAATAATGATTGATAACCAGGAATATTCTGTTTATAATGATTACAATACCAACACAAATACTCCGATTGTTGTATCTAATCTGCAATCAGGTCAGCATACATTGCAAATAAAACGCTCTAATGAAGCGAATCCTTCGTCCACAATTTTCACTACCCGTAACGGGTATGATCTGCAAATTACTATTGCGGGAAATGGAAGTGTGCAATTAAGAGAAACAAAATGGCGTGCTGATAATAACCCAGGACCATCCATGCAGGCCATGAGTGTTACTGATTTTAATAATTTATATAGCAGTATTCGCAATCAATGGGGAGCGTCAAAAAAGGCAACAATGGTTAGTAATGCTTTTGCCAATACAAATTATTATTTTACCACAGCCCAGGCAATACAGTTGATCCAATTGGTGAATAGTCAAAGTAATCGTTTCACTTTAGCGAAAGCTTCATATAGTCGCATTACCGATCCCACCAACTTCACACAGATGTATGATGTATTTAATAACTCATCATACAGGGATCAACTGGCAGATTATGTAAGTACCTACAATGCCGGAAGTTCATCAACGGCTATGTCAGCATCAGGTTTCAATACAATTTACCGGACAGCACAACGACAGTCTACAACAAATTCGAAAGTTTCTTATATCTATAATTCTTTTATAAACACAAATAACTATTTTACCGTAGCACAAGCAAGGCAATTGGTGCAATTAGCTCCGGATGAAGCTAATCGCCTTTACCTGGCCAAAGTATCTTACAGAAGCATTATTGACAGGAATAATTTTTCTCAAATGAATATTTTATTTAATTCACAAGCAAGCAGAAACGAGCTGGCTACTTTTATAAACACTTATGATAATAATAATCCTGTTTATACAAGAATGGCGATGAAAGAAGCAGAATTTAATACTCTTTATCGTGATATACAAAATCGTTATGGTCTTGGTGCAAAAATGTCTGCTTTATCAAATGTCTTTGGCAATGCAACCTATTTTTTTACCTCGGCTCAGGCAAAACAATTAATACAATTAGTAAGTGATGAAAGCAACCGGCTCGAATTGGCAAAAGCTTCGTATGATAACATTGTAGACCGGTCAAATTTCAACCAACTTTATGATATGTTTTCATACAATTCAAAAAATGACCTGGAAATATATGTGAGAGATCATCAATCACAACCGGGCTATACATCACCAGTTTATACCAAAACCCCAATGTCAAACTCGAATTATACTTCATTATACAATGAAGTGAGGAATACATATGGGTTTGGAGCAAAAATGTCAAAGCTCACTGAAATTTTTGCCAATGAATCGTATTATTTCACGGTTGCACAGGCAAAACAGTTGATCCAATTAGTAAGCGATGAAAGCAATAGATTGGCTTTAGCAAAATCAGCATATGGAAATATCACGGATCCCGAAAATTTCAATTCAATGTATGAAGTATTAACAAGTCAAAGCAGTAAAAATGAATTATCTGCTTATGTAAATACATATTCATATAACCGCCAGTAAGATCTTCGATAACGACCCGGCCTTTTCTCATGTTGTCATTAAAGGAAAGGCTGGGTTCGTCTTTTATATATTGATCACAAAATTTGTTTGCAATTTGAGTGCTGTGAAACCGAGATGTTCATAAAACAAATGTGCTTCAGTTCTTTTTACATTACAATGAAGCCCAACCTTACTGTAATTGTTTTCTTTTGCCCACTGTTTTACTTTATCCACCAGTAATTTTCCAATTCCTTTTCCATGGTGATCTTTATCAATAACTAATCCGTTTATTTCACAATGCGGCATTACTTCGATCATAATGGCCTGTGAAGCGCCGATCCAACCAACTATTTCACTTTCATATTCGGCTACATATGCCGTATGGTATTTGCTTTGTAAAACTGCATTTATATTTTGGAGTGTTTGTTCAATTGATAATGGATAACCAAGTTGCGCAGAGAGAAGATTTACTTCTTTTGCATCGGCGGCAGTCATTTGCCTTATGATAATTTTCATAACATAAAGATAAATGAAAGATATACGAGGTACGAGTCAATGGTTTGGGCATTGGTCATTCCTTACGCCTGGCAACGATGTTGGCTTGTTCCATTTTTCAAATGTAGTTTTCTTTGAGTGTCAAAATTCCCAGGTCAAAACTTAGTATTTCCTATGGCAAACTAAATTGTAGCTTTATTAAAACTCCACTATATGAATCAGCCTGTATTAATTTTTGTAGGGATTGCTGCAGTCCTGTTTATTATCTTACTTATCCTTCGCAACAAAAAAGATAAAAAAGAAGTGATCGATCAAATAAAAAATGATTATCCCAGATCAAAAGAAGGCGATCCTGACGTTGATAACGATTCACAAATGCATTGATCTTACATATCTAATTCGATGCTCTAAGTCTTCTTTGTGGAAACTATTCCCCTGTAAAGCCTGCTCGTGATAGTTCCACTACTTTAAAAAATTTGGCCTGATTCTTATCAGTGTTATACTGGTAATAATTTTTTTACTAAAAAAATTTATCATGAAACAGATAAGCTTTCGCTGGGGATATAAAATTTTCCTGGCAATTTCCCTCATTTTTATGCAAGTTGCGCTATGGGCACAGGAAGGTGATAAAACCGTTACTACTAAAACTACCGAATCAACCACGACGCAATGGTATTCATCTCCCTGGTTATGGGTAGCTGCAGGCGCAGTATTTATTATCATTCTTGTAGCTCTTATGCGTGGTAATTCCAGCACTAGCGAAACAAGAACTACCGTAATAAAAGATAACGTTTAATCAATAGTCGAATTCATTGCGGACAGGTTATTAAATATTATAGCCTGCCGCATTTTTATTGCTCTACTTTGATGATAGAACAAATTTATCTTACAGGTTCAGCCGCTTAAATGTACCTTTCATTTAATGAAACTTCTCATTAAATGATAGTTTGTCAGAATTGCGGTAGTGAAGGTGATCAAAAATTTTGTCCGGGTTGTGGGCAGGCACTCCAGGCAGATCGCATTAGCGTGCAATATTTACTTCATGAAGTGGCTCACACTTTCTGGCACCTTGAAAAAGGTTTTTTATATACATTAAGGGAATTAGGTACTAACCCGGGTACTATGCAAAGAAAATATTTATCGGGTCTCCGGTTGCGTTATCAAAAGCCCTTTCCCTTGTTTGCTATCTCCGGAACTTTCTGTGCCCTTGCCTTATTTTTTATTTATCGAGATGCACCAATTCAAACCGATCAGTTTTTTTATAAACATTATTATTTTATAGTACAGGCTGCCCTGCTCCCCGTTTATGCATTTATTACTTATATACTTTTTAAAAACAGAGAACTATATTATGCTGAAGCTCTCGTAATGAACGTTTATATGCTTGGTTTTATGTCAGCGTTTATTATTCCGCTCAATGCTCTTTCATTTTTCTTGCCCAACGGCATTATCTCTTTATTGGAAGTGGTCTTTTTAATTACCTACAATACATGGACAAATCTTAATTTTTTCAAAGGGAAGGTTGTGTGGTGGATAATTGTAAGAAGCACTTTAGCTATCGTCATAAGTTATCTTTTGTTCAATTTTACTTCAAGGCTAGTAATGCAATGGTTAATGTAAGCCTGTATGGTTAGTTCTACCAAGCTAAAAGATTTTAAAAGGTTGATGATAGAGCCACACTTCAAAAGTTTTGCTTGTTGATACAATCAATGGAGAAACTTCATGTTCTATAACAATAACATTGGTATTATTTTTTATTTATTGCTAATAAAAACAATGAAACACATTCTCGTTATTTTATTATTCAGCAAATTGATCGCTTGCAATAATAGCAGCGAGACAAATAGGTACTCAGGCAAATCCAGGTCATTCGATAGTGTGAAAATTGTTATTCCTGGTAAAGACACTTCTATACAAGATAAGGAGACCGGTTGCTATATGAAAATAGTTGGACAGGATACCGCTATCCTTAGGCTAGAACAAAACGGCAAAGAATATTCCGGCAAAATGATCTATGATAATTACGAAAAAGATGGCAGCAGAGGTTTTGTAAAAGGAATAGAAGAAGCAGGAGTTTTAAAACTATGGTATGATTTCGATTCAGAAGGCAGGCATTCAGTATCGCAAGTATATTTTAAAAAATATAACGATAAACTTTTACGTGGCGTAGGCGATATGGACACTAAAACCGATACAGCTTTTTTTATTTCTGGCATAAATTATTCCGACAGAGAAGCGTTTGTAAAAGTAGATTGTGGATTGATCAGCTGGAAATTAAAATTTTAGTGAGCCAATCATGAATCATATTTTCATTTATTGCGGAAACATTTGTACCAACCTATATCCCCATAAGATCACGATCAAAAGCAGCAGTGCAGCCAGGACAACGATGAGTCTACGGTTCCTTCGTCTTATAAGATATCTTTTTGAATGATGCATTGACTATTGATCATTAAATTTTGTGCCAATCAATATTGAAGTTTAAAAAGCCCCGCAAGATTGCGGGGCGCTAATCAAAAACCATTAACCATTAAACCTTATCCTATGAAAATTCTTATTAAATATAAATACTATTTTGATTTGAAAAATCTTCCTGACAAATTCTTGACATTAAACAATCGTATTTTTACAGTATCAGCTTAACTAAGCATTTATTAAGGTTACTGGCATTTTAATTTTACATGTGGGAATTCGGTTGCCCATTCTCTCTACTTGCTTACTTCACCGAGCATTCAATATTGGTAAAAGTGCCTGCATTGAGATTACAAAACCGTGCAGGAAAAAGTCGCAGATCTAAAGCATAACGGGTTATTAAAATCATATAGGGCATGATTTTTAAGCGCTACTACAGATATGATACGATGTGGTATTTATTGGATTGCATTTCTTTGGGGGTTATTCATCACATCTTGTAAAGAAAAGAACAATATGACTTTCGAAGAACCTGTTATCACAAATGAAATTGATTCAAGCAATATAAGGGACTCTGGTATATCGGGCATTGTTCTTTCGAAGAATCCTGATTATAAAGATGACCAACAGATCAATACAGGATCAGTTCTACCAGACAGCCTTGTTGCATTTGGAAAATCATTAGTAGGTACTCCGTATTTGTATGCATCTTCTGATCCTGCAAATGGTTTCGATTGTTCAGGATTTATAACTTATGTATTTAATCATTTCGGTATTGCAGTACCCCGGTCGTCTGTTGATTTCACAAATGTGGGGATTGAAATACCAAAAGAATTTGCCGGCACAGGCGATCTGATTTTATTTACAGGTACTGACAGCACAATCCGGATCGTTGGTCATATGGGAATTGTAGAAAGCAATGAAAGAGGCAACCTGCTTTTCCTGCACTCTACCTCGGGAAGAGTTTATGGTGTTGTCATATCTCCTCTAAATGGTTATTATGAAACAAGGTTTGTAAAAGTGATCAGGGTGTTTCCTCAAATGTATTTCACTACGCCGTAAAATGATCGTTGTTGTTATGCCTTGCGCAAAACTAAGGGTATACAAACAAGGCATAATTATTCTAAAAAAAGTTCAATAACCTTATCGCCGTAAGACCAGATCAAAGTACCAATGATTGAAATAACTAAAGTCCATTTATCAATCCTTAATTGTGGTATTGAAGTATGAAGCATTTCCTTCCCAAGATCGTTCCTTTGAATATTCGTAAAAAATTTTTGATTGTGTTTTTTTATACTTCGGGATGCCAGTATCACACCAATGATCGCTGTTATTGCACCGGACCGTTCAAACCAATCGGCACGATGATGGTTAATATCAATGGTAAATGATATAATGGGAAAAGCAATTGCACACAGGA
>Ga0066652_100000498_pt1 | contig 18798 bp, 18 predicted proteins | sample GraSoiAngelo_101_FD_71413 | JGI IMG/M metagenome (GOLD analysis project Ga0066652, IMG submission 71413) | Grasslands soil microbial communities from the Angelo Coastal Reserve, California, USA - 14_0903_02_30cm | ecosystem: Environmental > Terrestrial > Soil > Grasslands | place: USA... | reverse complement strand
TGCGGAACGTCTTCGCACTGACGAGCGTGCTCGAGTCGAGCGGGATGGACGTGATCTACGCGGAGAACGGCAGGGACGGCCTCGAGTGCCTCCAGGCCAATCCGGACGTCGACCTCGTCCTGATGGACATCATGATGCCCGAGCTCGACGGCTACGAGACCATCCGCACGATCCGCGCCCGCGACGCGTTCAAGCAGCTCCCGATCATCTCCCTGACCGCGAAGGCCATGAAGGGCGACCGAGAGAAGTCGATCGCGGCGGGCGCCTCGGACTACATCACGAAGCCCGTCGACACGGATCAGCTTCTGTCGCTGATGCGGGTCTGGTTGTACAAGTAGATGTGACATGACCAGCGTCGAGCCCTCGCAGGCCGCCCGGAGCGCCCCGCGGGACGATCTCGAGGACCTCGAGCTCGAGCTCCTGCTCGAGGGCGTGTTCCGCCGGTACGGCTTCGACTTCCGCGAGTACGCGCCGGCTTCGCTCCGCCGGCGCATCTGGAGGCGCGTCCACGCCGAGGGGCTCTCCTCGATGAGCGCCCTGCTCGACAAGCTCCTCCACGACCCGGCGACGATGGAGCGCCTGCTCCTCGACCTCTCCATCAACGTCACGGCGATGTTCCGCGACCCGACGTTCTACGTCGCCTTCCGCGAGAAGGTCGTGCCGGTTCTGCGGACGTATCCCTTCGCGCGGATCTGGATCGCGGGCTGCTCGACGGGCGAGGAGGTCTACTCGTTGGCGATCCTCCTGCGTGAGGAGGGCATGTACGAGCGGACGCGCCTCTACGCGACGGACATCAACGAATCCGTCCTCGAGCGCGCGCGCGAGGGCGTCTTTCCGCTCGAGAAGATGCAGGAGTACACGAACAACTACATCCGCGCCGGTGGAACGCGCGCGTTCTCGGAGTACTACGTCGCAGCCTACGACGGCGCGCAGTTCGACCGCGCGCTCGTCGAGAACGTCGTGTTCGCGCAGCACAACCTCGCCTCCGACCGCTCCTTCAACGAGTTCAACGCGATCGTCTGTCGCAACGTGATGATCTACTTCGACAAGACGTTGCGGGACCGAGTCCACGGCCTCTTCCACGAGAGCCTCTCCAGCTTCGGCATCCTCGCTCTCGGCCACAAAGAGTCGATCCGGTTCAGCCGGTTCGAGCGTCACTACGAGGAGCTGGACGCGGCCGAGAAGCTCTACCGGAAGGTCTCGTAACGTGTACGAGCTCGTCTGTATCGGCGCGTCGTGGGGTGGCTTGCACGCGATCGGCCAGGTGCTCTCGGACATCCGGGAGGAAGTGGACCAGCCGATCGTGATCGCCCAGCATCGCCATCCGGACTCGACGTCGAGCACGCTGCCGGACCTGCTGGCACAGCAGATCCAGCGTCCAGTCGCGGACGTCGAGGACAAGATGCCGATCGAGCGGCGCCATGTCTACGTCGCGCCGTCCGACTACCACCTGCTCGTGGAGAAGGGGTCATTGGCCCTCTCGGTCGACGAGCGCGTCCAGCACGCTCGGCCCTCGATCGACGTCCTGTTCGAGTCCGCCGCGGACGCCTACGGCCCCGGTGTGATCGGCGTGATCCTCACCGGCGCCAACCAGGACGGCGCCGCAGGCCTCGCCCGAATCAAGGCCTCCGGCGGCGTCGCTGTCGTCCAGGATCCCGCGGGCGCAGCGAGGCGATCGATGCCCGACGCGGCGATCGCGGCCACCGTCGCCGACGCGATCCTGCCGCTCGAGGACATCGGCCGGTTCATCTACGGGCTCTGCGTCGAGCCGGCCGCGGAGCGGACGACGTGAGCAGCGACGACGCTCGCGCAAACATCCTCCTCGTCGACGACCGCGAGGAGAACCTGGTCGCGCTCGAGGCGATCCTCGAGCCGCTCGGGGAAAACCTGATCCGGGCTAACTCCGGCGAGGACGCGCTGCGCGAGCTGCTGCTGCACGAAATCGCCGTGATCCTGCTCGACGTGCAGATGCCGACGCTCGACGGGTTCCAGACGGCCGGCCTGATCAAGAAGCGCGAGAAGACGCGCTCGATCCCGATCATCTTCCTCACCGCGATCTCGAAGGACGAGGCGCAGATCTTCCGCGGCTATGCGGCGGGAGCCGTCGACTACGTCTTCAAGCCGTTCGACCCGGACATGCTGCGCTCGAAGGTCTCCGTCTTCGTCGACCTGCACCGGAAGAACGAGCAGCTCCGCCGGCAGGAGGAGCTCCTGCGCGAGCGCGAGGTCGCCCAGGTCCGTCGCACGAGCGAGGAGCGCTATCGCGCCCTTGCCGACGCGATGCCTCAGATCGTCTGGACTTCGGCGCCGGACGGACGCGCGACGTACTACAACCGCCGCTGGTTCGAGTACACGGGGCTCGAGCCCGGTCCTCCGAAAGGCGACGAATGGACTCGCGTCGTGCATCCGGAGGATCTGTCGGCGACGCTGGAGCGCCGGCGAGAGACGCTCATGAGCGGTGAAGTCTTCGAGGTGCAGTACCGCTTCCGCGGCGCGGACGGCGTCTACCGCTGGCACCTCGGCCGTGCCGTCCCGGTGCGGAACCGAGACGGCGCGATCGAGTTCTGGGTGGGGACGGCGACGGACATCGACTCGCAGAAGCGGATCGAGCAGGCGCAGGATTTCCTGCTGCGGGCCGGGGCGACCCTCGTGGCGTCGCTCGACTACCGGGCCACGCTGAGCGCGGTCGCCGAGCTGGCCGTGCGTGAGATCGCCGACTGGTGCGCGATCGACCTCGTCGGCGAGAACGGCGTCATCCGTTCGCTGACGCTGACCCACTCCGACCCGGGCAAGGTGACGTTCGCACGCGAACTGCAGGAGCGCTACCCGGTGCAGCCGGAGGGCGATCGCGGTGCCGCGAAGGTGATCCGCACGGGTGAGCCGGAGCTCGTGCCGGAGATCTCCGACAAGCTCCTCGTCGATGCGGCCGTCGACGAGCTCCATCTCGATCTGCTCCGCGAGCTTGGCCTGCGCTCGTACATGTGCGTCCCGCTCATCGTCCGCGAGCACACGCTCGGCGCGATCACGTTCGCCGCCGCCGAGACGGGCAGACGCTTCGACGAGGACGACCTGCGCCTGGCCGAGGAGCTCGCCCGGCGCGCCGGCACGGCGATCGACAACGCCCGCCTCTATCGCCAGGCCGAAGAGCGGGCGCAGGCGGCTCGCGTGCTCGCGGCGATCGGCGACGGCGTCGTCCTCGTCGATTCGGAGCGCGTCGTCCGGCTGTGGAACCGCGCGGCGGAGCGGATCACGGGCATCCGGCGGGATGCGGTCGTCGGCCGGCCCGCGGGCGACGCGCTCCCGGGCTTCGAGCAGAACGCCCACCGGATTCCGGTCACGTCGTCGGGCAGCCCGGCGCAATCAGAGACGGTGCCGACGGAGCTCAACGGACGCGAGCTCTGGCTGTCCGTCACCGGGGTCGACTTCGAGGACGGAATCGTCTACGCATTCCGTGACCTCACCGAGGAGCGCGCGCTGGAGCGGATGCGACAGGATCTCGTCGCCACGGTCTCCCACGAGCTCAGGACGCCGCTCGCCGCGATCTACGGCTCGGCGGTGACGCTCCGTCGCGAGGACATCGAGCTCGAGCCCCAGCTGCAAGAGAAGCTGCTCGAGATCATCCATGAGGAGTCCTCGCGCCTGGCGGACATCGTCAACGACCTCCTGCTCGCGAGCCAGCTGGACAGCGGCAGCCTCGTCGTCAACATCAAGCGCTGCGACGCGGCCGGTCTCGCGCGCGGCGTGGTCGACGCTGCGCTCACGCACCTCCCGGAGGGCGTCACGGTGCGCCTCGACGAGCCCTCGGAGCCACTTCCGCCCGTCGCCGCCGACGAGGGCCACCTGCGGCAGGTTCTCGCCAATCTCGTCGACAACGCCGTCAAGTACTCACCTGCCGGCGGCGAGGTCCGGATCACGATCGAGCCGGCCGAGGGGGTCGCCCGCTTTGCCGTCGCGGATCGCGGTCTCGGCATCCCTTCATCGGAGCACCGCCGGATCTTCGAGAAGTTCTACCGCGTCGATCCGGACATGGCGAGCGGCGTCGGCGGCACCGGGCTCGGCCTCTACATCTGCCGCGAGCTCGTGCGTCGCGTCGACGGACGGATCTGGGTCGAGTCGAACGACGAACAGGGCTCGGTCTTCTACGTCGAGATCCCCTTTGCGCACGCCTCCGGCGAGTCCCGGCCGCGGCCGCGGGTCGCCGCGGAGGCCTGAATGTCGTCTGAAAAGAGTGCGGCTAACCGTATTGGGCGGCCCAGCCGCCGTTGCGAGGATGGGTTCGTGAGGGTCCTGATCGTGGACGACCACCCCAGCTTTCGTGCGAGCGCACGCAAGCTGCTCGAGTCGGACGGGTACGAGGTCGTCGGGGAAGCAGCGGATGGCGCAGGGGCGCTACGCGTGGCCGAGGAGCTCCAACCGGACGTGGTCCTGCTCGACGTGCAATTGCCGGACGTGGACGGATTCGAGATCGCGGAGCGGCTGGCGGCGATGGAGCACGCCCCGGAGGTCATACTGACCTCGAGCCGCGACGTCTCGGATTACGGCTCGTGCGTCGAAGACTCCGGCGCCCGCGGCTTCGTTCCGAAGGCCGAGCTCTCGGGCGCTGCACTCTCGCTCCTGCTCGAGTGAGCTCGCGTCTCCTGATCGCGGCGTGGAGCGTCGCGTTGGCTTCGGCAGCGCTCTCGCTGGCCCTCGTCCTCTCGAGCGATCACGAGCCCGACCCGGCAGCCCGGGCCGCCCTGATCGTCGGGCTCGGCCTCGTGTACGTCGGCTGCGGCCTGGTGGCAATCGTCCGCCGGCCGGAGAACCGCGTCGGGCTCCTGATGGTCATCGTCGGCTTCTTCTGGTTCCTGAGCTCGCTCGCGGAGTCCAACCGTCCGACGATCTTCACGATCGGCCTCTCCCTCAGTCTCCTGATCTACGGGGCGTTCGCCCACCTGATCCTCGCGTTTCCCTCGGGACGGCTCGAGACGCCGATGGCGCGCGCGATCGTGATCCTCGCCTACGTCGACGTGACGATCGTGCAGTGGCTCCTGTTGCTGTTCCACGCCGACATCGGCCAGGCGAACCTGAGCTGCGACGACTGCCCGCGGAACGTCCTGGCCGTGAGCGAGAGCCATGCTGCCTCGGTCGCCGTCGACAACCTCCAGCGCGGCGTCGGGCTTGCGCTCGTCTGGGCGGCACTCGCCGTCCTCTACCGCCGCGCGCGGAACGCGACCCCGGCCGCACGCCGCACGCTGCTCCCGGTCGTGATCACGTCGTCGGTCTCGATCATCCTGCTCGCCGCGCAGCTGGTCGCGGCCTCGTTCGACCGGCACGCCGCGCAGACGTTGAACTGGTTCGTGCTCGCCTCCTTCGCCACCGTCCCGATCGGCTTCCTGATCGGACTGCTCCGGAGCCGGCTGGCCCGCAGCGGGATCCTGCGCCTCGTCGTCGACACCGCCGACGAACCGTCACTCCGCGAGGCGGAGCTTGCGCTGCGCGAGGCGACCGGCGATCCGGCCCTGCGGCTCGCGTACTGGCTCGACGAGGTGCACGGCTACGTCAACGTCCGGGGCAAGCCCTTCGAGATCCCCGAGGACACGCCGACGCGCGTGACGACGAAGATCGATTACCTGGGCAACCCGATCGCGGCGCTGCTCCACGACCGCGCGCTGCTCGACGAGCCGAATCTCCTCGCCGAGGTCGTCGGCGTCGTCCGCATGGGCCTCGAGAAGGACCGCGGCGAGCGCGCGCTCCGCGCCACGGAGCTCCGGAACCGGGCGGTGCTGGACGCGATCCCGGACCTGATGTTCCGAATCGCGCTCGACGGGCGCTACCTGGACTACCGTGCGCCGAGCGACTACGACCTCGTCGTCACGGAGGTGATCGGCAAGACCGTTTGGGATCGCCTGCCGCGCGAGCTCGCAGACCAGGTGATGGCCGCCGGCAGGCGGGCGATCGACGAACGCGAGGTCCAGACGCTCGAGTACCAGCTCGACTTCAGCGGCGAGCCGCGCTACTTCGAAGGCAGAGTCGCTGCGAGCGGCGAGGACGAGTTCCTCCTGATCGTCCGCAACATCACCGAGCGCAAGCTGCAGGAGCGGGAGCTGCAGGCATCACGCGCGCGCATCGTCGCGGCCGGCGACGAGGAGCGACGCCGGCTGGAGCGCAACCTCCACGACGGCGCGCAGCAGCGGCTGGTCTCCCTCTCGCTCTCGCTCCGGCTCGCGGAGGGGCAGCTGAACACGAACCCGGAAGCGGCGGCCAACCTCCTCGACTCGGCGCGCGAGGAGCTGACCCAGGCGCTCGAGGAGCTACGCGAGCTGGCACGCGGAATCCACCCGGCGATCCTCACCGACCGAGGGCTGCCCGCGGCGCTCGAAGCCCTGGCCGCACGCGCCACCCTGCCGGTCGAGATCGAGCGCGGCGACGAGAACCTCCCGGCGCCCGTGGAGGCGGCGGCCTACTACGTCGTCTCCGAAGCCCTCGCCAACGTCGCCAAGTACGCGAACGCCTCGTGCGTGCGCGTGAGCGTCGCCCAGCAGAATGGAGCCGCCCGCGTCGAGGTCGCGGACGACGGCGACGGCGGCGCCGACCCGGCTCTGGGATCGGGCCTGCGGGGCCTCGCCGACCGGCTCGCGGCTCTGAACGGAACGCTCGAGGTCGAGAGCCCTCCCGGGAAGGGAACGACCATTCGAGCCGAGATTCCATTGCGAGTAGGCTGAGGCGTCCGGAACCGTGTCGGCACTTCCCCATGGAACGGTCACGCTGCTCTTCACCGACGTCGAGGGATCGACCCGCCTCGTCCACGAACTCGGCGACGACTACGAGCATGTCCTCGAGGATCATCGACGGCTCGTCCGCGAGGCGATCTCGGCCTCCCACGGCTTCGAAGTGGACTGCCGGGGAGACGAGTTCTTCGTCGTCTTCCGCGAGGCGGACGAGGCGGCCAGGGCCGCGCTGCAGGTACAGGAGGCGCTCAGCGCCCACGCCTGGCCGGCCGACGCGGCGGTGCGTGTGCGAACGGGCTTGCACACCGGGACGCCGTCGGTCAGGCCGGAGGGCTACTTCGGCATGGACGTCCACCGGGCCGCACGAATCTGCCAGGCGGGCCACGGCGGCCAGATCCTCCTCTCCGAGCCGACGCGCCGGGCGCTCGACGGCGACCATCGGCTGCAGGACCTCGGCGTCCACGAGCTTCGCGGGCTCCCCGAGCCGGAGCAGATCTACCAGCTCACGGTCCCGGGCCTGCCGGACCGATTCCCGCCGCTCAACTTCTCCCGCAAGGGCTTCCGCGGGATGCGCGTAGTCCTGGCCGAAGACTCCGTACTGCTCCGCGAGGGTGTCGCGCGCCTGCTCGAGGACTCGGGCTTCGACATCGTGGCCCAGGGCGGAACGGCCGAGGACCTGCTCCGCCACGTCTCGATGCACAAGCCCGACGTGGCCATCGTCGACATCCGCATGCCCCCGACCCAGACGGACGAGGGCCTGCGGGCCGCGAAGGAGATCCGCGAGCGGTTCCCGGACACCGGGGTGCTCGTCCTCTCGCAGTACGTCGAGCCGGCCTACGCGATGGAGCTCCTGGGCGAGAACGCCGAGGGCGTCGGCTACCTGCTCAAGGACCGGGTGGCCGACGTCGAGGAGTTCGCCGGCGCCGTCCGCCGTGTCGGCGAGGGCGGGTCGGCGCTCGATCCGGCCGTCGTCTCGGAGCTCGTCGGTCGCAGGCGCCGCGACGATCCGCTCGAGGAGCTGACGCCCCGCGAGCGCGAGGTGCTCGCGCTGATGGCGGAGGGCAAGTCGAACCAGGCGATCGCAGAGAAGCTCGTGATCACGCTCCGAGCCGTCGAGAAGCACGTGACGAGCATCTTCACGAAGCTGCGGCTTTCCGCGACCCACCAGGACCACCGTCGCGTGCTGGCCGTGCTGACGTTTCTCCGGTCCTGACGCTCTCACCGGCGCGCGTACGGTTGACCGCACCCCAAGAGACCTGACAGCCGCATCGTCCGGCGGCGTCCCTTGGGCCAAGCTGCAGCCATGAAGGTCGAGCAGCTCACGGACTCACTCCCTCTCCTCCCTGGGCCACTCCCTCCGGCCACCTAAAAGGCCACTCTCTCCCGCGCTAGAAGGCCGCCCACCCCGGGGCGGCCTTCGCCGTTCAGGGGTTCGGCGAAGCGAACGTGGAGCGGCCTGTTCTCCTCCGGCAAGACACCGGCCACCCGCATGCCCAAGCGATCTGCCCGGTGGGACGCTGCGGTTGCAATGCAGACCCCCCAGGAGGCAGACATGGCGAGCAAGCGGACACGAGAACTGGACTTCCGTTCCAACGACGATCTCGAGGTTGCGCTGCACTGGCAGCCGGAGACCAACCGCATCTCGGTCTCGGTCTTCGATGCCAAGACCGGCGATGACTTCGACCTCGACGTCGACCCGGTGGAAGCCATGGATGCGTTCCACCACCCTTACGCATACGCAGCGAGCCGCGGCGTGCACTTCGTCGCCGGCGTCCGCACCAGCACCCCGACCGAGCCCCTCCCCGTCTGAGTCACAAACCGCGAAGGAGCAAAGAAATGTCCCCCCTGCAGCGCTCGAACAACATCGCCGCCCGGATGGGCCGCTGGAGCGCCAGCCACTGGAAGACCGCGGTCTTCGGGTGGCTCGCATTCCTCGTGCTCGCCTACGGCGTCAGCACCCAGGTGAGCACCAAGAACATCAAGAACGAGGACGCGAGCGTCGGCCAGTCCCACAAGGCCGACCAGGTCCTGAAGCAGGCGTTTCCGCAGGTCGATCCGCAGACCGAGATCGTGCTCGTCCAGAGCGGGTCGAAGACGGTCGCGGATCCTAAGTTCCGCGCGACCGTCGACGACGTCGTCGGGACGATCCAGTCGAACGCAGCGATCAAGAATCTCAAGTCCCCGCTCGACCCCGCCAACAGCGACCAGGTGTCCAAGGACCGCCGCACCGTGATGGTGACCTGGGACATGAAGGGCACCTATGACCAGGCGAAGACGAAGATCGACGCGATCGAGGCAAAGATCTCGGGCGTCGGCGACCGGCACCCCGGCTTCTACGTCGAGGAAGCGGGCTCGGTCAGCTCGGGCAAGGCGCTCGACAAGATGTTCCTCGACCAGCTGAAGCTCGCCGGTGAGCGGTCGATCCCGATCACGATCATCATCCTGCTGCTCGTCTTCGGCGCCCTCGTCGCCGTCGGCATTCCGCTCCTGCTCGCGCTGTCCTCGGTGCTCGCGACCGTCTGCCTCGTCGCGCTGCCGAGCCAGCTCGTGCCGATGGATCAGAACGTCGCCGCCGTCGTCCTGTTGATCGGGCTCGCGGTCGGCGTCGACTACTCGCTCTTCTACCTCAAGCGTGAGCGCGAAGAGCGTGCTGCCGGACGCTCGCCGCGTGCGGCGCTCGAGGCCGCAGCCGCAACGTCGGGCCGCTCGGTCCTCATCTCCGGCATCACGGTCATGATCGCGATGGCCGGGATGATGTTCTCCGGCGACAAGAGCTACCTGGGCTTCGGCATCGCCACGATGATGGTCGTCGGAATCGCGATGCTCGGTTCGTTGACCGTGCTGCCCGCGCTGCTCTCGAGGCTCGGCGACAAGGTCGAGAAGGGCCGGATCCCCTTCCTGCACCGGCTTCGCCCTCAAAGCGGCGAGAACCGGTTCTGGAAGGCCATCCTGACCCCGGCGCTCCGCCGCCCCGCGATCGCAGCCGCCGCAGCCGCGGCCGTGCTGCTCGCGATGGCCGCCCCGGTGCTGCATCTCCACACCGCGCAGACCGGTCTCGACGCAATGCCGAACAGCGCTCCGACGGTCGCGACGATCAAGAAGATCCAGAAGGCGTTCTCGAACGGCGACGTCGGTCCGGCAATCGTCGCAATCCAGGCGAACACCGATTCGCCGGCCACGCGGCACGCAATCGCCGACCTGCAGTCGAAGGCGATCGCCACCGGCCGGATGCACGGCCCGATCGAGGTCGACGTCAACGCAGCACACTCGGTCGCCCGAGTGACGATCCCGCTCGACGGCAAGGGAACCGACGCAACGTCGAACGCGGCGCTGCAGTCCCTCCGGAACGACGTGCTGCCGGCAACGGTCGGCAAGGTCCCGGGCGCGACGTACGCCGTCACCGGTCCGACCGCTCAGTCAGCGGACGAGAACGCGCTGCTGAAGCAGAAGACGCCGATCGTCTTCGGCTTCGTCCTCGTGTTCGCGTTCATCCTCCTGCTGGTGTCCTTCCGCTCGATCGTGATCGCAGTGAAGGCGATCGCGCTCAACCTGCTGTCGGTCGGCGCGGCCTACGGCGTGCTCGTCGCCGTGTTCCAGTGGGGCTGGGGGGAAAGCCTGCTCGGGTTCCAGTCGAACGGCGGCATCGCGTCATGGCTCCCGATCTTCATGTTCGTGATCCTGTTCGGGCTCTCGATGGACTACCACGTGTTCATCCTCAGCCGCGTGCGGGAGGCATTCGACCGCGGCATGAAGACCGAGGACGCGGTCGAGCACGGCATCACCACCACGGCAGGCGTCGTCTCGAGCGCCGCGCTGGTGATGGTCGGCGCCTTCGCAGTGTTCGCGCTGATGCCGATCCTCGACATGAAGGAGATGGGCATCGGCCTGGCCGCGGCGGTGCTGATCGACGCGACCATCGTCCGCGCGGTGCTCCTGCCGGCCACGATGAAGCTGCTCGGCGACTGGAACTGGTACCTGCCGCGGTGGCTGGACTGGCTGCCGAGGCTCGAGCACGAATCGGCCCCGAGGGCCGTCCCCGCGCTCGTCGACTGACCAAAAGGCTCCTTCGCGGAGAACAGGCGCCCCGGCTCCGGCCGGGGCGCTTTGCTTTCAGGAGCGCGTCGTAGGGTCGCGGTCGTTCGGGCGCGGAACGAGGCGCTTCCAGCTGGCGAAGCGCAGCACGCCGCCCTCGCCCTTCCGATCCGGGTCGAAGATCCTCCGCCACGACGGCTTACCTTCGATCGCCGCGAGGAGGAACAGAAAGAGCGCGATGCCCGCCGCCGTCACGGCATGCCCGACGAACATGCCGACCACGACGATCGCAGCGACGAACAGGAGTAGAGAGCGCGAGACGTGCGAAGGACTGAGCACGCGCTCAGCCTAGTGCACTATCCGGGGGAGCGATACTCCGCGATCAGCGAGCGCGCCATCGACTGCGCCCGCCGTGCGGCCTCGCGATCGCCCTCCGCCGCCTGCACGATCGATCCCTTCATCAGGATGTGCCATGAGCGCGCGAATGCGTCGGGATCGCGCAGGCGGGCCTCCTCGGCGAGCGTTCGCACCACGGTGCGGATGTTCGCGAGGTGATCGGCAGATGCGCGCCCGAGCGGGTGGTCGAGGTCGTTGAACTCGAGCAACACGTTCACGAAGGAGCACGCCTCGAAGTCGTCGCGGCGGAACCACTCGTCGAAGAGGTCGAAGATGGCGAGGAGCTGCTCCTCGGCCGTGGCACCGCGCTTCCTGGCCTCGGCCTCGACCCACCGCTTCGTCCAGAGCTGCTCGCGTCGCACGAGGAAGGCCAGCGCCAGGGCCTCCTTCGACGGGAAGTGCCGATAGAGCGTCGCCTTGGCGACCCCGGCCCGCTCGACCACCTCGTCGATGCCGACCGCGCGAATCCCGCGGCGGGAGAAGAGGTCGTAGGCGGTGTCCAGGATGCGGCGGCGCGCGGGCGCCTCGCGGGTCGCGATCGGCAGGGACTCGGCCATCGCCTGAGTATAGCTGGGTGGACAGACCGGTCTGTCTTGTGATAGACAGGTCCCGTCCAGCTTCGAGACGAGGGGGTCACCAGTCGCTCCAGATCTGAAGAGACGCGCCCTCCTACGCGAGGTGAACTCCCGTATCCGGGAGATCAGCGACCGTTGGGGTACCGCCGACCGCGTCTATCGCTTGGTCTGCGAGTGCGGCGTCGCCGACTGCGAGGAGCGCGTCGACGTGCCGGTCGGCCGGTACGACGAGCTGCGGCAAGGTAGTGAGTTCCTGGTCGCCCCCGCTCATGACGAGCCTCTCGAGCAGCCCGAGCCTCACGCGCCCCCAAGACCATCGTTCACGCCGGCGACGTCGTTGCCGTCGCAGTAGAGCCGGAGGCGGGACTCGAACCCACGACCTAGCGCTTACAAGGCGCTTGCTCTACCAGCTGAGCTACTCCGGCGTCGCCCCGCAGAGTAGCGGTCGCTACTGAAGAACTTCGCGCGTCTTCTGGTGTGCAAGCACCTTCCGCTTGACGCGCTGGAGTGCGTTGTCGATCGTCTTCGTGTCGCAGCCGAGCTCCTCGGCCATCTCCTCGTAGGACGAGCCTTCGAGGTAGAGACGCAGCGCGTCCGCCTCGAGCTTCGACAGGCCCGTGCCGAGCGTGAAGACGAGGCTCTGAAGCTCCTCCGTGGAGATCACGCACACCGAGGGTTCGTCGACGAGCGGCCCGGGCAGGGCGTCGCCGAGCGTGCACTCGCTGTCGGCGTCCTGTCCGGCCGGCGTGTGGCTGAACGAGACGTACGTGTTGAGCGGCGTGTGCTTGAAGCGCGTCGCCGTCTTGATCGCCGTGATGATCTGTCGCGTCACGCACAGCTCTGCGAACGAACGGAACGACGTTTCCTTGTCGGAGCGGAAGTCGCGAACCGCCTTGTACAGGCCGATCAGCCCCTCCTGGATCAGATCCTCCGAGTCGCCACCCGCCAGGAAGTAGGAGCTCGCCTTGAGCCGCACGAAGCCCGTGTACCGGCGGATGAGCACGTCGAGCGCAGTGCCGTCGCCGTTCCGGGCGCGGAGAACGAGCTGCAGGTCCTCGAGCTCTCGCTGGGCCTTCTGCGCTGCCGTCGCCGGCCGAGCGGCCATCGAACACCCCCGGGTCGCGGGTGAAGTCTCACCCTAAGGTTGAGGCGAAGATAGCAGGGACCGCCTGACTTTACAAGGCTGTTGCGGTGGACCCAGGATGATAAGAACACGTGTTCGTATTCGGCATCCTGCTACGCCGCGGCGTCGGCGGCGAGCGTCAGGGCCGCTTCAACACGCTGCCGCGGGACCCCGGCCGTCGTCGCGAGCTCCATCGCCGCCATCGCCGCGAACGCGGTGCACCAATCGAGGAGACGACTCGGTGCGACGTTCAGGTCCGGCGCGAGATGCTCGGCACGGTCGGCGATCACACCGACGTTGTCTGCCTGCCAGAACAGCAGGTCGACGGCGTCGAATGCTCCGTCACCGATGCACGGCGCGGGGTCGATCGCGACCAGGCCTCTGTCGCCTCCGTCGAGAATGTTGCTCGGCGTCAGATCGCCGTGCAGCAACGTCGAAGGTGCAGCCTGCTCGGCGAGACGCGTAGCGAAACGCCGGCCGCGGTCGTACAGCGTCGGCGGGACGAGGGCGACGAGCTCCGGGTAGCGCTCGTACAGCGTTCGGCTCGAATCGAAGAGATACGCGACTCGTTGCGACAGCCTCGGATACGACGAGTCTCGAGGCTCCTCGCAGTGCAGCGAGTCGATCAGTTCGGCGACATCCTCGAGGTCGGGATACGCGCGGGCGTCCACGAGCGCCGTTCCCGGCTCGATCGCCTCGATGAGCAGCGCGCCGACGGACTCGTCGACAGCAAGAACCGCCGGAGCGTGGACCGTCGTCCAGCCGCCGAGTGCTGCAGCCTCGGTCGCGAGGCGTGCCCGGTCGGGAGTGGTCTTGAGGATGGCGGCGCGGCCGTCGCGGAGCCGGCACCGGATGACGACGGAGACGCTCCCGCGGGGAACGAGCGCTCCAAGCTCGATCTGCCAGCGCTCGGAGAGACCGGCGAGGACGGCCGGAAGCGCGTCGAACCATGGCTCGATCGCGGCGCCGAAGCGGGCGCCGAGACGCCGGCGTACTCCGTCGTCGAGGGTCGGGACGGCCGGATCGGCCACGCAGCTATTCGCCTCGCCGCATGCGCTCGAGCATCTCTCGCGTCTGCGGATCGAGGCGGTCACGGAGCTGGCGCGGTCGTTCCTCTCTGTGTTCGACAGCGTCCATGTCGCCGAGAAACGTGCGGGAGGAAAGCTTTTGCACCTCCTGCCCGGACGTTCCCCGGACGGCCGCATCGGACGAGACGAGCACGACGTGCTCCCGGGCTCGGTTCTCGGCTGCCAGGCGCTCGAGCATCGAGTCGGCGTTCTTCGCGTACCGCACCTCCAGCGGGCCGTGCGTCTCGTCGGTACCGACGCCGTCGAAGACGAGCACGCCTCGTGCGCCCTTCACGGCGACGAAGCTCGCGAGCGCGTCGCGGAGCTCGCGCGCGTCCTCGTACGGCCCGGCGTGCAGCAGGTTGTAGCCGTCGAAGAGGTACAGGGTCGGGTCAGCCACGTGTGCCGAAAGTGTGACAACGCCAAAGGCAGGGACTGTCCCTCGATGTGCGCCGAGAGTGTGACGAGTTATCCACGGCGCTGGCGGGCGGCCTCATAGAGGATCACGGCGGCCGCGACGCTGACGTTCAACGACTCGACCTGGCCCGCGAGCGGGATCGACACAGCTGCGTCGCACGTCCGCCGGACGAGCGGCCGGAGGCCCTTGCCCTCGGCCCCGAACACGAACGCGGCCCCGCCGCTCAGATCCGCGTCCCACATCGAGGTCTCCGCGTCGCCGGCCGCAGCGTAGATCCAGAGGTCGCCGCGCTTCACCTCCGCCAGGTAGCGCGCGAGGTTCGGGACGACGGCGACGGGCAGGTGCTCGACAGCACCCGCCGACGCGCGCGCCACGACGGGCGTCACCGTCGCGGACCCGTGCGCCGGCAGGACGACGCCGGTAGCACCGGCACCCTCCGCGCTCCGGCAGACCGCTCCGAGGTTGCGTGGGTCGGTGACCTGGTCGAGGCACACGAGCAGGGGACGCTCCGCCGCAGCGAGCTCCCACGCGTCCGCGTACCTGAACGGCTCGCTCCAGGCGACGACGCCCTGGTGATCGCGCGTCCCGACCACTTCGGTCAGCTCGCGCTCGAGCTTGACGTGCACGCGCGGGCGCTCCGCTGCGCGCAGCCACTCCTCCGACTTGACCGCTCGCTCGGTCGCCCAGACCTCGAGCACCTCGCGCCGTCCGCGCAGCGCCTCGCGCACCGCGCGGCGGCCGTACACCTGATCGCGCGTCACCTGGGGACGAGCTGGTATCCGTCGGCGACGTCTCGCACGTCCCACCCGGCCGACTCGATCTCGCTGCGAAGGCGGTCGGCCTCCTCGAATGCGCGCTCCGCCCGGGCCCGCTGCCTCCGCTCCGCGAGATCGACGAGCTCGGTGGGCGCGCTCGCCCCCGCTGCGACCGATCCGAGGCCGAAGAGCTCGAGGCCCCAGCGCAGAGACGCGGAGCGTCCGCGCGCGCGCCAGTCGTGCAGGACGGCGAGGGCGTCCGGCGTGTTGAAGTCGTCCTCGAGCACGCGCGCCAGCGCCTCCTCCTCGTCCTCGCCAGGCTCGGGTTCGTGGTCGAGCCCCACGAAGTGGTTCCGGAAGGTGTCGAGCTGCGACCGCGCCTGCTCCATCGTCTCCTCGGAGAAGTCGATCGGCTTCGACCAGTGGCCCGTCATGAAGAAGAGGAGCAGCGTCTCGGCGCCCCAGCGGTCGACCGCGTCGCGAATGGTGACGAAGTTGCCTTCGGATTTCGCCATCTTCGACCCGGTCGACCGCAGCATCCCGTTGTGCGTCCAGATCTGCGCGAATTCGTGGCCGAGCGAACGCGACTGCGCGAGCTCGTTCTCGTGGTGAGGAAACACGAGGTCGAGGCCGCCGCCATGGATCTCGAAGGCCGGCCCGAGAATCTCCTCGGCCATCGCCGAGCACTCGATGTGCCAGCCCGGCCGGCCCCTCCCCCACGGCGATTCCCACCAGGTGTCCTCGCCGGGCTTGTTTGCCTTCCAGAGCGCGAAGTCGCGCGGGTCCTCCTTGCGCGGATTCGGCACGTCCTCCTCGTCCTGGCCCTCGACCTGATCGACGCGCTGTCGCGAGAGCTCGCCGTAGCCCGGATAGCTCGCAACACGGAAGTAGACGTCCCCGTCGACCTCGTACGCGTTGCCGCGGTCGATCAGCGCCTGGATGAACTCGACGATCCGCGGGATCGACTCGGTCGCGCGAGGCAGATGGTCGGGAAGGCCGAGCCCGAGCGCCGAGACGTCCTCGAGGTACCAGTGCGTCGCGCGCTCGGCAAGGTCGGCGCTCGACTCGCCGCTGGCGGCCCTGTAGATCTTGTCGTTGATGTCTGTGATGTTGTGGACGAGCGTGACCTCGTAACCGCGCCGGCGAAGCCAGCTGCGCAGCCACATCCCGAACACGAACGGACGCGCGTTGCCCACGTGCGCACGGGCGTAGACGGTGGGCCCGCAGAAGTACATGCGGATCGGCCCCGGCGGAGGCGGCAGCGCGACCTTCTCACGTTGCAGGGTGCTATAGAGCCGCATCGATCCTGCGGAGCGCCTCGTCGCGCGGAAGCGCGGCGATCACCGTCCAGAGCTCGGGGCCGCGGTCCTGCCCGGTGAGCGCGCGCCGCACGGCGCGGAGATCGCCGCCCACGGCTTTGAGCTCGCGCACCAGCGCGCGCGCGTCGAGTGACCCGTTTGGGCGCTCGACGAGCTCCTTGAACCGCTCGAGCGTCTCGGGCGCCCGCGTCCGCTCTGGCTGTGGCGTCGCCTCGATGCTCGCTGCGTACTCGCGCGCTTCGCGGAGGTCGCGTGCGCCGCGGAGCGCCGGCGCGAGCTCGACCGGCGCACGGACGCGCGCGGCCAGATCCTCGTCGCTCATCGCCGCGATCGCCTCGACGGCGAGACGGCGGATCCTCGGGACGTCGTAGCTGACGTCGTGCCCGGGCACGCCGAGCTCCTCAAGGTAGCGGTGAACTGCCTCGGCGGGGATGCCGGCCTCTCGCAGCGACGCAACGGTCGCGCCGGGCGCGCGCTTCGCGAGCTTCTTGCCGTCCTCGCCGAGGATGAGCCCGTGGTGGACGAACTCGGGCGCCTCCGCGCCGAGGGCCGCGAAGAGCCTGCGATGCAACGACTCGTTCGGACGGTGGTCGTTACCACGGACGATGTGCGTGATCCCGAAGTCCACGTCGTCGACAACGCTGGCCAGGTGGTACGTCGCGCTGCCGTCCGGTCGCAGGAGCGTGATCCCGTCGAACCGCTCACCGAGCCGCTCGCCCACTTCGCGGTGACGCCCCTGTCGCTCGCTCTGATGCACCGGCCCCTCGTCCCAGCGGATGCCGAGCCACTCCAGGTCGCGCAGCAACTCCTCCTCCCCGCCCGAGACGTTCCGCGCCGCATCGGTGTCGTCGATCCGCAGCAGCATGCGATCTCCGATCGAGCGGCTCGCCACGGCGCTGAGGGCGTTTCCGACGTGCAAGGAACCCGTCGGGCTGGGTGCGAACCGCGTCCGCTTCATCTGTCGCCCAGTCTAGATTCCGCCTGTGGAGCAGGCTCTCCTCGCCTGGTACGCGGCGCACGCCCGCGACCTCCCCTGGCGCCGGACGCGAGATCCGTACGCGATCCTCGTCTCAGAGGTGATGCTGCAACAGACGCAGGTGGACCGCGTCGTCCCGCGTTACCTCGCCTGGCTCGAGCGTTGGCCGACGGTCGACGCGCTCGCGACTGCCTCGCCGGCCGACGTGATCCGAGCGTGGCAGGGCCTCGGCTACAACCGCCGCGGTCTGAACCTGCACCGCGCCGCCTGCGTGGTCGCCGAGCGCGGCTGGCCCGACGACGTGACGGAGCTCCCCGGGGTCGGGCCGTACACGGCCGCCGCGATCGCGAACTTCGCGCTCGGTCGCCCAGAGCTGCCGGTCGACACGAACGTCCGGCGCATCCAGGAGCGCACAGCGCACCAGTTCACCGCGGCAGCGGCGCAGGCGCTGATGGACCTTGGCGCGACCGTCTGCCTGGCACGCATTCCCCGCTGCGGCTCGTGTCCGCTCTCCGAGGGGTGCCCGTCGCGGGGACGCCGCTTCGAGCCGCTGCGGCGTCAGTCTCGTTTCGAGGGCTCGTTCCGGCAGCGGCGCGCCGCGACGCTTCGCCTCGTCGCGGAGGCGGAGCGGCCGCTCGAGGACCTCGACGCCGAGGCGGTCGCCGCTCTGCGTGCCGACGGCCTCGTCGCCGTCGGCGGCGGGCTCGTCAGCCTCCCGGCTTGAGCGCCGACTTCGGGATGCGCACGACGAGCCGCTCGCCCTCGTAGGCGACCGTCGCCTGGGAGGCGTCGCTCCCGTCCGGAAGCTTCAGCGTCTCGTCGAGGAGGATCTGCTGCCCCTCGCGGTTCGATCCCGTGGCGTGGAGCTTGACCGACGATCCCTCCGGCTCGAACTCGATCGAGTCCTTGTCGAGCCCGGGGGCAGGCAGGGCGATCACCAACTCGTCGCCGTCCTGACTCGTCTCCACGTCCCCCCACCCAGCCGGGCGGTTGTTCGTCGTCGTGGAGGTCCCGCTTGCGCCCGTCTCGGGCGCCGTGTCCTCCTCCGCCACGGCCCGCTCCCGCGCGTCCTCTACGGCGTCCGCAGTCCCGAGCATGCGCCTCAGCCAGCTCACGGCGTCGGAGCCTAGCTTCGGTATCGGCGGGCACCCGCGCTGGTTACGATCACGCGAGTGACCGCGTCGATCTGGATCATCCTCCTGCCGCTCTGGATCCTCCTCGCCCTCCTGGTGACCCTTGGGGTCTTCGCGATCCTCGCGCGGATCTCCGGCGGGAAGTACCTGCGGCCCGTGGTGCAGGGGCTGTCGAGGCTGCCGCTCGTCGGGCGCGGGATGAAGAAGGCGTCCCAGGCTGCGCTGGAGCGACAGAACCCCGAGCTCGCGAGCGCGATCCAGAAGCTCGAGCGCTACGGCGCGACCCGCGACCCG
>Ga0066652_100000497_pt1 | contig 18847 bp, 20 predicted proteins | sample GraSoiAngelo_101_FD_71413 | JGI IMG/M metagenome (GOLD analysis project Ga0066652, IMG submission 71413) | Grasslands soil microbial communities from the Angelo Coastal Reserve, California, USA - 14_0903_02_30cm | ecosystem: Environmental > Terrestrial > Soil > Grasslands | place: USA... | reverse complement strand
TCAGGTCGCCGACCGTGAAGATCCGCTTGCCGCAACTCGGACAACGCGCGAAACCCGGCATTTCAGGGCGGCACCCTACAGCCGAGCCGGAGAGGATCGCGGAACGCGCGGGCCGTCGCGACGGCGTGCGCAGCGTCCGCGACGGCCAAAACCGGCTTGCGGCTGGCAGGGCGCACCGCTATCAGGGATACCCGTTGTGCGGGCCCGCTAAGCGACGGAGGCCTCCCGCGATGGGCTCCCAGACCGCCCGGCGGTCGCGCTGCCGGGCCGCATAGAGTGCGCCGTGATGAAGGTCGCCACGCGCTCCGCCCGCCTCGCCTCGATCCTCGTCATCGCGCTCGCCGCGACGCTCGCCGGATGCGGCGGCGGCGGAGGCAGCTCGACCACGACCACCGCCTCGATCCCCGGAGTCGCCGCCACGGGCTGCGGCGCGGTCGAGTACGGCGGCGACGGAACGCCCGAGGCGCTCGTCGTCTCCGACCTGCCGATGCGCGGCGACTCGGCGGAGCGCTCGCGCCAGCAGGTCGAGGCGATCCGCCTCGTGCTCGAGCAGCGCGACTGGAAGGCGGGCCCCACCACGGTCGCGTTCCAGCCGTGCGACGACTCGATCGCGAAGACAGGGCTCTGGGATCCGGCCACCTGCCGGGCCAACGCCACGGCCTATGGTCGGGACTCCAAGGTGCTGGGCGTGATCGGGACGTACAACTCGGGCTGCGCCGCGGAGGAGATCCCGATCCTCAACCGCGCCGGGGTGGCGATGATCTCTCCGGGCAACACGGCCGTCTGCCTGACCGAGTCGAGCAGCACGTGCACGGCCGGTCAGCCGGCGAGCCTCTACCCGACCGGTAAGCGCAACTACGTTCGCGTGGTACCCAACGACGCCTTCCAGGGCGCCGCCCTGGCCGAGTTCGCAAAGCGACAGCACGTCACCAAACCGTTCGTCCTCTACGCCGCCGACGACCCGACGAGCACCGGGCAGGCGGTCGACTTCCGCAACGCGGCCAAGGCTCTCGGCCTGAAGGTCGCGGGCACGGCGACCTGGAATCCGAAGGCGAAGAGCTACCGGCGCCTGTTCGCGCAGGTGAAGCGAAGCGGCGCCGACGGCGTCCTCCTCGCGGGGCTGATCGAGGAGAACGGCGCCCAGGTGATCCGCGACAAGGTCGCGGTGCTGGGGTCGAACGCGAAGCTGCCGCTGATCGCCTTCGACGGGTTCGCGCAGCAGGCGACGATCGACGGCGCCGGCGCCGCCTCGAAGGGGATGTTCGCGAGCGTCCCCGGAAAGGCCCCCGAGAGCCTGACCGGCGACGGGAGCGAGCTCGTCGGGAAGCTGAAGGGGGAGCTCGGCGGGCAGCCGGTCGAGCAGTTCGCCCCCTACGCCGGCGAGGCCGCGGCCATCATGCTCGACTCGATCGCCGCCGCCGGCCCCCACCGGGACGGGGTCGTCAAGGCGACGTTCGTGAACAAGGGCGGCGGCATCCTCGGCCACTACACGTTCCAGCACAGTGGCGACCCCACGCTTGGCCCGATCACCGTGCTGAAGGCCGACTCGACCTTCGCCCCGACGGAGCAGCTCATCCCCCCGGCCGCGACCGTCACCGCCGCGCGCGGCTGAGGCGCCCGCCGATCCATCGGACGGCGAGTCTAGGATCGCCGGAATGACCGCCGCGCGTCTGCGGATCGTGTTCCTGTTCGACGCTGTGTACTCGGTGGCGACCGGGCTGCTCTTCCTCCTCGGCACCTGGGACGGCCTCTACAACGCGCTCGACCTCCCGCAGGGCCAGCCGGCGGTGTTCGTTCAGGTGGGCGGGGCGCTGCTCTGGGGCTTCGCCTACCTGCTGTGGCTCGCGGCGCGGACGCCGGCGCTCATGCTGCCGGTCGCGCGAGCGTCGGCGCTGGGGAACGCGATCACCACCGCGCTCCTCGTCGTCTGGCTGATCCACGACGAGATCGACACCGGGACCCTCGGCGACCTCCTGCTGTCGCTCGCCGCCGCGGTCAGCGCGGTGCTGACGGCGCTCTACCTCCAGGCGGGCCTGCGCTCGGGCGGGTACGGGCCCGAGCCTCCGCCGCCGCCCGACGCGCCGCACTAGCGTCCGCCGCTCGCGGCCGGTCAACGCGTCCGGCGCCGGAGGTAGAGTTTGGGTCACCCAAATGGGGGAAGGGAGGACTTGATCTCGGGTGCTTGACGTCAAGTCGCACGCTCCTCACGACGCCCTCCGCGTCCTGGTGGCTCGTTTCGATCCCTGCGTCATCGACGTTCCGCGCGGTCGCGCGCGGATCCGGCTGCAGGTTGGAAGCGAGCACTGGGACGCCTTCCTCCAGGACGGTGGCGTCGAGCTCGTTCCCGCGGACCCGCGGCTCGCGCCCGACGCGCTGCTGTCCGCCGACGAGGAGACCTGGCGCCGGGTGGCCGGCGACGTCCGCGGCGGCATGGAGGCGTTCCGCAAGCGCCGGCTCGAGGTGCGGCTGAACCTCCATCTCGGGGTGGGGTTCCTGGCGGCCACCAGCGGGATGACCGACCCGGGCCGGCTGCGGTTCGACTCGGTGCCGACCGCGGAGGGCACGATCTCGATCCTGAGCGCGGGCAGCGGCGATCCGGTGCTCTGCGTCCACGGCCTCGGCGGAACGAAGGCCTCGTTCCTTCCGACCGTCGCCGCGCTCGCGGATCGCAACCGGGTGATCGCGCTCGACCTGCCGGGGTTCGGCGAGTCGGACAAGCCGCTGTCGGCTCCCTACGACGCGGCCTACTTCGCCCGGTCCGTGTTCGCGCTCATGGACTCGCTCGGGATCGAGCGCGCGCACCTGATCGGCAACAGCATGGGCGGCCGAGTGGCGATCGAGGCCGGCCTCCTCGATCGGCGGCGGGTCGACCGGATCGTCCTCCTCAGCCCGGCCTTGGCGTGGCTTCGCGAGCGGCGCCTGAAGTGGCTGCTCCAGCTTCCCCTGCCGCGACTCGGCCTGATCCAGCCGACGCCCCGCTGGGCCACCGAGCCGATCGTGCGCAGCCTGGTGCCGGGCGGCGCGGACGGTTGGGCGGCAGCCGGGGTCGATGAGTTCCTGCGCTCGTACTTGACGCCGCGCGGGCGGGCCGCGTTCTATGAGGCGGCGAGGAACATCTATCTCGACGAGCCGCACGGCGAGAACGGCTTCTGGACGAGGCTCGCGAGCCTGTCGTGCAAGACGATGTTCGTCTGGGGGCGCCGCGACGCCCTGGTCCCGATCGCGTTCATGAAGCACGTCCAGCGAACGCTCCCCGCCGCCCGCCACGTCGAGCTCGACTGCGGCCACGTCCCGCAGCTCGAGCGTCCCCGCCAGACGCACGAGGCGGTCCGCGAGTTCCTTCCCTAACCGCCTTCGCCGCATAGATTCCCCTTTGTGGAGCTCCCGCGCACGATCGGCGACTTCGAGGCCCGCGCCGCCGAGGTTCTCGGCGAGGGAGAGCTCGGTTACTACGCGGGCGGCGCCGGCGACGAGCTGACCCTGCGCGGCAACGTCGAGGCGTGGCGGAGGATCGCGATCCGCCCGCGAGTCCTGGTCGACGTCTCCCAGCGGGACCCCTCGACGACCGTGCTGGGCCGGGCGCGGCCCCACCCGATCTTCGTCGCGCCGACGGCGTATCACCGCCTCGCCGATCCCGGCGGCGAGGAGGCGACCGCCCGCGCCGCGGCCGTGGCGCGCTCGATCTTCTGCCTCTCGTCGCTGGCCACGGCGAGCCCGGCGCAGGTCGCCGCGGCGGCGCCCGACGGCGAGCGCTGGCTTCAGCTCTACGTGTTCCGCGATCGAGGGGTCTCCGACGAGTTGGCCGCCGCGGCGAGCGACAACGGCTACGAGGCGATCGTGGTCACGGTCGATCTGCCGGTCCTGGGAGTCCGCGAGCGAGACGTCCGCTCGCAGTACGCGATTCCGGAGGCGCTCGCGGCACCCAGCGTCGACGCCATTGGCCGTGAGGGCGCGTTCAGCATGCTCGAGATCGGAAGCCTGATCGATCCGACTCTGACCTGGGCCGACCTGGAGCGGTTCGCGGCCCGCTCCGATCTCCCGGTCCTCGTCAAGGGCGTGCTGACCCCGGAGGATGCCCGGCTCGCGGTCGAGCACGGCGCCGCGGGAATCGTCGTCTCGAACCACGGCGGGCGGCAGCTCGACACCGTGCTCACGGGGGCGGAGGCGCTCCCGGCCGTCGTCGAAGCGGTGGGCGACCGAGTCGACGTGCTCGTCGACGGGGGGATCCGTCGGGGAACCGACGTCCTCAAGGCGCTGGCCCTGGGGGCGGTCGCGGTGATGGTGGGGCGCCCGGTGATCTGGGGGCTCGCCGTCGCCGGGGAGGCCGGAGCGCGAGCGGTCCTCGAGCTCCTGCTCGCCGAGCTCGACGTCGCCCTCGCCCTCGCCGGGGTGCCGCGCGCGTCAGACCTGGGTCCGGACAGCGTCCGGCGGCCCGCCTAGGGCGGACGGCCCGGATCGAGCTCCCGCGGCCGGCTAGACCTTTTGAACGTTCGCGGCGCGGGGGCCCTTCTCGCCAGACTCGGTCTCGTAGGAGACCTTGGCGCCCTCGTCCAATGAGCGATAACCGTCACCGACGATCGCGCTGTGATGGACGAAGACGTCCTGGGAGCCGTCATCGGGTGTGATGAACCCGAAGCCCTTCTCGTCGCTAAACCACTTCACTGTGCCCGTTGGCATAGGTGCGGCACCGTAGCAGCCCGATGCGCGGAACCGCGCCCCGCCCGAAGAGGGGCTCAGCGGATCAGCTCGAGGACGGCCGCCTCGATCGTCTCGCGGTCGGGGAATTCACCCGGGTCGCTTCGATCGATGATCCGATCGAGCGCGCGGCGGATCGTTTCCCCGGAGTCGAAGCGGTCGATGACCCGAGGATCAATGTACGCGCTGCGACAGACCGCCGGCGTGTTGGCCAGATACTCGGCTACGCGCCCAACGGCGTCATTGGTCGCGCGACGGCGCGCCGTCTTCGTCTCCGGCGGGGGGTCGTGCTCGGCGAGCGCCACCGCCGCGAGCACGGTGGCGTTCCAGGTTCGGAAGTCCTTGGCGGTGAACTCCTCGCCGCAGAGCTCCTTCAGGTGGTCGTTGATCTCGTCGGACCGGACGTCGTGCCAGCTTCGCCCGTTGCGATATGCGAGGAAGCTCTGACCGCCTCCGCGCCGGGACTTCAGAGCCCGGATGGTCGGGAGCGTGACCCGGTCGGCGATCACGCGCACGTGGCGCTTCGAGCCCTTGGCCGGGTAGTCGAAGACCGCCGTCCCACGCTCGAGCTTCACCTGGCTCCGCTTCAGGGTCGCGAGTCCGTAGGTGTTGTTCTCGGCCTCGTAGCGCTCGCCCCCGATCCTGAACAGGCCCAGGTCGAGCAGCCGAACCGCGCACGCCAGGACGCGGTCGCCCACCAGCCCGCGGAGCTTCAGATCGCGCTCGAGCCGGCGGCGAAGGTCGGGCAGCCCGGCCGCGAACTCCGTCATCTGCTCGAACTTGCGGCGGTCCCGATGCTCGCGCCAGCTCTGGTGGTAGAGGTACTGCTTTCGGCCCGCATCGTCATAGCCGGTGGCCTGGATGTGGCCCCGGGGGTCCGGGCAGATCCAAACGTCTCTCCAGGCGGGAGGAATCGCGAGGCTTCGAATCCGCTCGAGGGCCTCGTCGTCGTCGATCGCGGGGCCGCCGTCCTCGGCGTAGCTGAAACCGCGGCCGCGACGGACCCGCCGGATTCCCGGTGCGCTGCAGTCCACGCGTCGCAGGCGGGGCATGGTGGCAAGGGAATACCCCGCCCGGGGAAGGCGAATCGGCGGGCGCTAGCGGGTGCTGGAGGCGGGGCCGCCCGGAGGGATCGCGAGCAGGGCGCGGGCGCGGGCGCGAACGCCGAGCCCGGCGGTCAGCTCGCGGCGAAGCACGCGGCGGTCCGCGGCGCTCGGAGGAGTGGACTCGCCCGGCCCGTATCGGGCCTCGCGGAGCTTCGCCGCATACGCGGCCGACGCGGGACCGGCGACGATCCCGAGCCGGCGCTCGAGCCCCAGCAGGGTCGCGCCGCGCGGGCTCCAGGACCGCAGGCGGCCGAGCGCCGTGGTCAGCTCACCAAGCTGCGCCTCGGCGAGGGCGCGGTCGGGAAGCCGGCGGCAGCGGATCGCCCGCATCACCACGAACCCGGCACCCCCCCCGGCGAGCAGCACGAGGACGACCAGCGGAGCGAGCCAGGCGACGGCCGATCCGGGCGAGCCCCCGGAGCTGGGGTGCGCGCCGTTCAGCTTCAGAGGGCCACCGATCTGGCCGCGGGCCAAGCCCTGGGGGGGCGCGTTCGGCGAGCGGGCGCCGAGACCCGTCGCCTGCGAGGTCGCGGGAGCCGCGGCGGGGGTCGGGTCGAACGGGACCCAGCCGATGCCGTTGAAATACACCTCGACCCAGGAGTGGGCGTCGAAGTCGCGGATCATGTAGGTGCCGTTCGCGCCCGGCGACCCCGGCGCGAACCCCGAGGTGACGCGAGCGGGGACCCCGATCATCCGGAGCATCAGCGCCATCGCCCCCGAGAACTGCTGGCAGTAGCCGATCTTGTCCTTGAACAGGAAGGCGCGCAGGGGGTAGTCGCGCTGCGGCGGGACCTCGCTGTACGAGTAGGTCGTCTGCAGGTATCTCTCGATTCGCTCCACGGCGCCGTAGGCGGTCGTCGCGTGCCGCGTGAGGCGGTGGGCGAGCTGGTAGACGCCGCCGTAGGCGGACCCCGCCAGGGTCCGGGCTGCACGCGCGCTTCCCGCGCCCCCCCACAGCGGGACCTCGAGCTGGTGCTGGGTGATCTGGGTCGCCGGGATGTTGGGGATGCCGGTCGCGGTCGCGGTGGCGGCCCGCCGGTCGGGGTTGATGGTGCTCGAGCGCGGCAGCGCGAGCTCGGTGTAGGGGGCGAGCGCCCGCGGGTACCGGGGGGCCACGTGGCGAAGCGCCTCCGGGCTCGGCTGGGGGACGTAGGCTCGAACCGTGTAGGAGTTGCCGTCGGTGAGCGGCCCGTCGGTGACCGTAAGCGCGCTCTCCGTCGGGGCGACGTGGGAGAGCCCGTGGACCGAGAGGATCGTGCCCGCCCCGACCACCAGCTGGCTCTGGAGCCCCTTGATCGTGAAGCCGATCTCGTGGATCCAGTCGGGATTCAGCTTCACCGTCTGGGGCGAGAACGGAGACCCGGATCGGCTGTGCGGCAGCTCGACCGCGCCGTTGCCGCTCGCCGTGTCCTGGAGCCAGCGAAAGCCGTCGAACCGGTCGAGGACGGCGGTGCGCCAATAGAAGGAGGAATCGCTGCGGGCCTGGAGCAGGAGCTTGCCGCTCCGCGGCCAATCCAGCGGCCCGTAGTTCTGATCCCAGGCGAACGCCTCGCCGCTGTCGATTCCCGACCAGCTCCAGCTCCAGTTCCGGTAGTCGAGCCAGGGGTGAGCGCCGTTGAGTCGGGCGCCCGCCGGCACGGCGAGCAGGCCCGCCCCGAGGACCAGCACGACGGCGGCGAGCGCGCGGCGCCGGGAGAGCGTCGGAAGCCAGAGCCAGGCGGCTACCAGGAGCAGGAGCACGAGCCCGCGGAGGAGAGGCGCCCCGGACGGGCTCACGGTGGCCGCGGTGGCGTACGCGGCGACGAGCACGATCAGGGCCAGGCTTCGAAGCGCACCGGCCCGACGGCCCGGCGAGAAGGCGAGCGCCGAGGCCAGCCCCAGCCACAGCGGCATCCCGCAGAGGATCACGAGGCGGGACCAACCGGCCGCGGCGTACGGGTAATCGGCGTTGCCCAGCCCCCCGATCCCGGTGCTCACGTCGCGCCGAAGGTCTCCCCAGTGGCCGGGGAGGAGAAGGCGCGCGGGGAGTCCGATCGCGACGGCGGCGGTCGCGGTCGCCGTGAGGACGATCGCCAGCGCGAGAAGCCACGCGGCCGGGAGCGGAAGTGAGGCCCTGGTCAGCACGGCCAGCGCCGCGGCGCCCGCGAGGGAGACCCCGAGCGCGAGGATGACGCGCCCGGCCGGAGGGTTCGCCAGCAGGCCCGCCCACGACGCCGCGGCGTAAGCGGCGAGCGCGGAGAACACGAGCATCCGGCGAGCGATGGGATCGAGGTGGAGCGAGCGAGGCGCGAGCGATCCGAGGCGGGGCGCGGGCGGTGGATTCCGGAACGCCGGCGGGAGCGACAGGGGGGTGGCCGAGGCGCCGCTCATGCCGCCCTCGCCGGGGCCCGGCTCGAGGATCGAAGCCGTCTGCCTGCGCAGCCCGCCACGGTGAACGCGGGAGAGGCCTCGCCGGAGGGCACCGGCGTGACGAGGTAGAACGCGGAGGCGCTCGCGGCCGCGCCGCTGGGCTGCGAGGCGCTCGCCGTGACCCAGAAGACGATCTGGGCCCCGCCTCGCCGATGCATGACCGGCGCGGGTTCCCCCGCTTCGACGATCGCGAGGCGGGCGTGGACCTGGGGCCACGCGCGAAGCTGCGCATCGACCTGATGGGGTCGGCGCTCGCGACCCAGCTGAAGCGCGCAGCCGCCCGCGGGCGCCAGGTGGACGCACAGCGACGCCGCCGCGCGCACGGCTTGGTCGAGGGCCTCCTCGCCGGCCGGGTCCGAGGAGTCGAGCACGACGAGGGGCGAGGAGTCGGCGCCGGCGACCAGCCGGTGCTCGACGAGCTCGCCCATGCGCGCGGCGGTCGGCCAGTGGATTCGGGACGCCGGGCTACCGTGGCGGTAGGGGCGGAGGCCGTCCACCTCGAAGTCGATCGGACGCGTGTCGAGGCCGCCGGCCCCGATGCCCTCGATCCCGTCGAGCACCCCCGCGGCGCTCGCGCCGGCGCGGCGGCCTCGGACGAGGACCGGCTCGACCCTCGGCAGCACCAGGACCTCGTCGCCCTCGCCGCCCCGGACCTCGACGGCGTCGAGCGCCAGTGGATCGCTGAGCACGAGCCTGACGGGCGCCAGGCGGTGGCGCCCGCGCCGGAGCGAGGGCACCTCGACCAGGACCCGTCGCCGCGCGCCCGTGCCGAGTCGGACCTCGTGACCGGCAAGGGGATGCACCACGCTCGCCGCGGGGAGCGGGACCGGGGCACGGATCGAGACCTGGATCGGATAGGGCTCGCCCTCCGGGATGCTCCACGGCCCACGCTCGGTCCGGAGCTCAACGCGGCGAGCCGCGAGTCGGACCCATGCCCGGCAGGTGAGCACGAGGAAGGCGAGCGCGATACCGGGCACGTAGAGCGACGGCGAGTCGAAGGCACCGCCGGCGAGCACGAACGCCGCCGCGAGGACGAGCGTTGTGCGGGCGGCGGGCACCGGCGTCAGAGCGCCGAAACGCGCTCCACGGCGTCGGAGACCACCGCCCGCCGGTCCTCCTCGCTCGCGCCCGGGGCGAGCAGGAGGCGGTGCTCGAGCACCGACGGCGCGAGCGCCTGGACATCGTCGGGAAGGGCGTGGTCCCGTCCCTCGAGCGCGGCGAGCGCCTTCGCCGCGCGGAAGAGCAACAGCGCGGCTCGCGGGCTGGCGCCGAGCTCGACTCGGGCGTCGCCGCGGGTGGCTTCGCACAGGGCGACGACGTAGCGTCGCAGCGCCTCACTGCCGTGGATCGCGACGATCGCGGCCTGCGCACCCAGCACCGTGGCGACGTCGGCGATCGGCTCGAGGTCGAGGACGAGATCGCGCTCGGCGTGGGCGGCCAGCATGTCGGCCTCGTCAGGGGCGTCCGGATAGCCGATCGCGAGCTGGACCATGAAGCGGTCGAGCTGCGCCTCCGGGAGCGGGTAGGTGCCCTCGTACTCGATCGGGTTCTGGGTGGCGATCACCAGGAAGGGCCGCGCCAGCTCGTGCGCCAGGTTGTCGACGGTGACGTGGCGCTCCTGCATGCACTCGAGCAGGCCGGACTGCGTCTTCGGCGAGGTGCGGTTGATCTCGTCGACGAGCACCACGTTCGCGAACACGGGCCCGGGATGGAACTCGAACCGGGACTCGCGCTGGTTGAAGACGTTCGTGCCGATCACGTCGGCCGGGAGGAGGTCGACGGTGCACTGGATCCGGGCGTACTCGGCGTCGAGCGAGCGGCAGAGGGCCCGGGCGAGGGCGGTCTTCCCGACTCCCGGATAGTCCTCGATCAACACGTGGCCCTCGGCGAGGAGGGCGACGAGCACGTCCCGCACCACGTGGTCGCGGACCTTCACCGCCCGCTGGATGTTGTCCCGCAGCCTGGTGCCGACTTCCGCTACCGCGCCCGGATCGAGTTTGGGCAGCGTCGCCATCCCTCTCACCATGGTACGCGCGACACCCGGATCGGGTTCACGACGCGCACCTATGATGGCCTGCCCCATGTACCAGCTCGAGCTCGGAGTGGCCTGTGCCTGCCTGGCGTCGGTCCTCTTCGACCTCGGCGCGGCGCTGCAGGCGCTCGAGGCCCGAGAGATCCCGCCCCAGCTGTCGCTCCGACCCTCGCTTCTGGGTCGCCTGCTCGCCCGTCCGCGCTGGGTCCTCGCGACCCTCGTCGCCTGGAGCGGCTGGCCTCTCCACGTCGTGGCGCTGCTGCTCGCGCCGCTGACGGCGGTCCAACCCGCGTTGGCGAGCGGCCTGCTCCTGCTGCTGGTGCTCGGTGACCGGATGCTGGGCGAGCGGGTCGGCTGGCGCGAGATCGGCGCCGTGGCGGCGATCGTCGTCGGGGTGGCCGCGATGGCCTGGGCGGCCCCCGCCCACACCTCGAGCCACGCCGGGGCCGACCGGCTGGCACCGGTCCTGGGCGTGATCGGCCTGCTCGCGGTGGCGCCATACCTGGTGCGTCGCGAGGCCGCGGCCGCCAGCGCGCTCTTGCCCCTGAGCGCCGGCTGCGCCTTCGCGTGGACCGGGATCTCGAGCAAGGTCCTCGCCGACCAGCTCGCGTCGTCGCACTGGGTCGCAGTCCTCCCCTGGGCCGCTGCCACCGGCGCCCTGGCGGTGTTCGGCCTCCTGAGCGAGATGAGCGCCCTCCAGCGGCGCCCTGCGACCCGCGTCGTCCCGGTCGTCTTCGTGGTCCAGATCACGCTCCCGGTCGTGCTGGCCCCGCTGATCAGCGGCGAGAGCTGGAGCTCGACCCCGCTCGGCGGCCTGGCGCTGCTGGGCTTCCTGGCGATGGTGGCCGCGGGGGCCTCGGCCCTGGGGCGCTCGCCGGCCGTCAGCGGGTTGGTGGCCCGCGGCGCCGACTCCTACTCGCCGAGCGGCCCGGGCCGGCGCGGTCCCTCGTACTCCTGATCGCTCTCCGGGGGCTGGGAGGGCAGGTCCTCCTTCTTCCAGGCGCGCATGCCGCCCTTGATGCTCGCCGCCTCGTAGCCCTGCTCGCGGAGGTTCTCCGCGACGTCCGAGCTCCGATCGCCGTCCGCGCAGACGACGATCACCGGGTCGTCCTTGGAAACGTCCTCCAGATGGGAGTCGAGCTCGTCCTCGCTCACGTTGACGGCGCCGGCTATGTGGCCCTCGGCGAAGTCGTCTTGATCGCGCAGGTCCAGCGCGGTCGAGCCCTCGGTCGCAATCACCTTGCGCGCCCGGTCCACGCCGAGCGGGCCCTCCTCGAGCTTCTGGTCGTCCGCCTGCTGGCGCTTCTCCTCCTCCATCCGCGACTCGGCTACCCGCGCTCGAGTAGAGAAAACGGGACGTGGGATCGGCATCCGCCGCGGCCGAGGGGGGAATCCGGCGGGATTCGCAGACCGACGGCCGCCGTGCTCGCCTCGGGTCATCTAGGGTCAGCCGGGTGCCGAGCGGCAAGGACCCGCCGTCGCCTCCCCCCGGAACCGCGGCGCCGCAGCGGTTTCGACCCCGCCTGCACTACGAGCTCCTCGTCTGCGGAGTCCGCGGGCACGAGCTGGTAGGCACCGACGTGAGGGAGCTGCGGTCCGAGGACGCGATCGTCGCCCGCGAGGAGGGCGGCGTGCGCTGGCATCGCTGCCTGCGCTGCGACAGCTGGCTGCCGCTGCCTCCTCCGGCTGCCGCCGCTCGCGACCACCTGGCCCCGAGGGAGCAGATCGAGCTGCCGCTGCGAGGCAAGGCCCTTCGGGACAAGATCGTGCTCCGGGTGATCGCGATCGACCGCGCCCTCCACGTCGTGATCCTCGCCGCGCTGGCCGTGGCGGTGTTCCTGATCGCCGCGCACGAGCGCCAGCTCCGCGAGGACTTCTACCGGGTCCTCGCCGACGTCCAGGGCGGGGTGGCGGGCGGCCCGCTCCAGGCCGGCCACAGCAAGCTCTCCGGCAAGCTCGGCGAGCTCTTCTCGCTCGACCGGGGAACGCTCCACTGGGTCGGGGCCGGGCTCGCGGCCCTGGCGATGCTCGAGGCCGCGGAGGCGATCGGGCTCTGGTTCCAGCGTCGCTGGGCCGAGTACCTGACCTTCGTCGCGACCACGCTGCTCCTGCCGCTCGAGGTCTACGAGCTCACCTCCACGGTCTCGTGGTTCAAGGTCACGGCCCTGATCGTCAACATCGCGATCGTGGTCTACCTCCTGCTCGCGAAGCGCCTGTTCGGGCTCCGCGGCGGGCCCGCCGCCGATCGCGCGGAGCGCGAGCGGGACATGGGCTGGGAGGCGCTGGAGCGGACCGAGCCTGGGACCGCCCCCTCAGCCTAGGAGCTCGGCGAGCGCCTGCCTGCCGCCGGTGAGTACCGGCTCCCCGTGAGAGACGAGGACGACCTCGATCGGGAGCTCCAGGAGCGGGCGGAGCCGCTCGCGCAGCTCGCCCAGGCTGATGCACCTCGACAGGTAGCCCAACCACGATTCGGGGCAGAGTCGAAGCCCGCCCCCCGACGCCCCCATGATCCGGTCTCCGGGGACCAGCGTCCGGTGCGCCGCGAGCCAGAACATGGTCTCGCCCGCGCCCGGGATCGGGAGCGGCTCGACCCCCGGTGGGAGCGAGCCTCTGGCGCGCGAGGTCGAGGCGCCGTAACGGCGCGCCAGCTCGTCTCGGCTCCGGCGGTGAAAGGCGATCGTGGTCAACACGGCCACCCGGACCCCGCGCACCCGCACCAGCCGATCGAGCTCGCCGCGGAGGACCTCGGGATCAGGGGGGAGGAGGGGGTCGATCAGCACCGTCGCGCCGTCGGCCTCGACGAGCACCGAGCCGACGTCGCGCGGCCAGTCGGCCGGGCTCTCCGGCGTCGCATCCGGCCGCCAGGCGGGGTGGGGAGCGGTCCAGCGCCAAAGCCCCGGCCGAACCTCGCGCAACGCGGTCACGCCGCAAGCGTAGGTGGAGGCTGGGTGGGGCTGTGGGCGCCCAATCGAGGGATCTTCGATCACTGCGATGGAAAACGCTCGATCCCGACGGAACGGCGCGGGCCGTGAGCGTCGGGAGGGCCGGGAAGCGCCCCTACCTGCCCGTTGAACTGGCTGCCCGCCTACATGGACGTATGTGACATCAAATGGTGTAAGCTTCCCGCGCGATGGAGGCCGCGAGCGCAAAGGCGGATGTGCGACAGGTCGCCGAGGAGGCCACGGGCGCCGTCGACGGCGCCGGCGACCAGGACGCGACGTTCAATCTCGAGCTGAGCCAGGACCAGCGGGACATCCGGGATTGGGTCCACGGCTTCGCCGAGCAGGTCGTCCGCCCCGCCGCCCACGAATGGGACGAGCGCGAGGAGACGCCATGGCCGGTGATCGAGGAGGCGGCGAAGATCGGCCTCTACGGGTTCGAGGGCCTCGCGCAGTTCTGGATGGACCCCACCGGGCTGACGATGCCGCTCGTCAACGAGGAGCTCTTCTGGGGGGACGCCGGGATCGGGATGTCGATCATGGGCACGACCCTCGCCGTCGCCGCGATCTACTCGGCGGGCACCCCTGACCAGCTCGTCGAATGGGTTCCGCAGTGCTTCGGCGACCAGGACGAGCCGAGGGTTGCTTCCTTTTGCTCGTCCGAGCCCGACGCCGGCTCCGACGTCTCCGCGATCCGGACTACAGCCCGCTACGACGAGGCCAAGGACGAATGGGTGCTGAACGGCCAGAAGGCCTGGGCCACCAACGGCGGGATCGCCGGCGTCCACGTGGTGATCGCGAGCGTCGACCGGGAGCTCGGGGCGCGCGGCCATGCCGCGTTCGTCGTCCCCCCGGGCACAAGCGGCATCGAGCAGGGATCGAAGGTGAAGAAGCACGGGCTCCGGGCCTCTCACACCGCCGACGTCCACCTCGACGACTGCCGGATCCCGGGCGCCTGCCTCCTCGGGGGCAAGGACAAGCTGGACGAGCGCCTGGCCCGAGCCCGCGAGGGCGAGAGCTCGCGAGGCCAGGCTGCGATGAAGACCTTCGAGGTCTCGCGCCCCACGGTCGGCTCGCAGGCGATCGGCATCGCGCGAGCGGCCTACGAGTACGCGCTCGACTACGCGCGGGAGCGCGTGCAGTTCGGCCGGCCGATCGTCGAGAACCAGGCGATCGCGTTCACGCTCGCGGACATGAAGATGGAGATCGACGCGGCGCGGCTGCTCGTGTGGCGAGCGGCGTGGATGGGCCGGACCGGGAAGGACTTCGACAGCGCCGAGGGCTCGATGTCGAAGCTGAAGGCCGGTGAGGTCGCAGTCTGGGCGACCGAGCGGGCGATTCAGGTCCTCGGCGGGAACGGCTATACCCGCGAGTACCCGGTCGAGCGGATGCACCGGGACGCGAAGATCTACACGATCTTCGAGGGCACCTCGGAGATCCAGCGGCTGGTGATCTCGCGGGCGATCTCGGGAGCGCGGGTCCGCTGAGCGGGGACCGAGCAGGGGTCGCGCGCAAAGCGATTGGAGAGGAGCTCGAGTGAGCGACGAGACGCAGCAGGTCGACACGACCGCGGTGGACGCCGAGGAGTTCGCCCGCAACATCGGCAAGACCCCCGACGCCGACCTTCGCGAGGCCATGCGGGGGCCGCTCCGCGACCAGATCGTGGCCGAGATCTTCAGGCGGATGGAGGAGCACTACCGCCCGGGAAGCGGGCAGGATGCCGTGATCCATTGGCGGATCACCGGACGGGAGGACGGCGGCGAGGACCGCTGGGAGGTCGTGGTGGCCGACGGAAAGTGCACGACGAGCCCCGAGCTCTCCTCCGCGCCGCGCGTCACCCTGAAGCTGGACGGGGCCCAATTCCTGAAGCTCGTGACCGGGAACGCGAACGGCCCGATGATGTTCATGAGCGGCAAGCTGAAGATCGAGGGGGACCTGATGTTCTCCGCCCAGATCCAGTCGATGTTCACGATCCCCTCGAGCTAGCTCGGGATCGCGTAGATCGAGCCGCCGGTCTCGATCACCTTCCGCGACGCGAGCGGCGCGGGCGGGGGGCCGCTGACGACGGCGCCCGTGGTGGCGCTGTAGACGCCGCCATGGCAGGGGCAGACGATCTCCCCGCTCTGGTAGCCGACGGTGCAGCCGGCGTGGGTGCAGACCGCGCTGAACGCGGTCAGGCTGCCGTCGGATTGGCGAATCACGATGTCCGGTTGGCCGCTGGCCGGGTCGCGGTACTCGGCGGCCTGACCCGTCGCCAGGCGCCCCGACGGACCGAGCTTGACCGCGTTCGCGGGAACCCGCGGGGCTGAGGGGGCGCTCCCACCGGAGCCGCTCGAGCTGCCCGAGGTCGTTGACGGGCCGCCGCCCGAGCCCCCGGAGCCCGAGCTCGACGGGGTCGAGGCGGCGGTCGCCGCGGGGCCTGTGTAGGAGCCCTTGGCGAGGGCGGCGATCCCGGCCAGGGTGAGCGTGGCGAGCCCCATCTGGATCACGAGGGCCCGCCGGGTCAGCGCCGGGCTCTCGGCGGATTCGGCTCGCCGCTCCCCGGTTGCGGGGTGCATGCGCATCCGGCGCGCGAGCGCCGGCGACCCGCGTTCGGCGAGGTGGTCGAGCGCGGGCTGGCCCCTCGCGCCGGTGAGAACGAAGGGCAGCCAGGCAAAGGCGAAGACGATGTCCGGGCCGAGGAAGTAAGGGGTCGTGTGCCAGCTCGCGGTCAGGAAGAGGAGGAGGTTGAGCCCCAGCCCGGCGGCTGCGGCGAGGCGGGTCAGCAGTCCGAAGAAGACGCAGAGCCCGATCGCGATCTCCAGGATCGCGACGCCCACTCCGGCGAGCTCCGCGTGCGGGATGGCGAACGTGCGAAGGATGAAGCCTCCGGGGGCGCCGCTCGCGAACCCATGGAGCTGGGTGCCGATGTACGTCGGGGCGCCGGGATGGAGGAAGCCAGGGTCGCTCAGCTTCTGGATCCCCGCGTAGACGAAGGTCACCCCGAGGAACAGGCGCAGGGGAAGGAGTGCGGCTCCGGGGGTCAGGCCCGAGGGGCGCGTGTCTCGCACGCCGCGATCATCGGGCGGGCGTCTAAGCGCTCCCTAACCCGAGGGTAAAAGGGGCTTCACGCGAAGCGCCCGGTGCGAGGGCCGCGCGTCGGATCCTCCACCGCGCGCTCCGCCCGCGACGCCGGCGCTAGTGCGCGTGATGCCCGCCACCCAGGACGAGGACGAGCAGCGCGGCCCCCATCGTGAGGATGGCGAGCGGCTCGAGGATCCGCAGGCGCGACGGCAGCGCGTGCGGGGCAGGCGCCTGAGCCGCGGTCGCCAGGAAGGCGGCGCACAGGACCGCGATCAGCGCCTCGCTCGCGGTCGCGGCCAGGTCGATCGCGCCGGCGGATTCGGCCTGCCAGTGCTCCGGCCCGAACGGCAGGCCGAGCGTCCGCGACACGATCCAGAGCGCCACGACGCCGGCGCTGATGCCGATCCCGGCCTGAAAGGCGAGCGCCGAGGGTCGGGCGTAGACCCATGCGCCCCACCCGAGCTGAACGGCCGCGAGGGCGACGAAGAACGAGCCGAAGACCCAGTACTCGCCGAAATGCGGGCCGGCCACGACGGCGTGGATCGCCCCGGCGACGATCGACAGCGCCGCGAGGTGAAGGAGCGCGTCCACGTAAGGGCGCGGGGCGGCGCGCCTGCGCTCTCGATCGGCGCCTGCGAGGGCGAGGCCCATCTCACCAAGCATGAACGACCCGCCGGTCGCGCCGGATCACCGGGATGGAACAAACGTCCAGCGCCGGCTGCCCGGATCGAGCGCCCCGCGGGCCTGCCGAATGATGAGGTGGCATATCCATGTCTGCGGGGGCCAGTAGAGGTCCTCGTGGGGCACCTCCCATGCCGAAGCGGGGCGCCGGGCGAGCGCCCCGCTTCACTTTTCGGACTCGGCGCGGCGCTCGGCGACGATCTCCGCTCGTCGCAGGCGCAGACCCCCCACCAGCAGCGCGACCGCGCCGGCCATCGCCACGAAGGCGCCGTACCGCAGGTGGATGTGGGTGTGGCCCGAGATCTCGTCGGGCCGATCGATCATCAGGTCGCCGATCAGGACCGCCGCCCAGGCGCCGGCGAGCGCCAGCAGGCCGCCCGCCCGCAGGGGGCGGGGCGGGCGGTAGCCGCCGGCGGAGCGGGCGAGCAGGAAGAGCGCCGCGCCCGCGGTCACAAGCAGGGCCAGCTGGCCCAGCCCGAAGGAGTCGAATCCGGTCTGGGAGAGCCCGGGCCCGAACTGGATCCCGTACCAGGGGAACAGCATGGCGACCGGGATCGCGAGCGCTCCCATCGCCGCCAGGCGGCCGGGGGGCGCCAGCGAGCGGTAGAGGTCAATCCAGCGGTTGCCGTCCACCGTAGCCGGCGTCGAGCTCATGCCACCAGGCGATCTCGTCCTCGCCGAGCTCCCAGCACAGGTACACCTCCTCGCCGTCCCGCATCGCTGGGAAGTCGATCAGGCCTCGCTCGATGTCGCGGACGACGACTCCGGCGCCCTGGATCGCGAGCAGCATCCGGCGGACCTCGAGGAACGCCTTCCCGACCTGGCGTCCCGGATCCCCGCCGCCGTTCGTCGGCGCGGCCTCGGCGAGGAGCGCGTGGACGTCGGTGTCCGTGAGCGTGTCGCGGGCGGCGCGGAGCTCGCGCAGCAGCGGCTTCAGCCCGTCGAGAAGCGCCGTCGCCTCGGCGACCGAGAAGTGGCGCTCGTGGATCAACGGGCGAGGAACCGCCGGTTCGCTGCGCCGCCCGTCAACGGCTCGATTCCAGGCGCAGCCCGGCGGTCACCCGGCGGATCCGATGGGCCGCGAGGTCGGGTCGGGACACCGGGCCCTGTCCTGCCTCCGCTTCCTCGAGATGGGCCTGCGGCGTCAGCGTCTCGATCAGCTGGCGCCGTTCCTCGGGCGGTGGGAGCCACGGGCCCGCCACGTCCGGGGCGCTGAAGATCCAAAGCCGCTCGCCCGTATTGCGCGCGGCGTCGGTGGGGTCGTCGGCCACCCAGGCGCGGACTCGCGCCACCGCGGCCTCCTGGGGAGCGTAGGAGAGCTGAGCCGCCACCCGCTCGCGAAGCTCATCGTCGTCCATCTGCTCGTTCGTCGCGCTGAGCACGGTGCGAAGCGCCGCGCGATAGTCCCGGTCGCACATCTTGAGGAACGCGTCGATCACGGCATCGGAGCCGATCATCGCCTCGCGACCCTCGAAATGCATGCGCGCGAACGGGCCCATGCCGAAGGCGACGACCGCGCCCACCAGGTCGGGCCGGGCGTGCGCCACCTTGACGGCGCGGTTGCAGCCGTCAGCGACCGAGAGCACGACCGCGGGGCCACCCGCGCGCTCCAGGACCGCCTCGAGGTCGGCGCAGTCCGTCGTCATGTCGTATGGGCCCCGGTGCGTCGACTGACCCGTGCCGCGGGCGTCGAAGCTGACGATCCGATGATCGCCGGCGAGCTCCGAAAGCAGCGCCTCGTAGACGCTCGGGCTGCCTGACCAATAGGGGGCGAAGACCACCGGCGGCCCCTCCCCCCGCTCGTCGATGTGGAGCTCGACCCCGTCGGGCCTTCGCAGCTTGGCCATCGGCGTCGGATTATCTCCGCTCGACGGGTGTCGCACATGGTCGGGCCGTCGGACGGGTAAAGGAGGCCCTGACCC
>Ga0066652_100000496_pt1 | contig 18860 bp, 13 predicted proteins | sample GraSoiAngelo_101_FD_71413 | JGI IMG/M metagenome (GOLD analysis project Ga0066652, IMG submission 71413) | Grasslands soil microbial communities from the Angelo Coastal Reserve, California, USA - 14_0903_02_30cm | ecosystem: Environmental > Terrestrial > Soil > Grasslands | place: USA... | reverse complement strand
GAGTCCCACTACAAGTACTGGCTCCAGCACCAGCGGGATTGAATGGAAAGGAAAGGACCCGAATCTCTCGACAGATTTTTTATATGTTGAGACCTCTTATGATTATGGCAAAACGATCGGTTGGCAGTTAAAACAGGGAAGGGATTTTTCAAGGGATTACGCGACTGATAGTTCAGCTATCATATTAAATGAAGCAGCCGCTGATTTTATAGGCTTTAAAAATCCAGTTGGCGAAACTGTGACATGGTGGGGTCGCCCTCTTACGATCGTCGGAGTAATTCATAATATGGTCATGAGTTCACCCTATGATGAACCTAAACCAACTGTCTTTAGTCTTTCAGCGGACGAACAAAACGTGGCGATATTGAGAATAAACCCTGCGGTTAGTGCAACTGCAGCTCTATCGAACATTGAACCTGTCTATAAGAGATTTGAAGCAAATCAATTGTTCGATTATCAATTCACCAACGAAGAATACGGTAAAAAATTCCGCGGCGAGGAACGCGTCGGAAGGCTGGCTGGTTTTTTCACCCTGCTCGCTATAGTTATTTCCTGTCTGGGGCTGTTTGGACTCGCTTCGTTTGTGGCAGAGCAACGGACCAAGGAAATAGGTGTGAGAAAAGTACTGGGTGCATCGGTTTTCAGTGTATGGAATTTATTGTCGGGAGATTTCGTACGTCTGGTCCTGATCTCGTATTTCATTGCCATTCCCGTTGCGTGGTATGCCATGAACCGGTGGTTGCTTGGCTACAAATACAGGATAACTATTAACTGGCAGATTTTTTTTATGGCAGGCGTATTGGCAATAGTTATTGCCCTGGTCACGGTAAGTTTCCAGGCAATAAAGGCAGCAGTTGCCAATCCAGCGAAGTCGTTGCGAACGGAATGAAAAAACCTGACTACCGATACGCAGGTTTAGAGTGGGGCGTGGATCAATTGAAAATTGCCTATTGCTCATTACCTGTTACTTTGTGACCGTCATTGCGAGCCTGCCTACCGGCAGGCAGGCGAAACGCAGCAACACCATTGGCCACTCACGAATACATGTACGAAAATGTACGTAAACTGTCCGTTTTCGGACACTTCAGACTTTTACTAACGTCTTATACATTGTCAGACAGACCCTTACGCCATTGGCATAGGGGTTGAATCTAGTGGACAACTCGTAACGATCATTTATGAGTTCAGGGTCGTCATTGCGATGCCGCAAAGGCGGAGAAGCAACACCACTCACGAAAATAACAGTCATGCTAAGAAGTTATTTCAAAATTGCCATCAGGAATATTTTTAAGAATAGAACCTATAGTTTTATCAATATTGCCGGTCTCGGGTTGGGGTTAGCAACCGGCTTCATCATGTTGCTCTGGGTAAATAATGAGTACTCGATGAACCGGTACCATAAGCATTCCGACCGCATCTACCAGGTGAACGCAAAATTTAAAAGTGGCAACGGAGAAACACAAGTTTGGGAAACCACGCCGGCACCCATCGCATTGTTTGCCAGGCAAAATATCAGCGATATAGAACAGATCGCCCGGTTACGATCCCCATTTGGTTTGAAACAGGCAGTAAAAATTGATAACAAAATCTTCATCGAAGATAAGATCGGATATACAGAGAACGAGCTGTTTAAAATCTTTGATTTCCCTGTTATCGCCGGTAATCCAAAGGAACCATTCGCGAAAGGTTTATCGGTCGTTCTTCCTGAAAGTACAGCTAAGAAATATTTTGGCGAGGATGATCCTGTTGGCAAGGTCCTCTCATTTCGTGACACAACTGTCGTGGTAAGCGCCGTGATAAAAGATTTTCCAGCAAACTCTTCACTGCAGTACAGCCTCCTGGTTTCTTTAGACATGGCCAAATTGAAATTCCGCGGCAATGGTAACTGGAAGACCGTTGACCAGGATTGGGGGAATTATGATTATTCCACTTATTGCTTACTGAAGAAAGGTGGTAATATTCAAAATGCTTCGACAGCTATGCTGGCAGAATTGAAAAAAGCTAACCCCCAGGCCGCCGGCGACATGCTTGACTTTCCTTTTCGCCCTTTAAAAGATGTTTACCTGTATAAGGCCGATGGCACCAAGGGTCGGCTCATCATGGTTGAAATCTTTTTTCTGGTGGCCATATTTGTTTTGCTCATCGCATCTATTAATTATATCAACCTCGTCACAGCAAGGTCCACACAAAGGATAAAAGAAATAGGTATTCGTAAAATAATTGGAGCCGCCAAACGACAGCTTTGCCGGCAATTTTTTATTGAAACGGGTGTCCTGCTGGCATTGGCAACGGTAACTGCCTTTCTATTGATGAATTTGTTGATGCCGGTTTACCAGCAGGTATCGGGCAATACGACGGCTTATGATTTCGCAAACTGGCAATTGTGGAAAGTGTTAGGGGCTATAGTAGCAGTGGTATGGTTGCTCACCGGTCTCTACCCTGCCCTCCTGCTTTCTTCATTCCGGCCAATTGAATCTTTGAAAGGCAAAATATTTTTATCAAGTACTGGTTTTATCAGGAAGAGCCTGGTGGTGCTGCAGTTTGTCGTCAGCATAACCCTGGTATTGGGAACCGTATTCATTCATCGCCAGTTGAGCTATATCCAAAACAAGGACCTTAACATAAATACAAGCAATGTGATCGTATTTCCAACATGGAAAATGAAGGGTAAAGGAAATGATTTTAAGAATGAGATCCAGCGATTGTCTTATGTACAGGATATCACAGTCGCAGATATGTCATTGTTCGACGGTGCGAATAGCAGCGGTGGTTTGGATTGGGAGGGAAAGGCGACAAACGAGAATATTACAGCGGTCCATATGGATGTCGACAAAAACTTTATGCAATTTTTTCATACAGACCTAAAGGAAGGAACAGATTTCGGAACGATTTCTTCCGGGTCTCCCAATTTTATACTTAATGAAACTGCAGTGAGAAAAATGGCGCTTCAAAAACCGATCGGTGAAACGATCAGATTCCGGGGCGACACAGGAATCATAATTGGTGTGGTAAAAGATTTTCATTTCGAAAGCCTGAAGAAGGAAATACGGCCAACAGTGATAAAATACAACGCGGAAGCACCCGAGTTTGTTTATGCCCGTGTAGAACAAAGAAAAGCGCAACAGCTGATCAACTTTACGGAAAAATTCTGGAAGCAAATTGAGCCGGCCTTGCCACTGGAATATGCTTTTTTGGATGATGAACTGGCGAGACAATATGATAAAGAAACACGCGCATCCCATTTATTCGATGCTTTTGCAGTAATCACAATGTTTATCTCCTGTCTTGGCCTGTTTGGCCTGGCAACCTACAGCGCTGAAAGGCGTGTAAAAGAAATCGGCATACGAAAAGTATTGGGGGCTGGCACGACCCGTCTCGCCAGTCTGCTCTCCAGGGAATTTATTATCCTGGTGGTGATTGCGATCGTGATTGCCATTCCGATTGTCTGGATTGGAATGACCAGGCTGCTGAACTATTTTGCTTATCGTATCTCCCTTCAGTGGTGGGTATTTCTGGCGACAAGTGTAGTAGCCGTGTCAATTGCGGTGATAACGGTAAGTTTTCAAACAATCAGGGCGGCAGTTGCAAATCCGGTGAAGTCGTTGCGAACAGAGTGAAGTAAACTCGGGATGATGCTAGAATTGAGAATTATGAATGATGAACTATGAATTGTGATTATCATTGCGATCCGCCGAAGCCGGAGAAGCAAAACACTCACCACTCACGAATATCCCTCAGTGTATGCTAAAAAACTATTTCAAGATTGCCTGGAGAAACCTTTCAAAATATCGCTTCTATTCTGCGGTCAATATTTTGGGATTGTTTGCGGGCATTGTGTTTGCCTTGTTGATCGGCGCGTATATCTGGAGCGAACTACAGGTAAACAAAAATCTTCGCAATGCAAACCGCCAGTATATTCTGACGACCAGGTCTACCGACCCGAATGTGGGATATGAACTAGCCACCTTCGGCCCCATAGCGAAAAGTTTAAAGGAGGAATATCCCAGTCTTGTTGAAAACTACTACCGTTACGATGGAGTCACCTCGGTAGTGTCAAAGGGGGATAAGCATTTCCGCGAAGGATTACAGATAGGCGACAGCACGATGCTTAAAATGTTTGGATTTGAAGTGTTACATGGTGATGTACAAACGGCGCTTGACAATCCCTATTCAGTGGTGATCACCGAAGAAAAGGCAATCAAATATTTCGGAAAAACAGACGTCGTTGGCGAATCTATTTCTATCCAGAGTTTTTCGGGAGGAAATCACGATTTTAACATCACTGCAGTGCTGAAGAATCTGCCCACTAATTCTATCAGCAACCTGGCAAAAGATTACCCGAATAATTTTTTTGTGCCGATGAGCGCCAGCAATTATTTCGGAAGACAGGGCGTGGACTCCTGGAACAACATATTTATTGCATCTTATGTGGAAACCAGGGAAGGAGTCTCAGCAAAAGATCTCGAGGCCCCAATCCGGCAACTGGTTCAACAGAATGCAAGCGATCAGTTAAAGAAAATAATAACCGTTAAACCTATCCTTTTAAGTGATTACTATCTCCAACAGGACCAGGGATTGGTAAAAAGAATGCTTTACACCCTTTCCTTTGTTGGCCTCTTCATCCTGCTGATGGCGATCATAAATTTTATCAATATCGCTATCAGCCGTTCAGCCAGCCGGATGAAAGAGATTGGCATACGTAAGGTACTGGGAAGTATGAAAAGACAACTCGTTTTTCAATTCCTTACCGAATCCATCATCCTCGTATCGATAGCAACCGTCTTGGCTCTCCTGACCTATCCTTACTTGCGGCCCTTATTCGGTCAACTGGTTGGAAAGGATTTACCGTCGCTGGCAGAATTTCCTTCTTATTTCGTTTGTTTACCAGTTGTCCTGGTTATTGTCGTCGGGATATCAGCAGGCTTGTACCCGGCCTTTGTCTTATCGGCAATGAAATCGGTCGATTCGCTGAAAGGAAAGCTAAAAACAGCAAAGGATAAGATCATACTGCGCAAATCGCTTGTCGGATTTCAATTCAGTATAGCTTTGATCGTACTTATTGCTGCTGGCGTGGTTTCTCACCAGGTTTCTTATTTTTTCAGCCAGCATCTTGGTTATGATAAAGAATTCGTTGTCTCTGCTCAGGTACCTCGCGACTGGTCATCCGCCGGAGTAAAAAAGATGCTGACGATCAGGGATGAATTCAGCAAGCTGCCTGAAGTCAGTGATGTTTCCCTTTCTTATGAGATTCCAGATGGCGCCAATGGCGGACAGGCGCCTGTCTATAAATTTGGTTCAGATTCTACACAGGCTATTTCAATGCAGATATTATCACCAGATGAACATTTTCTTTCCGTGTACGGGATAAAATTAAAATTCGGAAAGTTTATAAACAGTACAGGAAGTGTCGACTCATCGCGGATTGTGTTGAATGAACAGGCAGTGAAAGTGCTGGGCTGGAAAAATGACAACGACGCGTTGAACCAGCAGGTCAGAGTGCCGGGTGACAATACCGTTTATACTATTGATGGCATTACTGATGATTTTCATTTTGGTTCTATGCAAACGCAGGTGCCCCCGATAATATTTGTGAACGTGACCCGCACGCACAGTTACCGGTATCTTTCATTTAAATTAAAACCGGGAAACATTAGCCAATCGATCGAGGTCATACAAAAAAAATGGGCGACTTTATTACCCGGCACCTCATTCGAATACAAGTTTATGGAAGACACCCTGAGAAAATTATACGCCAACGAGGTCCAGCTTAAAAAAGCAGCTTACCTGGCCACAGTTCTTGCCCTGCTAATTGTTTTGTTAGGCGTGCTGGGACTGGTTTCACTGAGTATTCATAAACGCATAAAAGAAGTAGGCATTCGTAAGGTGTTGGGTGCTTCCGTACCGAATATTATTGGCTTGTTTGCCCGGGAATTCGCCGTAATTGTTATCATTGCCGGTGCAGCGGCCTGCCCTTTTGCCTGGTATTTGATGAACGGCTGGCTAAATAACTATGCCTACCGTATTACTATCGGCTCTCAACCGTTTATCATTGCCATTTCATTGTTGGCAGGAGTTACATTATTATTGGTGGCAGTTCAGGTAACAAGGGCTTTAAAACAGAATGTAGTTCAAAATCTGAAAACAGAATAAATACAAGACTATGCTCGAATTAAAAGGAATTTACAAATGGGTCAATTCAGGGAATAACAGGCTTTTTTTATTAAAGGATGTCGACCTGTCCGTACAACCGGGAGAGTTCATTTCAATCATGGGCCCCTCTGGCTCCGGCAAGTCAACATTATTGAATGTGATCGGTATGCTCGATACATTTGACCAGGGTGAATTTACTTTCCTGCACGAACCTGTCCACAAACTGAAAGAAAAGCAAAGGTCCTCGTTATACAAACAATATATCGGCTTTGTTTTCCAGGCTTATCACCTGATCGATGAACTAACGGTCTATGAAAACATTGAAACACCGTTGATCTACCAGGACATCAAATCATCGGAAAGAAAAGCCATGGTAGCCGATATGCTCGACCGGTTCCAGATCGTGGGCAAGAAGGACCTTTTTCCAACCCAGCTTTCGGGAGGACAGCAACAGTTGGTGGGTATTGCAAGAGCACTGATCGCAAAGCCAAGATTATTACTCGCCGATGAACCAACGGGTAACCTTAATTCCAAACAGGGAGAAGAGATCATGGGCCTGTTTAAAGAACTAAATAAAGAAGGTGTGACGATCATCCAGGTCACGCACTCGGAAAAAAATGCAGGCTATGGATCAAGGATCATCAACCTGCTGGACGGTATGATACAAAATAATTAATTACTAAACTTTATTAATAGACCGCCATGAATACGATAAGAGCTGTGAGTGTTTTTGTTTTATGTATTTTCTTTAACCGAAGTATTGCGCAAAGCAATACGCCCTCCGGTAAATTGTCATTAAAGCAATGCGTTGAAACGGCATTCAACAATAATCTCGATGTGCAACAGGGAAACATCCTTGTAGAAAGAAGCAAGATAGACTGGAACCAGGCAAGGCTAAATCTGTTACCCAGCCTGAATGGAAGTGCAAGCACAACGTTTGCGCAGGGAAGAACGATTGACCCGGCTACAAATAGCTATATAAATACCAATGCCAATTATGCCAACTACGGACTGGCTAGCGATGTCGTCCTGTTTAATGGCCTGAACCGCCAAAATTTAATCAAACAAAACAGCCTTGCTTATGAAGCTACAAGGATGGATTGGCAACAAGTCAAGGACAACCTGACAATTAATATTATACTGGCCTACCTGGAAGTATTAAGAAATGAAGACCTGCTCGAACTATCGCGTAACCAGCTCAACCTTTCCAAAAACCAGGTTGACCGGCTTGAAATATTGAACAGGGAAGGCGCTATTGCACCCTCGCTGTTGTCAGATCTTAAAGGGGAGTATGCCGACAATCAACTATCGATCATCAATACGGAGACTGCCATGGTAACAGCCAAGATAGCATTGAGCCAGTTGATGAATATCCCTTTTGATAAAAACATGGAAGTAGAAAGATTGAATGCAGAATCCTATACAACCAAATACGATCTGACTCCTGACAGTATTTACCAGGTGGCATTGCAGCAATTTGCACAAGTGAGAGCGGCAGATCTTTGGACGCAAAGCGCTTCGCGCAGAGTTAAAGCTGCAAGAGGACTAATGTACCCTACACTAAGTTTAGGAGGAAATCTGGGTACTTCTTATGGCAGTACATTTTACAGTACCGCTGTCCTGCCTACCAGCAAGGATATCACTTCTACCGATTACGTTGTAGTCAATGGCGTGCCAAGTCCCGTTGTATATCATATATCGGATACACGCCAGGACAAAATTCCTTACCAGACGCAACTAAACAACAATCTTTCGTCTTCGGTTGGTCTCAGCTTACGCATACCAATTTTTAATTCCTTCTTCTATCGCAACCAGGTGAAGCTGGCAAAACTAACTTTAAAAGATAACGAGTTGCAGGCAAAGACCACCAAGACACAGTTGCAACAATCTATTGAACGGGCATATACCAACATGACTTCCGCAGCTGACAAGTATAAGGTTTTATTGGAACAGGTAAACGCCTACCAGGAATCATTCAGGGCAGCCGAGATCCGCTTCAATGCCGGAGTAGGTACTTCCATCGACTATCTAACAGCCAAGAACAACCTCGATCGCGCCAATACCAATGTGATCATGGCAAAATACGATTATGTTTTGCGGACGAAAGTGTTGGATTACTATCAAGGGAAACAGTTGTGGTAATGTATTTGCAAGGTTCGTGAGACACGAACCTTGGCGTGAGACACGAACCTTGGCGTGAGACACGAACCTATCCGAAAGCCATGGTGCGTGTCTCACGCACCATGGAAACGATGACCATCCTCCAAAATCAGCACCACCCAAATTCCTGCTTCAAATCTTTTAAAAACGAAAAATTGTGTTCTCCCAATTCATAATATCTCGCTGATGAATATTTGTAATCACAGGGATCTTTTGCCAACCGCCAATGTTTTGCCAATGGGTTCCAGTGTATGTAATTCAGCTTCTGAAAAGCCACCTTACGCGTATACAAGTGCACAGCCAGAGAATCTCTTTGCCAAAATTCGTGGTCTTTGTTTCCTGCATCAACACGATAGGGCCACAATTTTCTGAAGTCCTCCTGACCTAAAAGATTTCTAAATTGATGTGCCGTATATTTTAAAAACGACCCTTGCGGAGTTTCTTTTCCATTGAGTTCATTGGCACGCCAGATAAAGTGTACATGAGTGGGCATGATGACAAAACCAAAGACATCAACTTTCCCATGCGTACTGAGATAATCGAGTGAATCAATTATAACATCTTTATACATGTCTGACCATAACAGTTTTTGCCAATTATTAATCGTGGCGGTCCAAAAAAATATTTCGCCTAAATCCATGTAGGATTTTCGCCTATGTTTCAACAAATCGTTCTTCATCCATTAAACCTAGATGCAAGTCGGCCAAAGGCAATGATGAAAAAACAATATTTCCAGGTTTTTTCAGCTACCCAGGTTCGTGAGACACGAACCTGAACTGAGGTTCGTGAGACACGAACCTGGGCTGAGACACGAACATGGACTAAAACACGAACATGGACTAAAACACGAACCTGGATTGAGACATGAACATGGACTGAAACACGAACCTGCGCAGCGGTCGAACTGGTTCGTGGGACATGAACCAGTAGGCATCCCGCATCCAGCATCTGCCGCCAAGGTCAACCATTGTTATTTTTATTATTCTTCGTCGCCAGTAAGTTCCCTTTCTCCGTAGCAGTCCTGATCAAATTCTTTTCTGCTTCAGCTAGTGCAGTCTCCAGCTCAACGGACTCGGGATTGATCGATATAAGCTCATCAAAATATTTATTGAGTGCGGGATTTGTTGTTGAAGGTATTTTTCCCGCAAAAGCAATGACACGTTTCCCTTTTTGTTTAGCAGCACGCGCTACGCCGTATGGTGCTTTGCCGTGCAGCGTTTGTTCATCGATACTGCCTTCACCTGTTATTACCAGGTCCGCTTTTCCCAGTGAACCATTAAACTTGGTAAGTTCAAGAAAATATTCGATCCCATTTACCAGCTTTGCGTTCAAAAACGCACAGAGGCCGGCTGCTGCCCCGCCAGCGGTGCCACCATGCTTTACCGTGGCTATTTCCTTTTCCATTTGTTGAAAAGTAATATCAGAGAATCTCGTCAATGCTTTATCTAATATTTGTACATCTCCGGTCGAAGCGCCTTTTTGCGGACCGAAGACGGCTGCGGCTCCTTTTTCTCCGAGCAGGAGATTATTTACGTCGCAAAGGACAACGATCACGGTATCCTTGACTCTTTTATCCATTGAAAAAGGATCAATTGTTGCCAGTTCATTCAAAAAGACAGGACCACCTTTCAACTCTTCGCCTTTCGCATTTAAGAAGCGAAGACCTAATGCCCTTAATATCCCGGTGCCCCCATCAATCGTGGCCGATCCGCCCATCCCGATGATGATCTTTTTTACTCCTCTGTCCAGGGCAGCTTTTATTTGTTCTCCTGTTCCAAATGAAGTTGCATGAAGCGGATCCAGTTCTTCCTTTTTTAATAAACTCAACCCAGACGCATTTGCCATTTCGATGACGGCGGTCTTATCTCCATCTATTAACCCAAAACTGGCATTTATTTTTTTTCCAAGAGGACCATGAACTTCCGTTGTTACTATTTTACCCTCTAATCGTTTGATCAGTAGTTCGCCTGTTCCATCTCCCCCATCACCCACGGGGAATAATTCACACTGGCAATCCAGTTTGCTTTGCAAAAAACCTTTTTCTATAGCTGAAGCAGCTTGCTCTGCACTAAGGCTGTGTTTAAATGCATTTGGAGCTATAAGGATTTGCATTGAGTTCAGTTAGGTTTGAATTCTTCTTTTCCTGTTGGTCCATACAACTACTGCAGCAATCGCCAGTATTATTCCGGCCAGCAGCAATAAATAAATATATCCCTGTCTCGTATCCCGGGCAGAAGAAACGGCAGTGCCTGTTTTATTATACGATGGGATGATCCAACTAAACACGTAGGCCTGAGCCAACACGATGAGGCTGACGAAAGCAAGCATAAGAAAGCTATGTTTGACAGTAAACCGGAACAGGGTTGACTCTTTTCCTGCGAGGTTGCCTGCAGTGGCTGCAACCGCTATCGATGACGGGGAGATCATCTTGCCCACAACTCCGCCGGAAACATTCGCGGAGACAGTGACAACGGGATCAATGCCCAATGAACTTGCTGTGGAAGCCTGCAGCTTTCCAAACAGCGCATTCGAAGACGTATCTGACCCTGTTATGAAAACTCCCAGCCATCCCAGTACTGGTGCAAAAAAAGGAAACAACAATCCTGTTGCAGTTAATGCTTCGGCAATGCTGATGGTGATGCCCGAATCATTCATGATATAAGCAAATGCCAGTACCGACGCGATAGTAAGTATGGCAAATCTCAATTGTTTAAGCGTGTCAATAAATATCCTGAATCCTTCACGGTATTTCAGGCCGATTAACGGAATAGCGATAATAGCCGCAAAAAGTATAGCAGTGCCAGCGGCCGACAGGTAATTGAGCTTATAAATATGCGGTATGGTTTTGCCGCTTTTATCGACAATAACATTGTGGAGACCGGGGAATTCAAATTGAACCTGGCCAACTGAATTTAAAACCTCTTTCACAGGTGCAAGTCCCCAGCCAATGACCAATATGGTCAGCAATATAAATGGCGACCAGGCCCGGGTGAGTTGACCAAAAGAATAATGAGTTGAGGTGTCTATTTGTTGCGCCGTTTCATGAGCAAACTTCCAGGTGTTCTTAGGTTTCCACCATTTTAAAAAAAGAATAAGGCAAATAATTGAACCGATACCTGCGATCACATCTGGCAGCGAAGGTCCCATCAGGTTAGAAGCAAGGAACTGTAGCAAGGCAAAGGAGATACCGGAAACTAAAATCGCTGGTAACACATCGATCGCTTTTTTAAACCCTGCAATGATAACCACCAGGTATAATGGCAACACAAGCGACAACAGGGGTAATGTCCTGCCGGTCATTTGTGAAATAGCCATTTCAGGAATGGAAGTTACTTGTGAAGCAACCGTGATAGGAATGCCAATAGATCCAAAAGCGACAGGTGCGGTATTGGCTATAAGGCAAATACCCGATGCATACAATGGATCGAATCCCAACGCCACAAGCATGGCGGCCGTAATAGCCACTGGTGCACCGAAGCCTGCCGTCCCTTCCAGGAATGCGCCAAAAGAAAATGCGATCAACAGGGCCTGCAATCTCCTGTCGGCTGTAATAGAGGCCATGAAATGTTTGATAATTTCAAACTGTCCACTTCTAACAGTGATATTAAAAAGAAACACGGCGGTAATCACCACCCAACTGATCGGGAATAATCCGTACATGGCACCGTTAGCTGTAGATAGCACCGCCAGCTTTACCGGCATACCATACGCAAAGATCGCTATAGCAATGGCGAGGACGATCGCGATAAAGCTGGCCTTGTAACCCTTCATTCTTTTCAGCAATAGCGCCCAAAAGATAAACAGCACGGGCATTAATGCCAACAAGGCTGATAAAGCCACATTGTGAAAGGGATCAATGACCTGGGTCCAATGCATGAAACAGTTTCGCTATTTCATACAAGATATAGAAAGTTAATGATCCCTGAGACTATCTGTCCTCTGACCCATCCTGTCATAAGAAAAAGTATCCCCAATGGCTCCGGTATCGTTATTCCGTGTGTTGTCAGGAATCGATTGGGTATTAGTGCTGTCTTTTGTGTCCGTGCTTTGCGATGCATTATTGCAGGCGCAAATGACAAAGAAGACGAACAACGATAATATTATTGTGTATGCTTTCATGACCGATAGTTTTATCCTGCTGTTTATTGAACAAGAATGTTGCCACTCTCAATTCAAAGCTCTGGCCGCATTACGTGGATTTTCCTGTTCGACATGTGTCAGCCATCCCTTGACCAGGCTTTTCCACTGCGGCTTATTAAATCCTACCATTGCACCGAGAGCTATCAACATGTTCCTGAGTTTTACAAAAAAATCACGAACCATTGTATTGGGTTTTTCATTGCGCCCATACACCGCCGCTTTTACTTTCCTCCCCATCCTTTCAATACAGAATGTACTTGTAGCATAAGGAGAAAAAAAATGAGCTATTTCCTTTTTTTCAAAAGGAGGCCGGCTGGGACGGACCCTCATGAAAATGAAACGATACCCGGCTTCCCGGATCTCTTCGATCTTTTCTACCCGCACCCAATCAAACCCATGACCGGCGCCTGCCTTGGGAACAACTGGTATATTTATCCGTAGGTAGTTGCCTTCCTTTGCCGGCTCATTTGTTTCCCTGTTGTTTTTATCAATTACTTTAAAGCTGGCTGTCGCTGGTCCAGCGAGTTGCTGCCACCTGTTTACATCAAGTAAATTCCTCTTTGCTTTTTCAAACAACCAATCGGCTCCGGCACTGTCCTTTACTTTCACAGTATACGTAGTGGCTGACTGTGCACCCTTGTAATTCTCAGGAATTGATCGGGGTTGATTCGACACAAACGATTATTTTACCCTTTTCTGAATAGCTTTTGCCGAATCGAGATGGGTCTTCAAAGTAGGAAGCGTATTATTGATAAAAGCTTTTACTTCAAGATCACTCACCTTATTCGCTGCCTGTTCAAACGCTTTAACGTCTTCCTGGTGATCCTTCACCATCTCATTGATGTAAAACCGGTCAAACTCTTTTCCGGATTTCTTATTAAGAGTTTCCATCATTTTCTTGTGCTTGCTGCTGACAGAGTCAGGAAGCGTGACATTTCTCTGTGTAGCCAGTGCTTTCAACCTGTCATTGGCAGCCGAATGATCGCGCACCATCATCGCACCGAAATCTTTTACAGCCTGGTTATTTCCTTTTTGCTGCGCTAGCTGTCCCTGTTGCACTTCAGCCATGCCACCATCGGCTGCTTCAGGCAAAAACGCAGCCGTTGCAGGATCGGCTACAATTGGCGGCGTGGTGGTTTTATTATTTGAGTCAGACATAGAATTATTATTGTTCGAGTCGATAGTTGTCCGGTTACTTGAATCGGTTGTTGTTTCACTGTCCTTTCCTGCATTATTACAAGACCAGGAAAAAAAACATATTGCTGATAAAAATGCTATTACCTTTTTCATGATTAATTTTTTATTGAGAAATATGATAAAACGATTGCCTCTAATTAGCCGGAAATTTCATGCCAGCTAAAAGGGGTTTGGGAAGCGGAACCTGGTAAAAACTTTGTGGAATATTATGGACAAACACCAATTAGAAAACTGAAGAACAGGCAATAGAATCTGGTCCTTAGGTGTTTTTCCACATTTGGTGTTTTCGCATTGCAAATAATGGGCTATCTTATTAACCGGTAAAGTTTTTGACTTGTTTTAAACATCAATCACTACATGAATGTCCTGTTAATAAACGGCCATCCTCGCAAAAACAGCTTGTCAACAGCTTTAATGAATTCTTACCTTGAAGGTGTCCGGGAAGGTGGTATCGAATGCAAGGTTTTGTTTGTTACCGAACTTCAATTCAATCTTCATGTTACTCATTGCACTCCGCACCAACAGGAATTGGAACCGTCAATAGTGGAGGCCCAGGAATTGATAAAATGGGCTGACCATATTGTTTTTATTTATCCTACCTGGTGGGGGACCATGCCCGCCCTGCTGAAAGGTTTTATTGATCGTGTGTTTATTTCCGGCTTTGCCTTTGATGAAATTGAAGGAGGAACAGGTTATGCACCTCTCTTGCAGGGAAAAACTGCGCAGATCATAACCACGATGGATACACCGCCGCTGATCTACAAACTGGTTTATCGTGCTCCCGGTAATAATGCAATGGCCAGGGCTATTCTCGGTTTTTGTGGTTTTATCATGCTTCCGGCATTGAATTTCGGCCCGGTTCGTCATTCGACAGAAGCGGTACGAAAAAAATGGCTATTCAAATCCTGGCAACAGGGTTATAAATTAAAGAATGGCGTTCTATCGGTGCGGAAAAAAATAACATTAAAGGCGGTCGCGTGGCTCAAGGCTATCCGCCTGCAATTTTATCCAATGACATTTATCGCTTACGCAGCAGGTGCGTTGGGAGCAAAAAACAATAATTACGGATTTCATCCGCAGGCATTCTGGTGCGGTTACCTTTGGTTATTCTTTGCAGAAGTCGCAACTGTATTGAGCAATGAATATTTTGATTATTCAACAGACAGTAGCAATAAATTCTTTGGTCCGTTCAATGGTGGTTCCAGGGTTATTGTCAACAGGCTACTTAGTTTTAAAGAAGTCAAAACAGGCATCGCTATAGCGATAGTTCTTGCCTTAAGCTCCTTCAGCGTTTTACTGTGGCAGCTTGGTAGTACATTAGACAATGTCGTACTGATTTCTGCTGTTTTTTTCGTCGTGGCGCTGGGATATACCATACCACCGTTAAAACTTTCTTATCGCGGCCTTGGCGAATTAACCGTAGGCATCACACACAGCTTCGCGGTAGTACTCTGCGGATACTTATTCCAGGGAGGCAGCTTGCAAGATCCTTTTTCCTGGTGGCTCAGCCTGCCATTATTTTTATCTGTGTTGCCTTCAATAATTCTCGCAGGCATTCCGGATTATGAAGCTGATGCCATCGTCGATAAAAAAACGATAGCTGTCAGGCTGGGATCAAGAGGAGCCATTCAACTGGCTATTTTTTTCACTGCAATTTCTGCATTGAGTGTAATCATCTTCAGCCTGTCAGGTGTGTTGCCAAAAATATTCTCCGGCATTTTATATGGCGTCATTCCTCACGCAATACTGTTGGTAACTCTTCTTGGCAGGCATTTACAAAAAAAGGTTACTCACGGGCGTATTGATGCCCTGATCATTACAGCACTTACTTATTTGATGTGGTTTGCTATCATTCCCTTGCTCAATCTTCTTTAATGGGAAGTTAATCCTGTCTAATTATCATATTACTTCCTGATGGTATGTTTTTTGTCTTTCTATTGTTTTGCTCATAAACATTCGCAACCCGCTGCTTTAAAGAAAAAATGTAAAGCGAAACCCATTCCATGTGGGGAAATATTTACGCTTTACTATAAGATGAACGAATAGTATGAAAAGGATTATTTCTTTAGCAGCAACATTATTGATTGGCGCATTTGCCATGCAGGCACAGGATACCCTCGCACCCACCATTGCTCAATGGGATCTTGCGACTGCCATTGCATATGCAAGGCAGCATAATATCCAGGTAAACACGATCCGTCTTGACCAGGCTTTGAGCCAGCAGGACCTTTACCTGGCCAAAGCCGCGAGATATCCCAATCTTTCAGGAACAGCTACCCAATCATTTACCAATAGCCGGAATGCGAACCCGGTTGTAGGCGGTTTTCAAACACAATCAAATCTCGCAGGAAACTATGGGGTAAATTCATCGTTGACAGTTTATAGAGGCGGTTATATAAATAAAGACGTTGAATCGAAAACATTGCAGTTAGAATCAGCTAACCTGAATATCCAGGTAGCGGAAAATGATATTATCCTGCAGATCACACAAGCCTTTTTAAATGTATTGTTGGCAAAAGAAAGTATTGTTTACGTACAGGAACAGGTAAAAACTACCGCAGCTCAATATCAACAGGGCAAAACCAAGTTTGATGCCGGAGCCATTTCAAAGAAAGATCTACTGCAGTTGCAAGCCCAGGCAGCAAGCGACGAATATAACCTTGTCACCGCGCAAAACCAGTACAGGCAAAATGTACTTACCCTGAAACAATTGTTGCAATTACCCACTACCACCGAGTTTGTCCCGGTAGAGCCGGACACGTTAATTGTAGAAAAACCAGTGCCCTCGCTCTCCGAGGCTCAACGCCTTGCCGCGGAAAACAGGCCTGAAATAAATAATGGGAAGCTTCTCGTGCGCATTGCTGAAGTAGAACTGGAAAAGGCAAGGACCGGGCGCATGCCGAGCATCACATTAGGCGGATCACTATCGACCGGTTATTCCGACAACCAGGACGCGAAATATGCCGAGCAGCTCAGCAATAATTTTTACCAGCGTCTCGGTGCTACGCTATCAGTACCCATTTTCGACAACCGCGTTACCAAAACTAATATCGAACGTTCGAAGATATTGATCCAGCAGTCGAGGCTATCCCTGCAACAAACCAAAACAACACTGGACCAGCAGGTGGAACAGGCATATATATCACTGATGAATGCACACGGACAGTATAAAGCTGCGGCTGTTCAGTTGCAGGCGAATACTGAAGCCTACAATATATCATTGGAACAACTTCGGCTCGGAGCTATCAATACAGTCGACCTGCTGGTACAACGTAATCTCTACGTGCAGTCGGTACAGAATTATATACAGGCAAAGTATAACGCCGTGATGAATTTCAAGATCTATGAATTCTATATGGGAATACCGGTAACACTATAAAAAGGGAAAATGAAAAAACGTAAGAAAATAGTAATAACGGTGATAGCGGTAGCAGGCCTGGCATTAATAGGTTACCTGGTATTTCATAAAAAAACACCGGATATTGTCCTGGCATCCGAACGACCCCATTACGGATATATCGCTAATACCATTACGGCAACAGGCACCGTGCAACCCGTAGATACTGTCGCAGTGGGTACACAGGTTTCAGGAACGATCAGCAAAGTGTATACAGATTTCAATGCAACAGTTAGAAAAGGGCAATTACTGGCGGAGCTAGATAAAACGGTCCTGAATGCACAGGTACAACAAGTCGTTGCCAGCATACAACAAGCGAAAAGTCAACTGACTTACCAGCAAAGTAATGTCAACCGCCAACAGCAATTATATAAAGTGGGTGCTATCAGCAAAGCTGAACTGGAAGCCGCACAAAACGAATACAAAGTAGCGCAGGCCGGATTGATCAGTGCCAACTCGCAAATGCAGGCTGCGCAAAAAAACCTGTCATTAGCAAACATTTACTCCCCGATCGACGGTACGGTCCTTTCAAGAAATGTAAGTGAGGGACAAACGGTGGCCGCTAGTTTTAATACGCCTACCCTATTCAGCATTGCAAAAGATCTCAGGCAGATGCAGGTAAGAGCAGCGATCGATGAAGCAGATATTGGGAATATAAAAAAAGGGCAGCGTGTAACGTTTACTGTAGATGCGTTCCCCGACGATATCTTCAACGGAACGCTGTTGGAAATCCGGTTGCAGCCTTCCGTTTCTTCGAATGTGGTAACCTACATCAGTATTGTTGATGCGCCAAACAACGATTTGAAGCTAAAACCCGGGATGACGGCAAATATTACCGTATATACCCGCGAAGAAAACAATGCATTATTGGTTTCAGCCAAAGCTACCCGCTTCAGACCTGATTCCACGTTGATGAAAAAATACACGATCATTGATGAAGTCAGGAAAAACCGAACTCAACAGGGAGCGAGTTTTGTTGGTTATACCGGGGGAGGTAGACCTCTTGCAAAAGGTGATTCTTTGTCCCGCGATTCCATTCCTTCGAAAAGAGCATCGGTATGGCTATTAAATGGAAATACCATTACGAGACGTTTTATTCGTACAGGTCTTGAGGATGGAACACAGGTACAGGTTCTCAGTGGACTGACGACCGGTGATGAAGTGATCACCGGTGCTCAGCAGGCAGGGGCCGCCGCAAGTGCAAACAACGGTGGCAATCTAAGAAGCCCCTTTGCGCCTCAACGAAGAGGCGGTGGAGGCGGTAGCGGTGGTGGTAATCGTGGAACCCAGGGTGGCGCAAGAGGAGGTGGAAGAAGCCAGTAATAAAAACAGCTCCATTATTATGGCACAGAAAATAGTCGATATACATGATTTGAAAAGAGAGTTCCGGATGGGGTCTGAAGTTGTAAGAGCCCTGAAAGGTGTTACATTCTCGGTTGAAGCTGGCGAATTTGTTACCATCATGGGAAGTAGCGGTTCGGGAAAAACAACTTTGCTGAATATTCTCGGCTGCCTGGACCAACCCACAAACGGAAAATTTTTACTGGATGACGTGGATATCGGGAAGCTTTCGCGTAATGAGCTTGCGCGTTTAAGAAACCGGAAGATTGGATTTGTATTCCAGTCTTATAATTTATTGGCGCGTACAACAGCTCTTGAAAATGTAGAGCTTCCTCTATTTTACAATTCCGAGATCAGTTCATCACAGCGACAGGAGATGGCGGTTAAAGCGTTGGAAGCGGTCCGGCTTGCCGACCGCCTGGATCATCTACCCAACCAGTTATCAGGAGGCCAGCAGCAAAGAGTTGCCATCGCA
>Ga0066652_100000495_pt1 | contig 18883 bp, 8 predicted proteins | sample GraSoiAngelo_101_FD_71413 | JGI IMG/M metagenome (GOLD analysis project Ga0066652, IMG submission 71413) | Grasslands soil microbial communities from the Angelo Coastal Reserve, California, USA - 14_0903_02_30cm | ecosystem: Environmental > Terrestrial > Soil > Grasslands | place: USA... | reverse complement strand
TGATGGTTGCGGCCGTCGTCTGGTTGTAGGTCTTGTTCGCAGCCGTCACCGACGCCGTCACCGTCGCCGTGGTGATGTTGGCCGTGGTCGTCGCGCTGGCACTCGCCAGCGTGTAGTTCGTCGCCGACGTGCCGCCCAGCGTGATGCCCGTCGCGGTGACCGTCTTGCCCGTACCAACGGTCGCCGACGCAAAGGTCGCGCCCCCCGTGGCACACGTCACGGTGTCGCCGCCCAGCACGCCGGTCAGCGAACAGCCCGTGATAGTTGCGGCCGTCGTCTGGTTGTAGGTCTTGTTCGCCGCCGTCACCGCCGCCGTCACCGCCGCCGTCGTGATGTTCGCCGTGGTCGTCGCGCTGGCACTCGCCAGCGTGTAGTTCCCCGCCGAGGCGCCACCGAGCGTGATGCCGGTCGCGGTGACGGTCTTGCTCGTACCAACGGTCGCTGACGCGAAGGTCGCGCCCACCGCGCTGCACGTGACCGTGTCGCCGCCCAGCACGCCGGTCAGCGAGCAGCCCGAAATCGTCGCAGCCGCCGTCTGGTCGTACGCCTTGTTCGCCGCCGTCACCGCCGCCGGCACCGTCACCGTCGTGATGTTCGCGTTCGCCGTCGCGGTCGCGCTCGCCAGCGTGTAGTTCGCTGCCGACGCCCCGCCCAGCGTGATGCCGGTCGCGATCACCGTCTTGCCGCTACCGACCGCCGACGACGCGAAGGTCGCGCCCGCCGCGGCACACGTCACGGTGTCACCGCCGAGCACGCCCGTCAGCGAGCAGCCCGTGATCGTCGCCGTGATCGTCTGGTCGTAAGCCTTGTTCGCCGCCGTCACCGCCGCCGTCACCGACGCCGTCGTGATGTTGGCGGTCGTCGCCGCGCTGGCGCTCGCCAGCGTGTAGTTCGTCGCCGAGGTGCCGCCCAGCGTGATCCCCGTCGCGGTGACCGTCTTGCCAGAGCCGACGGTCGCCGAGGCGAAGGTCGCGCCCACCGCGGCACACGTCACGGTGTCGCCGCCCAACACGCCGGTCAACGAGCAGGCCGAGATCGTGGCGACGGTCGTCTGGTCGTAGGCCTTGTTGGCGGCCGTCACCGACGCCGTCACCGTCGCCGTCGTGATGTCGGCGGTCGCCGTCGCGCTCGTGCTCGCCAACGCGTAGTTCGTCGCCGACGTGCCGCCCAGGGTGATGCCCGTCGCGGTGACCGTCTTGCCCGTGCCGACGCCGGCCGACGCGAAGGTCGCGCCCGCCGCGCTGCACGTGACCGTATCGCCGCCCACCACGCCGGAGACGGTGCAACCCGCGATGGTTGCGGCCGTCGTCTGGTTGTAGGTCTTGTTCGCCGCGGTCACCGACGCCGTCACCGTCGCCGTCGTGATGTTCGCCGTGGTCGTCGCGCTGGCACTCGCCAGCGTGTAGTTCGTCGCCGAGACGCCGCCGAGCGTGATGCCGGTCGCGGTGACCGTCTTGCCCGAGCCGACGGCCGCCGTCGCGAACGACCCACCGGCCGCGGCACACGTCACGGTGTCGCCACCCAGTACGCCGGTCAGCGAGCAGCCCGAAATCGTCGCGGCCGTCGTCTGGTCGTACGGCTTGTTCGACGCCGTCACCGCCGCCGGCACCGTCAGCGTGGTGATGTTGGCCGTCGTCGCCGCGCTCGCGCTCACCAGCGTGTAGTTCGCTGCCGACGCCCCGCCCAGCGTGATGCCGGTCGCGGTCACCGTCTTGCCCGAGCCGGCCGCCGCCGACGCGAAGGTCGCGACCCCCGTCGCACACGTCACGGTGTCGCCGCCCAGCACGCCGGTCAGCGAGCAGCCCGAAATCGTCGCGGCCGTCGTCTGGTCGTACGCCTTGTTCGCCGCCGTCACCGCCGCCGTCACCGACGCCGTCGTGATGTTGGCGGTCGTCGCCGCGCTGGCGCTCGCCAGCGTATAGTTCGCCGCCGAGGCGCCGCCGAGCGTGATGCCGGTCGCGGTGACGGGCTTGTTCGTGCCGACGCTCGACGATGCGAAAGTGGCGGCCGCCGCGCCGCACGTGACCGTGTCGCCACCCACGACGCCGGAGAGCGTGCAGCCCGTGATGGTTGCGGCCGTCGACTGGTTGTAGCTCTTGTTCGCCGCGGTGACCGTCGCCGTCACCGTCTTTGGCGTCACCGTCAGCGAACCGGCGTTGATCGAGCCAGAGATGCCGTTGTTGGACACGTCGTCGCCGTCCCACCGCGCAGTGACGGCATTCGAATAGCTTCCCGGAGCCTTGCCGGTCAGGCTCACGTTCGAGAGCGTAGCGATGCCGCTGGTGTTGGTGGGGCCGCTTCCGACGGAAACGCCATTAATCGCGAAGTTGACGCTCCGTCCGGACAACGGACTGAAGCCAGACAGCGTTGCGGACAAGGTCACGGTGCCGCCATAGGAACCCGACGCGGCGCCCACCGTCATGGTGCTCGCGGTCTCGCCCTGGAAGACGGTGTAGGTCTGTCCACCGACGGTGATCGTCGTCGTGCGGTTGGAGTTGTTCGCACTCTGAGTCGTGACCGAATACGTCACCGTCCCGGTGCCCGTGCCCGACGAACTCGTGGTCACCCACACGGCGCCGCTCGACGCCGTCCACGCGCAACCGGCACCTGAGGTGACGGTGAACGTGATTCCTGAGCCGCCGCCCGTGTTCGTGAAGCTGCGGCCCGGCGACGACAGCGAATAGCTGCACGTGCCGGCCTGATTGACCGTGTAGGTCTGCCCCGTGATCGTCACTGTGCCGCTGCGCGGCGGGCCCGGATTGGCGGCCACGGTCAAGTGGACCGTCGCCGGCCCCTGGCCGCTGCCGCTGCCCGCATCCACCGAAATCCAGCTCACGTCGCTCGACGCGTTCCAGAAGCAGCTCGCCGGCGTCGTCAGCGTCACGCTGCCGGCGCCGCCGCTGTTGCCGCTCGACTGGCTCGACGAGCCGAGCGAGTAGGCGCACGGCGAGCTCGACTGCGAGTAGGCGACGACGGCGCCGGTGCTGCCGGCCGACAGCGTTGTCAGCGTGATCGGGCCGCTGTCGCCCGTGAACGTGACGCTCTGTCCGGGATCGAGGATGAAGTCGGTCGTCGCGTTCGTCGGCTGAAGGTCCTGCAGGTTACTGAAACTGCCGTCGTTGTCGACGCCGGTGTGGATCAGCACGCCCGGCGCGACGGTGTTGTCGAAGCCGTACGGCGTGCGTACTTCGGCGTAGAGGTAGGTGTTCGCTCCGGCGAGGCTGGACTTCAGCAGTTCGAGCGCCTTCGGCAGGCCGCCCGTGGACGTCTCGTACGGCTCGAGCGACACCGGCCCGGGAGACGTGACGAGTTGAACCGACGGCGAGGTCCCGTAATTCAACCAGCCGAGCCGTTCCTTCTGATGCGCGTTGAAGTGGGCGACCGCGTAGTTGCCCATGACGTCGTGATCGTCGCCGTAGTCGCTGACCACGCATCCGCCCGAATCGCACGTGTTCGAATGCGAGTGGGCCAACCCGAAGTTGTGGCCCATCTCGTGAACCACCGCCTGCGGCGTGAACGAGCCGTTGATCCACGCACGCGATGGATTCGCCGCGGTGCCGCCGCCGATCGTGCCCATTCCAATCCACGAGCAGGCGTTCACGTGCGGAAATCCGTAGACGCGCCGGGGATAGTTCGCGAGGTTGAACCCGGCGCTGGTCGCAGCCTGATCGGCCAGCAGCGCCCAGGTGTTGGCTGAACACGACGTGCTCGCCATGGCGATCGGGAGCCAGTTGGTGACCTCCCCCACGAGCGAGGTCTGACCGAAGGAATTCTCCAGGTCGAAGTTGTTCGCGTCGGTGAACGTGACGGTCTGGGCGGTCGCGGGGGTGAACGGCGGCGTGGTCAGGTCGCTGAAGGTGAAGAGAATCACCAGTGTCGACTGCGGGCCGAACGTGTAGGGCGACGCCAGCGACATCCCCGGCAGGGACATCGTCGTCATGCCGCCGACCTCGGTGATGCCGCCGACGTCGCCGTCCGTCAGCATCAGCGTGCCGTCGCTCTGCGGCGTGCCGCCAATTCGAACACGGCTGCCGTGGAGCAGATGGCGCGGCGGGTTTCTCTCGAAACGGAGCGGGATGCGCTCGGTCCCGGTGTTGATGAAATGCGTGAGGCGCGCGCTGTTGGCGCCGTCCTCGTAGAGCACTTCGAGCGTGCCCTCGACCGAACGCCTCTGCGTCGCGCCTCGGCCGCCGGCGTTCTGTCCGCCGGCGTTCTGTCCACCGATGCCCTGCGAGTGGACCACCGTGCCGCTCAAGGCGACGCCGACGAGCCATGCCGCCGCGAAAAGTACAAGCGACCGCACAATGCCGCGAGTGGTCTCGCGGGATCGCGTCGAAGGTTCGGTCGCGTCCAAAACGGTAAGTCTTTCGAGTAACGTAAAGTGATGAAAAATTACGGCGTTAGGGGATGTTCGTGCGTGAGCAAATCGGTCGCCACGCCACGCCGGGATTTCGAAGGAGAACGGCAGAATTTCGCAGGAAAACGGGCCGATCCTGGAGGGGGTCGAGGCGGTTCCGGTAAAGTCTCCGCAGGGGGTGACTTTGTTCACCGGAACACACGAAAACGGCGACTGGAGGCCGCCGGAAAAGCGCCTCCAACCGCCCTGCCGCGGGGCGATCTTCGCCGGGGTTTAAGGCATCCCCGGCTGAGCTCGAATACTCACAGCCCGAGCACTCTCGCGCAGAACGGCGCAGATCAGCTCGCCAGCGGCCTCGCCATCTGGACGACTCGCGGGTCGGCCACGAGGACACCGTCGACGTCGGTCCAGAATTCGATCTCGGCCGACAGGCACGCGGCGAGCAACGCCGCGGAGTAATCCGATCCGCCGCGTCCGAGCGTGGTCGTCGCGCCGTCAGGCGCCGATCCGATGAAGCCGCCGAGCACGGCGACGCGGCCGAACGCCAGCACGGGACGCACGAAGCGGTCGACCGCTGCGGCGGTCGCGGTGGTGTCGGGCCGCGCGCCCTGGTGGCCGCCGTCGGTGCGGACGACATCGCGCGCGTCGAGCCACTTCGCCGACACGCCGCGGTCCTCGAGGACGGCGGCCACGATCCGGCTGCTCCACACTTCGCCAAGTGCGACCAGCCGATCGAACAGCGGCGGCGGCGCGGCGCGGCGTGAGGCCGCGATCGAGACGACGGCGCCGTGAGCCGATGTGGCGATCCCGTCGATGCACGCGCGCAGCAGATCGCGCCGGCGCTGGTCAGCCACCATCCCGGCGAGATCGTGGTGCCGCCGGGTGAGCCCGTTCACAACGTCGTGGGCTCCGGCGGTATCGACTGCCGCAGAGCCCGCCGCGTGCACCAGTGCGTCGGTGACGCCGGCGAGCGCTGACACGACTACCGTCCGCGGCCCCTCGCGCGACGAGACCACGACGGCCAGCCGTTCGATAGCGGCCGCGTCGGCGAGAGACGGACCGCCGAATTTCAAGATCCGCATCCTGGTTCCTCGATTGACAGACGAAACTCAAGAACTGCGTTCTGGATTACGCCGTTGCGGAAGAGGCCGGGGCCCGCACTCATGCGGACCCCGGCCCTCAAGCAACGTCAGGTCGAGAGAGAGGCGCGGTCTACTGCGCCTTGCACGCCGCCGTCGACACGGGCGCAGCTTTGACATAGCCGTCGCCCTTCTTGCCGCCGTCGAAGCTCTTGTTGATCGATTCCATCGTGTCCTCGACGTCGTCGTACTTGAGCCCGGTGGCCAGCGCGGCGCCGCCGAGCACCTTGTTGCCGTACGCGAGCACCTGGTTGACCGTGCAGTTCAGCAGCGGCCCCTTGGTGACGAAGAGTGCGCCGAGGCCGAACTTGGTCACACCGGCGTTCGAGAAGTCGACGTTCAGCTGAAGCGCGAGCCCTTCGCCGACCAGGCTGCCCAGCCGGTTGTGCGGCTTGCGCTGGCCCGCTTGGGTGATCGGATCGATGTAGGCACCATCGAGCGGCAGAGGCCGGCCGCCTTGCGGCAGCAGCGCCTGCACCGCCAGCGGGCCGGACATGGACAGGTACTTACCGGCCGCCACGTTGCCCATGACGATCCGGTCGTTCCCGTAGACGACGACGTAGTAGTAGTGCAGCAGGGTGCCGGCGTTCAGCAGGCGCGGATTGGCGCCCCAGGCGCCCTGGCCGAACGTCTTGAAGTCGCCCGAGATCGCGGGCCAGAACGCGAAGTTGATCACGTTGGAGCCGGCGACGCTCGGAACCGTGTTACCCGAGGCATCGACGACAAAGGTCACCTCGCGCGTCGTCGGGTAGAGGTCGCCGGGCACGAAGCCGTCGGGCACGTCGGCGCGCACCTGATAGGTGCCCGCGCACAGACCAGTGGCGTGCGCCCCGGTGCTGGTGACCGCGTACTTCCCGTTCGCGGAGGTCGCCCGCACTTCGGGATGGGCCAGGTCGCCGCCGATGACGGAAATCTCATCTCCCGACAGCGGCCAGTTCAGCAACCCATTGACGGAGGAGCCGGTGATCTGCCCGTTGCACTGGTCGATCAGCATGCCGTACTCCATCGATGTGCCCATCACACCGAGGATGCCGCCGCCGAACGAACAGCCGCCGGCCAGATTGCCGGGCGTGCCGTCGGGATTGATGATGTCGCAGTTCGTGTCGTCGGCGGGTCCATCAAACCGGCCGGCGAAGGAGCGGCCGAGGTAGGGGAACGAGAAGCTGTGCACCGACACGGCCATGTAGCTGCCGTAAATGCCCATGCGCGTGCCGCCCGTGAGTTTCACGTAGAACGCAAAGTCGTCGTAGGACTGGCCCACGACGGGATCGAACACGAGTCCCTGGTTCCAGTTGTAGGCGAACCCTTTGACCTGGCCACGCAGCAGGACGGTTCCGTCGGCCGCCTGCACGCAGAAGCTGGCGGGATCGCCCGTGCCGCAGGTGTACATCGCGGCGTCCTTGATCAACACGCCGGTGTTGTCCACCAACGCGGCAATGTTCACGCGGTAACCGAATTCACCGAAATCTTCGCGTGAGCCGCCGACGGACTGAACCTGGAACACTTTCGTGGCCGAGCTGTAGCTGAGAGGGCCGCCGTGATCGAAGATGATCCGGAGCGGGCTCACCGGCGCCGGCGGCGGCAACGTCTGGCCGGTCAACGACAGGATGTCGTGGAAGCCGGGGCTGTTGAAGAAAATGTCCGTGAACCCGGAGCAGAAACCGTGCGCCACGATCGAATCCCCCGCCGCGTCGGGCAGGCAGCCTACGCGCTGCGCCGAGGCGTTGGGGACGGAGACGAACATGAACATCGCAGCTGCGAATATCGCAGCGGCAATCTCCGCCCGCCTGGGGAAGCTTCGTTTTTTCATTTGCATAATCCTCAAGTAGACAGAGATCGCCCCTGCGATCGTTCCGTCGATGGAGCCGTCGTGTCGAATGAACTCGACGCTGTTTGTCGGTTGTCGATGCATATAGCAATTCCCGGACCCAACTCCGCGCCGCAGTCGGGCCCCTGTGTTTGCTGGGGCGCTTCTTCCCGATCCCCGCGTCGATTACGATCTCGTCGAACCCGAAGTCGGACCATCGGCAAACTTTTGTGCGCCGAAGAAGCGTCTCCGGTGCTTGCGGCTCCGTGTTGCCGGGGGCGTGGCGTCCGGCGGCGCGTCAGGGAGGGCGCCCATCCATCGCGGCGACACAAGTCGCCGAGGCGAATGACTAAAGGCCTTGGGTAAGGCAGACTTCGCGTGGAAGCAGGCGGAGTCCCGGCTGGTGATCCCGCGCTTAAGCCGTTCCGGCTGTTCCGGTTATCCGGCGGAACCGGCCGATCGGTCCAACCGGACATCCGCTTGCCAGTAACTGAATGGATATGCACGCGATTCGAAGCGACGGCGGCGCGCGATCGCCTCGTGTCCTCGTCCCGACGGCGAGAGACTTCACGAGGCGCGCGTTCCAGTGCGGGCTGTACGAAGCGCAGGACGTGCTCTGCGAGGTCGACGACGTCGAGCTCCTCCGCCTCCGTCCGCGCCCTGGCGCGGCGTTCCCGCTGCGCGAGCGCTGGCAGCGGCGCCTGCTCTATCGCGACGTCTCCCGGAAGCTCGTGTTCGCCAACCCGGGACTCGAGCGCGTCCGGCTCACGCAGGACTACGACCTGTTCGTCGCGGTGTGCGCGAACTACTGGGATTTGCTCTACCTCAATGCCATCGAGGGATGGCGGGACCGGTGCCGGACCACCGTCTGCTGGCTCGACGAGATGTGGCTCTCGGAGATCTCCCGTCATAAGTACTGGCTGCACGTGCTCAACCAGTTCGATCACGTGTTCCTCGGCTACGACGGCAGCGTCGACGCGGTCTCGCGCGCCATCGGCCGGCCCTGCCGCTGGATTGGCGGCGGCGTCGACACGATGCGTTTCAGTCCGTACCCGCGGCCTCCCGCACGCGCGATCGACGTGTACAGCATGGGACGCTCCTGGGCGGGCATCCATGAGGCCCTGCTGAGCGAGGCCTCCACCAAAGGGCGCTTCTACCTGCACGACACGCTGCCCGCGTCGGACATCGAGCCGTACGATCATCGGGCGCACCGGTCGATGCTGGGCAACGTGGCGAAGCGCAGCCGCTACTTCGTGGTCGCGCCCGGCAAGGTGAACGTCCCGGCGGAGACCGCCGGACAAGTCGAGATCGGGTTCCGCTACTACGAAGGGTCGGCGGCGGGCGCGGTCATGATCGGGCAGGCCCCAAACTGCCGTTCGTTCCGCGAGCGATTCGACTGGCCCGATGCCGTCATCGAGGTGAAACCGGACGGATCGGACGTCGTCGAGCGCCTCGCGGCGCTGGACGCACAGCCCGAGCGGCTCGCCGCCATCAGCCGGCGAAATGCCGCGGAGGCGCTGCGCCGCCACGACTGGCTGTATCGCTGGCAACAGATCTACGAAGTGGCGGGCGTGGCGCCGTCACCAGGCATGATCGCGCGCGGGCGCCGGTTGCACGATCTGGCGCGGCTGGCTGACGCCGACGTAACGCCGGCGCGCTCGACCGTATCCGCGTTTCGATCCGCGACGGCGTAAGGCAAACAAGACGATGTGGAACAGCTCGCAGTTCAGTGCCGGAGAATGGGTCGAGGTCGGCAGCAAGGAGGAGATTCTGGCCACCCTCGAGAAGGGGGCGGAGCTTGAAGGCCTTCCCTTCATGCCCGAGATGTTTCAATTCTGCGGCAAGCGGTTCAGAGTCTCCAAGCGCGCGCACAAGACCTGCGATCCTCCCAACGGCCTGCAGGGACGCCGGATGCTGCGGGCCGTGCACCTCGAGGACGTCCGCTGCGACGGCGCCGCTCATGCGGGGTGCGAGGCGTGGTGCCTGATCTTCTGGAAGGACGCGTGGCTGAAGCGCGTGGACGGCCCCGGCGCCGCCGCGCCGTCGAGCCGCAACGGCGGGAAGGCGCGCGTCGACGCGAACCAGGGCAGCACCTGCACCGAAAGCGACGTCTGGGCCGCGACACGGCAGACGTCGGAGCCGGCCGCTCCGGAACCGATCTACGCCTGCCAGTCGACCCGCGTGCCGGCCGCCACCGAGCCGCTGCGCTGGTGGGACCTGCGGCAGTACGCCGAAGACTGCGCGTCGGGAAACGTCCGGCCGCGCGACCTCGTCGATGCGCTGGCCGGGTTCGTCTCCCAGAAGATCGCCACCGCCGGGATCGGCGTCGGCTCCAGCGTGCGGTGGGTCTACAACGTCGTCCAGCGGCTTCAGGGAGGGACGCCGTATCCGTGGGGCATCGGCGCGATTCAAACCGGCTCACGCACACCATCGCGCAAGCTCGATCTGCAGCCGGGAGAGCTCGTCAAGGTGCGGAGCCATGCCGAGATCCTGCAGACGCTGGATGAAGCCGGGAACAATCGGGGCATGTGCTGGGACCCCGAGATGGTGCCCTACTGCGGCGGCACCTATCGCGTGCTGCGGCGCATCACCCAGATCATCGACGAGAAAACCGGACGGGTGCTGCCGATGAAGAACGATTGCATCCAGCTCGAAGGGGTCGTCTGCGGCGCGTGTTACGCCAAGTACCGCCGGTTCTGCCCGCGCGCGATTCCTCCCTACTGGAGGGAGATCTGGCTCGAACGGGTCAGCTCGGCCGGCCCGTCATGACGACGAGGAGCACACCGTGAATCTATGGGCAGGAATCGCCAGCGGCAGACGCAACGCGTGTGTCGCGCTCTGCACGCCCGACCAGGTTCTCGGCATCTGCGAGCAGGAGCGCATCACTCGCGTGCCTGGCGCCGGCGTCAATTCGAGCGGGCTTCCCGACGAGGCGCTCGACGAGCTGCTGTCCCGCGCGGGACGCGGCCGGCGCGATCTCGCCGGCTTCGCGCTGGCCGAACACGGCGCGGGCCCGGCCCGGCCGGATACGCTGCGCATCGACCATCATTTCGCGCACGCGTGCGCGGCCTTCCTCCCGTCCCGCTTCGACGCGGCGCGGATCGTCATCTGCGACCACGAGGCGCCGCACGTGAGCGTGTGGGATGGACGCGGCACGTCCGTGACGCGGGTCGAGTGGCCATGGCACGGCATTGGATTCGCCGAGCTCTACTCGCAGTGCGCGGACGTGCTGGGATTTTCGGGCGCCGGCGGCGAGCAGCGCATGGAGGCGCTGGCGCGTCTCGACCCATCGGCCCGCGACGAGCGCATCGAGCGGTTGTTCGGCCTGGCGGACGACCGCCTGGTCATCGCGCCCGACTGGCAGGCGCGGGTCGAGAGCTGGATCGGCGCCGGCGCGCCGCGCGAGCGCCTCGCCGCGATTGCGTCGGCCCTGGAGTCGCGCATCGGCGATCTGCTCGTCGCGTTCATTCGGCGGATTGCCGCCGACAGCCCGGCGAGGCGGCTGTGCGTTGGCGGCAGCGTCTTCTATCACAGCGACTTCAACAGCCGGGTGAAGCTGAGCGGCGCCTTCGACGAGGTGTTCGTGCCAATCAACCCCGGCAACGCCGGGCTGGCGCTGGGCACCGCGATGCACGCCAATCCTGACGTCCGCCGCCCCGTCGGGCCGTTCCTCGGCCCGTCGTATACGGCGGAAGAGATCAAGCCGACGCTCGACAACTGCAAGTTGACCTACGACTGGGCGTCAGAGTCTGAAACCGTCGGCAGGGCGGTCGATGCGCTCAAGAAGGGCCAGCTCGTCGCCTGGTTCGACGGCGGCATGGAGTGGGGACCGCGCGCGCTCGGCGCGCGCTCGATCCTGGCGAACCCGTTTTCCCCTTACATGCTGGAAAACCTGAACCGGTTCCTGAAGCACCGCGACCCCTGGCGGGGCTACGCGGTCAGCGTGCTCGAATCGGCCGCCGCCGAACACTTCGACGGCCCCCGCGACTCCCCCTTCATGGAATGCGACTACACGCCGAAAGATCGCCGGCGCTTCAGCCACGTCCTCCCCGGAGAGCAGGCGGCTCTCCGGGTTCAGACGGTCGGGCAGGATGCGCTGCCTCGCTTCCGGTCACTGTTGCGCGCCTTCGGCGAGGCCGTCGGAATTCCGGTTCTGGTGAACACCTCCTTCAACGGCTTCCGCGAGCCCATCGTCTGCACCCCGCGCGACGCGATTCGCGTGTTCTACGGGACCGGCGTCGACATGCTCGTCTTCCCGCAGTTCGTCATCCGCAAGTAGCGGCGCGCCGCGCCGTCACCAGATTGGCGTGGAGGTCGCCGTCACCTTCACGTTCACGCAGGTGTTCGGAAGCATCACGTGACCGGCGGCAACCGCCGAAGCGTCGACGAACACGCCGACCAGCGCTCCGTTGATCGTGTTGCCCGGGATCACCTGCGGATCTCCGATCAGGAGATTGGATGGCGCAGCATGTCGAGCGCGAGCTTCTCCAGTTCGACGATCGCGGTGCGGACGCCGTCGCGCGTCTGCCACCACCGGTCGGGATCGAACCGCGAGTACCGCGCGTACCGGATGGTCACTCGCGTCCCACGATCCTTCAGCGCGCGCGCGAGCACGCGCCGGACGCGGCGCGAATGGTCCGACGTGCACACCACGATGACCGAGCGGAAACCGCGCTGGGCGAACCAGGCCGGCAGCACGCGGCCTTCGTCGTCGGTGCCACTGACCGACCTGGGAATGCGCTCGATCGTGCGGACACCGAGGCGTTGGAGGTCCTCCGTGAACTGGGTCGTCGCGTTGTGATACGGCAGGCCGCGGCGCAGGAACTCCCGATCGATCACATCCGGCGGGTCCTCGAATACGGCGACGCGCGCCGCGATGCCCTGGTGAACGAGGTCCGCGGCTTCCAGCGTGCCGGCGCCATCGGAGTCAGCAGTGATCACGATGATGTCCGCCGGTTGGACCGGCTCATTGACGACGAGGACCCAGCCGGCGCTGCGCAGCATGGCCGTGCGGCTGGCGGGAATCGCGGCGATGACGCCGACGGCGATCAGCACCGCGCCGGGAACGAGCAGCCATCGCCACCGCCGGGCCATGCCCCCCATCATAGTTCCCGGGGCGAAAGCGCGCGGGGCGCTGGTGAGCAGACGAGGCAACGGACTCCTAGAGCCCGAACATGAACATGGCCCGCGACGTCGACACCACGATCACCTGCCGCCCGTCGATGGTGAACGAGATCGGCGCCGCACGGGTATCCGTGCCCAGCGGGACGCTCCATGCCTGTTCCCCGGTCGCGGAGTTCAGCGCGAAGACCGCCCCTCCCGATGCCCCGAACACCAGCCCACCGCCGGTGGCCAGCAGTCCGCTGAATCCGTGAACGAACTCGAGCGGGGGCGACGGGCGCTCCCACTTCTTCGCGCCGGTGGCCGCGTCCAGCGCGCGAACGACGGGCGAAGGCGGCTCGGTCTGCGAGCCGGCGCTGCCCACGTAGATCCCCTGGTGGCCGCGCTGCGGCACGTCGCTCTTCGTGAAGACGGACGCGCTCTCGGTGGCGTGGACGAAGACGAGCCGCTGCCGCGGATCGTACGCGGGATTCTGCCAGTTCGTGCCGCCGCCGACGCCGGGCTTCGTCAGACGCCCGGTGATCGACACCTCGTTGGACTCGTCAGCCAGGATGGGGCGCCCGGTTTGGTCCAGGCCTCGGGCCCAGTTCAGGTCGACGAACGAGGCGCCCGCCAGGTATTCGCCGGTGACCCTGTCGAGGACGTAGTAGAAACCATTGCGATTCGCCCAGCAGATCACCTTTCGCGTCGTGTTGCCGATCGGGAGGTCCGCGAGAATCGGCGTCTGATTCGAGTCCCAGTCATGTTCGTCGTGCGGGGTGAACTGAAAGTGCCAGGCCAGCTTCCCGGTTCCCGCGTGCAGCGCGATGACGCTGTCGGTAAAGAGGTTGTCGCCCGGGCGCACGTCGCCGATGAAATCCGGTCCAGGATTGCCGACGCCCCAGTACAGCAGGTCCAGCGCCGGATCGTAGCTTCCCGTGACCCACGTGCCACCGCCACCGGTGCGCCACGCCGCGTTTTCCCATGTCTGGTGACCGGGCTCGCCCGGACCGGGAATCGTGTCGAACTTCCACAGCGGGCGTCCCGACTCCGCGTCGTACGCGGACAGGAAGCCGCGCGTGCCGAACTCGCCCCCCGCCACGCCGACGATGACCGATCGTCCGACGATCAGCGGCGCGCCGGTCAGCGAATAGCCGTCCGACTGGCGCGCGACCTGCGTTTCCCAGAGCTTGTCGCCGTTGTTGGCGTTGAGCGCCACCAGGTACCCGTCCAGCCTCCCGAGGAGCAGCGTGCGCCCCAGGATCGCCAGACCGCGGTTCACGCGGCCGCAGCAGAAGGGACCGTCGTCATTGAGCTTGGGATCGTACCGCCACAGGGTCTTGCCGGTTCGCGCATCCACCGCGACGACGTTGGAGGGGGCCTCCGTGAAGAACAGGACGCCGTCGCTGACCAGCGGCGTCGATTCCATCGGCCCTGTGCTCTCCAACTCCCGCACCCACCGGACGCGGAGCTGCGACACGTTGGACGGCGTGACCTGGGTGAGCGGCGAATAGCGGTGCCCGTCGAGTGAACCGGAGTACGTCAACCACTCGTCGTGACGGCTTCCGGCCGCGAGAACCTCGGCGCTGGTCACGCTGACATCGAGGCCGGGCGTGTCGTCGTCCGCCTTCGCGGCCGCGGTCCGAAGCTGCAGCGTTCGGATATAGCCCACGAGTTGCCAGCGCTCAATCGGGGAGATCGGGGGCGGCTGCATCGGCGTGCCGGCGACGCCATCGCGCAGCACCTGGTAGATCGACAAGTCGGTGTCGCCATGTCTCAATCCCGGGCGATTGAGGGGCGGGGCGTGCCAGCCGCTTCCATCGCTCCCATGACATGCCGTGCAGTACTGGCGGAACATGCGCTCGCCCGCGTGAAAGTCCTCCTTGGTCACGTACGGGTTGTGGACGCTGCCATCCAGGCTGATCGCTTCGCGGGGGACCCGTTCCATCCCGAAGCCGCCGCGATGGGTGGTCATGTGCCACAGGTCACCCCACGACAGGTTCGGGACGCTTCCCTTCGCCTTGAGCGCGAACAGTTGCACACGCCAGGCGCTCTTCCGCCAGGCGTCCTGAGGCATCCACCCGTTGGCCAGGGCGGATCGTCCGTACACCGTCGCCGCCGCCGACACAAGGACCGTGACGACAATCAGGCAGAGGGTGAGCCTTCTCCGCGAGATCTGGATTCGCAATTTGGGTATCGGCGACACGCCGACTGATCCTAAGCAAGGATCTCGCCCTCAGGCCGTCACGGATCTCGAGCGCCTCTCGTTGGCGCGACGCGCTGCATCAAATCTCTTCCCCGGATAGTCGCCCTCCAGGCAGACAAACAGCCGGGGGGTTCCGGACTTTCCTCGGCAAGCGGACCGTCCGAATTGAGCGCCGTCTTCTCCAGAGGCGACCTTTGATCGCGCCCTCGCAGACGAAATCAGTATGCGCAAAGCCGAAAGGTCGAACTGCGCCCGTTTTTTGAGGTAGATCGCGGAACGGGTCTTGAGTAGCCGTTCTGCTTGAGCGCCCGTCTTCGATGGGTGCGCCCCCCCACTGGACGCGCGACAGGAGAACACGATGCGGCAGCTCCGACATGTAGGTCTCAACCGGAAGGCTTGGCTGGGTGCCGGCCTCGTGGCCATCGTCGGCGTGGCCATCGCCAGCCTGGTGGCCGCGCTCGGCGTCGCCACGGCTCCCGCGACAGTTGCGGCTCAGGGCAATCCGATCGTCGTGGAGAATCAGCAACCGGGCTCGAATGCCTGGGACACGAGCGGTCTGATCGCGACGGACGCGGGAGGGCAAATCAAGGGATATGCCTCAGCGCCCAGCGTGAACAAGGGTCAGAACATCGCGTTCAAGGTCAGCGTCAAGCCGGCGCAGACCTTCACGATCGACGTCTACCGCATCGGGTGGTACGGAGGGCTCGGCGGACGGCTGATGCAGCATGTCGGCCCGCTCAACGGGACGACACAAGCGACGTGCCCGAGGAACGCGACAACAGGCCTGATCGAATGCACCTGGAGCGACAGTTATGTCCTGGCGACGCAGGCCACGTGGACCAGCGGTATCTACCTGGCGGTCCTGAAGAACGCGGCGCAGTACCAGAATTACATCATCTTTACGGTGCGCGACGACTCCCGTGTCGCACCGCTGCTCTACCAGCAGCCGGTCACGACGTATCAGGCCTACAACGATTATCCGAACGACAACCTGAACGGCAAGAGCCTGTACGACTTCAACAGCTACGGCCCAACGACGATCGGCGGAACCAAGGGCGCCGTCAAGGTCTCGTTCGACCGGCCCTACATGGACAACGGCACCGGAGGGGACTTCTTCTCGTGGGAGATCAACTTCATCCGCTGGATGGAACGTTCCGGCTACGACGTTTCCTACACGACCAATATCGAGACCCACACCAACGGCAGCCGCATCCTGAACTATCGCGGGTTCATCTCGTCGGGACACGACGAATACTGGTCGAAACCCATGTACGATGCGGCCGTGGCCGCGCGGGATGCGGGGATCAATCTCGCCTTCTTCGGCGCCAACTCCGTTTACACACAGATCCGTTTTGAACCGTCGAGCACTGGCGTGCCGAACCGGATCATGGTCTGCTATCGCGACGCCGCGATCGATCCGAACACCGACCCGACGCTCGAGACGGTGAACTGGCGGGACGCGCCGCTCAATCGACCCGAGCAAACGCTGGTCGGTGTCCAGTACATCAGTGGCGTGGGGTGGTCCAACGGCTTCTTCGGCAACTATGCCGTGCAGAACAGCACGCACTGGGTCTATGCCGGATCCGGTCTGGCGAACGGCAACACGGTGAAGGGCATGGTCGGCTACGAGGCGGATCAGTTCTTCCCGAGCTACCCGTCTCCGACCGCCGTACCCGGCACCTATGTCCTGCTGTCGCATTCGAACTACACCGGCGGCTACGCCAACTCGTCGATCTACCAGGCGCCGAGCGGGGCCTGGGTGTTCGGCGGCGGCACGATCGATTGGAGCTGGGCGCTCGACGCTTACGGCAACGGCTACAACATCGTCGACTCGCGGATCCAGATCGTCACGGCGAACATCTTCAACCGGTTCATCAACGCGCAGCCGCCACCGACGGTGTCGAGCGTCAACCCCGCGAGCGGCCCGACCACGGGCGGAACCACGATCACCGTTTCGGGCACGAACTTCGTGGCCGGGGCGACGGTGACGATAGGCGGCGCGGCCGCGACGAACGTAACCGTCGTCAACGCCACGACCCTCACGGCAAGGACGGCGTCGAATGCCGCCGGCCCGTTCGGCGTGACCGTGATCAATCCGGACGGCTTGTCGGGCACGCTGGCGAATGGCTTCACTTACATCTCGACGGCGCCGACCGTCACGTCCGTGTCGCCGAGCTCCGGCCCGACGGCCGGCGGAACCGCGATCACCCTCAGTGGCACCAACTACGCCGCCGGCGCGACCGTCTCGGTCGGAGGCATCACCGCGACGGCCGTAAACGTCGTGAACAGCACGACGATGACGGCGGTCGCGCCCGCGCACGCCTTCGGCAGCGTCAACGTCGTCGTCCAGAACACCGACGGCCAGAGCGGGTTGAAGACCAACGCCTTCACCTATCTGGCACCCGCCCCGACCCTGACCGGCGTGTCGCCGGCAGGCGGCCCGACGACCGGCGGCACGGCGCTGACCCTCACTGGAACCAACTTCATCTCGGGCGCAACGGTCACGGTCGGAGGTACCCCGGCGACCGGCGTGACGGTCGTGAACAGCACAACGATCACGGCGACCTCTCCGGCGCATAGCTCGGGCACAGTTGGCGTGACCCTCACCAACGCCGACGGGCAAGTGGTCACGCTGGCCAGCAGCTTCGCCTATTCGTCGCCGTTCCCGGCGCCCACGGTGACCAGTGTGGCGCCGATCTCCGGGACCACCAACGGCGGCACCGCCGTAACGATCACCGGCACCGGCTTCATGGCCGGTCCGACGGTCACCATCGGCGGCACCGCGGCGACCGCCGTCACGGTGGTCAACGCGACGACGATCACGGCGACCACGCCCTCGCACGCCGCGGGCGCCGTGAGCGTGAGCGTGCTGAACAGCGATGGCCAGAGCATGGCGCTCGCGAACGCGTTCACGTATCTTGCGCCCCCGGGGGTCATCTTCGACGCGGTCGCGCCGTCGGCTGGCGGCAGCGCGGTGGGGAGCGGCTCGAGCCTCACCTGGGATCACACGGTGACGACGACCGGATCGAATCTGCTGCTGACCGTCGGCGTCGCACTGGGCAAACAGGGCGACGCGGGAATGTCGCTGTCGGTGACCTACAACGGCGTCGCGATGACCTCCGCCGGGCTCGTACATTCCAACAATGACGACAGCGGCTACGTGCAGCTGTTCTATCTGAAAGCCCCGGCGACGGGCACACACCCGGTCGTGGTCACCCTCTCGGGCGGGACGGCGTCGCTCGAAGCCGGGTCGCTCAGTTTCAGCGGCGTCGATCAGACGACGCCGGTGCGGAACATCACGACGGCCGCCGGCAGCGGCACGACGCCGGCCGTGACGGTGGCGAGCGGGCCGGGGAACATGGTCGTCGACGCGTTGTCGTCCGGGTGCCCCGGCACGATTACGTCGAACAGGACCCTGCGCTGGCTCAATCAGCTGGATTGCGCGAGCGCCGGCGGTGTCGGCGCGCAGTCGACGGCAGCCGGCGCGGCGTCGGTCACGATGGGTTACACCATCCCGTCCGACGGGTGGGGCATCGTCGCGATGGATGTGCTGGCGGCGCCGTCGCAGCAGACCTCGTTCGACTTCACCCTGGGCAACAGCGGGAACCAGACGGTGGTGCGAGGCTCGTCGGTCCCCAACACGATCACTGCGACGCTGTCTTCCGGCACGACGCAGGCCGCCGCGTTCAGCGCGAGCGGCATGCCGTCGGGTGTGACGGCGTCGTTCGATACGCCGAGCTGCTCGCCGACATGCACGTCGACGCTGACGCTCACGGCGAATGCCGCCGCAGCGCTGGGGACCTCGGCGATCACCGCGACGGCCATCGCCGGTCCGGTGACGCGCACGACGTTGTTCAACCTGACGGTGAACGCGCCGCCGCCGACGGTGACCAGTGTGAGCCCGACTTCAGGATCGACCAGCGGCGGAACGGGCGTCACAGTCACTGGCACCAATTTCCTGGCAGGAGCGACCGTCAGCATCGGCGGAACGCCGGCGACCGGGGTGACCGTCGTCAACTCGACGACGATCACCGCGACGGCACCGGCGCGTGCGGCGGGGCTCGTGGGCGTAAGCGTCACCAACCCTGATACTCAGAGCGCGACGCTCGCCAACGCCTTCACCTACATCGCACCGGCGCCGACGGTCAGCGGCGTGTCGCCGGCCTCCGGAGCGGCCGCCGGCGGGACGCTCCTGACGATCTCGGGAACCGGCTTCGCCGCCGGCGCGACGGTCACCGTCGGCGGGACCGCCGCGACGGGCGTCACGGTAGTCA
>Ga0066652_100000494_pt1 | contig 18884 bp, 15 predicted proteins | sample GraSoiAngelo_101_FD_71413 | JGI IMG/M metagenome (GOLD analysis project Ga0066652, IMG submission 71413) | Grasslands soil microbial communities from the Angelo Coastal Reserve, California, USA - 14_0903_02_30cm | ecosystem: Environmental > Terrestrial > Soil > Grasslands | place: USA... | reverse complement strand
CTCGTCCATGTCCTCGACGTCCGATTCGTCGTTCCCATCCGCGTCCAGTGCCAGCAGGTACTCCGTGTCCTCCACGGACATGTGTTCCGTCGCGACGACGCGCCCCTGCTCGTCGTGCAGCTCGAGCTGCAGCGCATCGAGTGCGTCGCCCGCTTCGTCGGTGATCCTGTACCTCAACGCCGCGTGCGCAAGCGCGTTCCGGTCGGCAGCCGTGTGGACGGGCACTCCGGGAGGCGATCCGTCCGACATCGCTCGGCTGATTCGTTCGTGAAACGGTCCGAGGAACGTGAGTGTCGGCATCAGACGTTCGCCGATCTCGGTGGGACTGAACCAGCCCATTCTCGCCTTCAGGGCGGTGGGGCAGAAGTCGAGCGCCGTATGGCCGAGCAGACGGCCTTTGCTCCAGATGGTATACGTGTGCAGCTCCGGTGGGATGCGGGCATAGCATTGTGATCGCGTGTCACAGGCGCGTCATCATCTGCCCGCATCACGGAGCAATAGGGCTCAACCATTTGTTGGCAGCACCTGTCTTACCCGCATGCGCTTCGAGAGCCTGAAGCAGGATATCTCGTACGCGATCCGCGGTCTCCGGGCGAAGCCGGGATTCGCGTTCGCGGTGATCGCGACCATCGGGCTCGGCATCGGCGCGAACGCGGCGATGTTCGGAATCGTCGACCGGCTACTGTTCCGGCCGCCCGCGCTGATGAAGGATCCGGCGACTATGCACCGGATCTACCTCTTCACCACGTATCGCGGAAAGGAACGCGCGGGCGGCGGCCAGTTCGCCCGCTATCGCGACATCGAGACCCTCACCCACTCGTTCTCGACGGTTGCCGGATATTCGCCGCGTGACCTCGCCGTCGGCGTCGGCGACGACGCGCGCGAGATGCACGTCGGCGTAGTGAGCGCGACCTTCTTTCGTTTGTTCGACGCGCCGCCGGTGCTCGGCCGGTACTTCACCGTTGCGGAGGATCAGCCGCCGGATGGCAGCGCCGTCGCGGTGCTCTCCTACGCGATGTGGCAGACGCAGTACGGCGGCTCGCGCGACGTGCTGGGCAAAACTCTGCAGATCGGGCCCACGCTGTATACGGTCATTGGTGTCTCGCCGCCGGGATTCGTCGGCCTGTGGGCGGACAAGCCGCCGGCTGCGCTCATCCCGATGACATCGTATGCGGCCGGCACCGGAAACAAGGGCCGCGACGGCATGCCCTGGTGGCAGACCTACGGCTGGGGATGGATGTCGGTGATCGTGCAGCGAAAGCCGGGCGTGAGCGTCCCGGCCGCGAACGCCGACCTCACCAACGCGTTCCTGCGGAGCATGGAGAAGGAGGCCGCCGAGGATCCGCGCATGCCGCCGATCGCCTCACTCAAGCCGCGCGCGGAAGCCGGCTCCATCCTGTTCGAGCGCGGACCCAATGCCAGCGCGGTCGGCAAGGTCGCGACATGGCTGGGCGGCGTCTCCGTCATCGTCCTGCTGATCGCGTGCGCCAACGTCGCCAACCTGCTGCTGGCCCGCGCGTTGAGACGCAAGCGTGAGATTGCCCTCCGTCTGGCGCTCGGTGTCGGTCGCGCGCGACTGTTCGCCCAGCTGCTCACCGAGAGCCTCCTATTGGCGCTGCTGGGTGGTGTCGTCGGGATCGCGATCGCGCAGTGGGGCGGCGCGGCGCTGCGCGCGGGATTACTCGAACAGAGCGAAGCGGCGAGCGGGCTGCGCGACCCGCGGACGGTGCTCTTCGCGGCGGTGGTCGCCGTGGTCGTCGGCCTCCTCACCGGTCTTGCGCCGATCCTTCAGGCATCGCGCGCGAACCTCACCGACGACCTGAAGGCTGGCGCACGCGAGGGGACGTATGGCCGCTCGCGCACGCGTCTCGCGCTGCTCGTCGCGCAGGGTGCGCTTTCCGTCGTGCTTCTCGTCGGCGCGGGACTGTTCGTCCGCAGCCTGCGCAACGTGCAGAGCATCCGGCTCGGCTACGACGTCGATCCCGTGATGCTCGTGAACGTCAACATGCGCGGCGTGAAGCTGGACAGCATGGCGCAGATCGAACTGCGCGACCGTCTGCTGCGTGTGGCCAGAACAGTGCCCGGTGTTGTCGCAGCCACACGTCAGGCCGCCGTGCCGTTCTGGAGCACGTGGAGCATGAGCCTGTTCGTCGACGGCATCGACACGGTATCGAAGCTCGGCGAGTTCGATCTCAATATGGTCTCGCGGGACTACTTCGCGACGATGGGGACGCGGATCATCCGCGGCCGCGGCGTCAGCGACATCGATACGTGGAGCTCGCCTCGCGTGGTCGTCGTCAGCGACGCGATGGGCAAGGTGCTCTGGCCGGGGAAGGATCCGCTCGGCCAATGTCTGAAGGTCAACATCTTCGGCGGGGGTCGCGACGCTCCGGATCCCAGCGCGCTGCCCTGTACCACCGTCGTGGGCATCGCGGAAAACATCAAGGAGCAGAGCCTCGCCGCCGATTCCGGCTACTACTACTACCTGGCCATCACACAGGCACGCCCGCACATGGGCGGTCTGCTCGTGCGCGCAACCGGGGATGCCGCGAACGTGAAGGAAGCGGTTCGCCGCGCGTTGCAGCGCGAGATGCCGGGCGCGTCGTACGTCACCATCACGCCGTTCAGTGACATTCTCGGATGGCAGAAGCGGTCATGGAGGCTCGGGGCCACGATGTTCGTCGCGTTCGGGTCACTGGCGCTGATTCTCGCCGCGATCGGGCTGTACAGCGTGATCGCCTACAACGTGACGCAGCGCGTGCACGAGATCGGCGTACGGCGGGCGCTGGGTGCGCAGGCCGCCGACGTGGCCCGCCTGGTCGTCACGGACGGCTTGCGGCTCGTGGCTGTCGGCGTAGGCATCGGCGTGGTCGGAGCGATCTGGGCGAGCAGGTGGGTCAAACCGCTGCTGTTCGACGTGTCGCCCAGGGATCCATCGGTCTACGCGTTCGTGGCCGGCACGCTCGTTCTCGTGGCGATCGCGGCGTGCTGGATCCCCGCGCGCCGCGCGTCGCGCGTGGATCCGAGCGTCGCGCTCCGATCGGACTGACGTCGGCAACCTTCCGCGACACCGACGTGCCCAATCCCGCATGCGACATCGTTTGAGGGTAGTCGCGGCGGGACTGCTCGCGTTCGGCGGGGTACGGGCCGGAGCGCAGAGCAGCGGCACACTCGACGAGATCGGCTACACGATCCCGTTCGAATCGAAGGTGTTGGACGAGACGCGACAAATCTCCATCTCGCTGCCGCGAACGTACGCGAGCAATACCGAGCGATACCCTGTTCTCGTGGTGCTCGACGGAGAATTCGAGCACGAAATCGCGGCGTCCATCGCGCGATTCTACGCCGCGACGTCGATGCTGCCGCCAACCATCGTCATCGGCGTGCGGAATACAGACCGCATGCGCGACATGACGACGAAACCGGCCGCCGGCTTCACACCGCCGGGGGAAGCGGCGGCGTCGCCCGGCGGAGCCGATCGCTTCCTCGCCTTCCTCGCCGACGAGCTGCTGCCGTACGTGGACCGCACCTATCGGACGGCACCGATGCGAGTGCTCGTTGGACATTCGCTCGGTGGCCTGTTCGCGCTGTACGCGCTCTCGCAACGACCGGCTGCGTTCACGGGCTACATCGTGATGGAGCCAGCGATCTGGTGGAACAACGAGCTCGAGTTCCGCGCCGCGCGTGACGTCGTGCGGTCGGGCGGCGCTCCGCGTGCGCGCGTGATGCTCGTGAACACGCGCCGTACCGGCCTCGATACGATCTCCTGGGGGGGCGATCGACCCATGGTGCGCGAGCTCACGATCGCGGGCGAATCGCACGCCAGCATGGCCGCGCAGGGAATGTTGCTCGCGCTACGCACGATGTTCTCCGATTTCCGGCCGAGCGACTGGCGACCCGGTACGCGTCCCATCGCCATGCTGGATCGTTTCGACTCGCTGGCGGCTCGTGTGGGCTACGCGGTGCCGATTCCTGCGGGCGCCTACGAGCGCGCCATCCGCATGTCCATCCACGCACGGGACTTCGACGACGCATCGCGCGCTCTCGACCGAATGGAACGCTCCGTTGGAACTACGGCTGAGAGTCGCGCGCTCCGCTCCCTGCTGGCGGAGGAACGCGCCATGCCCGTGCAGGCCGGTTTCATCCCGCTGACGATTCCCGCGCGGAGACCGGCCGCGCGCGACGGCACCCGCTTTCTCGGACGCTGGGTGCGAATCGATGATCCCGCCGAGCACGTGATCGACGTCAGCGCATCCGGCGATACGATCGTGGTGCACGACCGCATTCGCTTTCCCGACGGCAGCTTCGACGAAGGCGATCACCAGGTGATACAACTCACCGACGCCGGAACGCTGGAATGGGGACTGCCCTGGTTCCGCGGGATCGCAGCGCTGCTCGTGCTGAAGGGACAGCTGCAGCCGGACGGCACGTTGCGCGTCACGCGCGAGCCGCGCGGGTGGGTGCCGCGCGGTCCCACTGGCGACATGATGCGGACGGAGATCTTCCGTCGCGTTCCCTAGGAAACCTTCCTCGTCTGGCGGCGCAGGAAATCCATCAGGATGAACTGGCCGAGGGTCATCGTCGTCGTGAAGTAGGCTTTGCCGCGGCAGATCTCCGACACCTTCTTCACGAACTCCACGAGCGCGCGGTCGCGCGCGAGCATGAACGTATTGATCATGATCCCGCTGCGGCGGCAGAGCGCGACCTCGCGCAGCGTCTGAGCGATGACCGTGGTGTCGAGCCCGAACGAGTTCTTGTAGATCTGGCCGTTCGGCATGGTCAGCGCGCTAGGCTTGCCGTCGGTGATCATGATGATCTGCCGCATGTCCTTCTTCTGACCGAGCAGGAGACGACGCGCGAGCTTGAGCCCTTCGGCCGTATTCGTGTGATACGGGCCGACCTGCGCCGTCGCGAGCGCGGGCAGAGGGATTTCCTCCGCGGAATCGTGGAACAGCACGACCTTGAGCGAGTCGCCCGGGAATTGCGACCGGATGAGGTGCGTGAGCGCGAGCGCTACTTTCTTTGCCGGCGTGAACCGATCCTCGCCATAGAGAATCATGGAGTGCGAGCAGTCGAGCATCAGCACCGTCGCGCATGACGACCGGTACTCGGCCTGGTGCACCATGAGATCGGAGTAGTCCAGATCGATCGGCACGCTGACCTCGCCCTTGCGCGCCAGCGCGCGCTTGAGCGTCTCGTTGACATCGAGATTGAGGACGTCGCCGAACTCATATTGCTTGCTCCACCCGTCCGTCTCGATGCCCGTGGCCAGGTATGGCGTGTCATGGCTGCCGAAGCTCGACTTTCCGAACGAGCCGAGGAGGTTGCGCAGCGTCTTGTAGCCGAGGAAGTCGATGCCCTTCTCGGTGAGCGAGAACTGGACGTCGCGCGCGGCGGCGCGCGCCATGCTGCCCGGACCCTCCATCTGCTGATGGCCGGCGGGCATCTGCGGCGTCTGCGTCACGTTCAGATAGCCTTCCTGGACGAGACGCTGCACGAGATCATCGAGCAGCTTGGCGAGCTGCGCCTGCGATTCGGGGGACCCCTCGCCGCGCAGGGCCTGGAGCATCTCCGGCGTGAACTGGTTGGACTCGAGCAGGGCGTCGATGATCGCCTGGCGCAGCGCGTCCATGGAGCGATCGTTCTCGTCGCCGAAATCGAATCCGAAGTGCGACGGATCGCCGCCACCCGCGAAGCCCGACTGCAGGAGAAAATCGGCGAGCTTGTCGAGCAGCGACTGCAGGTCCACCGCGTCCGCGAGCTCGGGGCTGAACTTCGAGTAGGTGTGGGCGCGCATCTGTGTTTCACGATAGTTCTGAGCGCAGGTAAACGCCACGCCTGCGGGTCACGACGCATTCAGGCGTTGTTCCCGACAAGCGTAGTTTTCCGGTGTGCCATCCCCGTTCGCCGTTCTCGCACGACACAGGAACTTCCGGCTCTTCTGGATCGGGCAGACGCTGTCGCTGATCGGCACGTGGATGCAGAGCATGGCGCAGGCGTGGCTGGCGCTGGAGCTGACCAACAACGCCTTCCTCGTCGGCCTCGTCGCGGCGGTGGGATCGCTGCCGATCGTCCTGTTCTCGATGCACGCCGGCGTGCTCGCCGACCGGTACGAACGATTGCGTCTCGTGAAGATCTGCCAGACGCTCCTGCTGTTCGAGGCCGCGCTGCTCTGGTGGTTCACCTGGTCGGGACACGTCACGATCGGCTGGCTGCTGCTGATCGCCGCGATCGCGGGGGCCATCAGCTCCGTGGAGATCCCGTCGCGGCAGTCGCTGGTGGTGGAGCTCGCGGGACGCGAGGACCTGCCGCAGGCCATCGCGCTGAACTCCAGCGGCTTCAATCTCGCGCGCATCGTCGGCCCGGCGCTCGCGGCGCTCGTGATCGCGAAGCTCGGCATCGGGTGGGCGTTTGCGCTCAACGCGCTCAGCTACTTCGCGGTGCTCATCGGTCTTTTCATGGTGCGCCTGTCGCCCTGGCGGCCGAGTGCGCAGCTGGTGCGCCCGCTCGACGGCATCCGCGAGAGCTTCGCGTACATGCGCGACACTCCCCTCGTCGCGGCGCTGATGAAGCTGGTCACCGTGTACTCCGTTCTCGGCACGCCGTACCTGACGTTGATGCCGGTCTTCGCGAAAAACCGGCTCGGACTCGGCGCCGGTGGCTATGGCCTCCTGCTCGCGTGCGTGGGCGTCGGCGGCCTCATTGGCGCGCTCGCGCTCGCGGCTCGAAGTGGCGCGCAGGCAGGGAGCCGCACGCTGCGCCTGTCGACGTACGGGTATCCAATCGTCCTGCTCGTGCTGTCGACACTGACGTCCGCGTGGCCCGCCTATGTGGCGTTGCTATTCGCCGGCATGGCCATGATCGCGAACGGCGCCATCGCGAACTCCATGCTCCAGCACAACGTGCCCGACGCGCTGCGTGGGCGGCTCATGGCAGCCTACTCGTTCGTCGTCGTCGGACTGGCGCAGACGCTCGGATCGTTCATCGCGGGGGCACTGGCGCGGGCGCTGGGTGTACAGTGGGCCATCGCGGCCGGCGCGGTCATAATGCTTCTGTACGCTGCGTATGTCTTTGAGCGGCCGCCGTTTCGCATCGTCAAAACAACCGGGCCGTCCCTGACGTAATATCGGATAGGATGTACGCGACCTGCTTGTTCTGTAACGAGGATCTCGGCAGCAACGAGGTCATCGAGGCGTTCCCGGTGGGGCGACGCCTGGCGTTCGACGCGTCGAAGGGCCGCCTCTGGGTCGTCTGTCGCAAGTGCGAGCGCTGGAACCTCACGCCGCTCGAGGAGCGGTGGGAGGCGATCGAGGAGTGCGAGCGCCTCTTCACCGGCACGCGACTTCGGGTCTCCACGGACAACATCGGACTCGCCAAGCTCGCCGAAGGCCTCGAGCTCGTTCGCATCGGCAACGCACTCCGGCCCGAGATCGCGGCGTGGCGGTATGGCGATCAGTTCGGTCGACGCCGCCGGAAATACATGCTGGTGACCGGCGCCGCCGTGGCAGCCGTCGGGGGCATCATCATCCTCGGTCCGGCGACCGGCGTCGTTGCAGGCGGCGGGTGGGGTACGTGGCAGATCGCGACGAACCTGTACAACGCGTATCAGAATCGGCGCGTCCGCGCACGCCTCCGTGCGCCGCAGGGCGACACGATCATCCCGATCCGCAAGAAGCAGCTGTCGTGGGTGAGCGTCGTTCGCTCCGGTGATGAGTGGGGACTGCGGGTCCCGGTGTCGCGCTCCTGGGCGGAGGACAACGGGATAGGCAGTGTCGCCACCGCGGACGACGATTGGATCCGGCGGCGTCGCGGCGCCAAGCGGTTCGCGCCGCGCGCGAGCGTGCTGTACACCGGGCCGGAGGCGCTGCAGGCGGCATCCAAGCTGCTGCCGGCGATCAACGAAAAGGGCGCGCGCAGCGAGGAAGTGCAGACCGCCGTGCGTCTGGTCGCGGACGCCGGCGATCCGACGCGCCTGTTCGCGCGTTACGCGGGGCTCACGGCGAGTCCCTCCGCCGGTGACGCAGGGCACGTCATCCACAGCCTGCCCCAGGAAGTGCGGATCGCGCTGGAGATGGCGTCGCATGAAGAGCACGAGCGTCGTGCGCTGGAGGGAGAGCTGGCACTCCTGGCGGCGGCGTGGCGCGAGGCGGAGGAGATCGCGAAGATCGCCGACGACATGTTCGTCCCCGACAGCACCACGCGCCGCCTCGAGGAGCTCAAGCGCCCAGGTTGAAGCGGGAGCGCGCGGCGGCCACCACGAGGTCGGCCGCGGCGTCGATCCCAAGGCGGCCCGTGTCGAGACAGAGATGGTAGTTCTCGAACCGGCGCCAGTCGCGCCCGAAGTTCCTCCTGATATACTGCTCGCGCTGCCGGTTGCGCTTCTCGACTTCCTGCGGCGCGGCGTCCGGATCGACTCCGTGATGTGTGATCACGTATTGCACGAGCACCTCAGGCGCGGCGTAGCAGAACACGTGCAGCGCGTCCGGCCGATCGGCCAGGAGCACCTGCGCTCCGCGGCCGACGACGACCACGTTGCCTCGCTGCACCGCTTCCTCCATGACGCGCTTCGTCGTGTCGACCACGCGCATCTCGGCCGTGTCCGTGAGCGACGCGTCGGCGATCGGAACGACGTACTCCGGTGTCGACATGCGCATGCTCGTCGCAATGCGTTCCGCGAAGGTCGGCACGCGTTCCTCGATGTCGGACACCTCCGCCGAAGACATGCCGAGACGCTCGGCGACGGAATCCACCACGTCGTTGTCGAGCAGTGTCCATCCGAGCTGTCCGGCGACGTTCGCGGCGACGTCGGATCCGCCGGATCCGAACACGCGCGAGACCGTGATGATCATGGCGGCGCGGTGGGCGACGCAGGGGTCTGCGCTGCGGCCGATGCTGCCGATGCCGCCGATGCGGCAACGCGCGAGTGCTCCGTGGCGACGTCGAGTCGGAGGAGCCGCACCTGCTCGACGACCTCGAAGCCGAACGCGTCCCACACCGCGGCGCTCGTGGAGCGCGTGCCGACATTGTGCAATCGTATCTCGGCCAGCCCGTGCTCGCGGCACCAGTGCTGCGCGCGCTCGAACAGGAGCCGGAGCACACCACGCCGGCGGAAATCCGGTCGCACGTAAACGGAGGACAGGTAGCAGTACCGGTCGGGGACGAGCAGCGGCGAGGAGACCGACTCCACGCAGCGCAGCATGCCGACCACGTCGTGTCTCGCGTCCTCCGCCATGAAGATGGCTTCGCGATCGGAGTCGAGCTGCGACGCGAAGATGGGACGCGCCCTGGACTCCGCGTCGGGACGCAGCCTGCCGTAGATCGGATGCTCGCGATATTCGCGAAGCAGGGCGATTCGCAGCGACACGACCACGTCCAGGTCGCTCGCGGTGGCACGCCTGACGGTGATGTCGTCGGCGTCGTCCGCCGGGCGCCCGCGCAGGGAAGGCCCCCGCGATGCGCCCGTCACCCCACGCCGCCTCCGAACAGATCGTTCGGGCGGCGACGCGGCTCCGGCGTCGCCCGACCGTACTCCCCGGCGTCGCTGCGCGAAATGCGCTTGCGCGCGACGAGCGCTTCGAGCACCAGCTCCGCCGCCGATACCGCCTGCGCGTCATCGTCTTCGGCTGCCAGTCCGGTGTCGTGCACGATGCGCAGCAGGCCCGGCACCGTATCGAGCGCCTGATTGATCGCGCGTGAGGACGCATCCTCGTCGACCTGCAGCGCCGCGCCCTCGTCGAACCACATGATGATGTCGTCCACGTTGGCGCCGCCTGCGCGCTCCTGGAACGTGGCGTCCGCGGCGCGGCGAATCAGCTCCCTCGCGATCACGGCGCCGCCGACCAGCTCACCCTCGTACTCGAGCTCGATCTTGCCGGTGATCGCGGGCAGCGCCGCGTAGATGTCGGAGACGCGCGGCACCACGTCCTCGTCCCCGGCCTGGACGGTGCGGCGCTCCGCGTTCGAGACCACGTTTTCCATCACGGTGATCGGGAGGCGCTGCGACACGCCTGAGCGCCGATCGATGCGGCGATCGGCGCGCGCCTCGAACGCGATGCGCTCGACGAGCTCCGCGATGAACTCCGGGACGCGAATCACGCGTGTGCCTCGAACCGTCCATGCTTCCTGCTTCGTGATCTCGACGCCGAGGTCGACGCTCCTCGGATAGTGCGTCTGGATCTCGCTGCCGATGCGGTCCTTCAATGGCGTGATGATCTTGCCGCGTGCCGTGTAGTCCTCGGGGTTCGCTGTGAACACGAGCTGCACGTCGAGCGGGAGTCGCACCGGATATCCCTTGATCTGGACGTCGCCTTCCTGCATCACATTGAACAGGCCGACCTGCACCTTGCCGGCGAGGTCGGGCAGCTCGTTGAGCGCGAAGATCCCGCGATTCGCGCGCGGCAGCATGCCGTAGTGGATGGTGAGCTCGTCGGAGAGCAGGTGTCCGCCGCGCGCCGCCTTGATGGGATCGAGATCGCCGATCATGTCGGCGATGGTCACATCGGGCGTGGCGAGCTTCTCCACGTAGCGTTGATCGCGGTGCACCCACTCGATGGGTGTATCGTCCTTTGCATCGTCCAGCAGCGTGCGCGCGAACTTCGAGATCGGCGCGAACGGACTGTCGTTCACCTCGCTGCCGGCGACGATGGGCATCACGTCATCGAGCAACGTGACGAGCGAGCGCAGAATGCGCGACTTCGCCTGACCGCGCAGGCCGAGCAGGATGAAGTTGTGCCGCGACAGGATCGCGTTGACGATCTGCGGCATCACGGATTCCTCGTATCCGATGACGCCGGCGAACACGGGACCACCGGTGCAGAGTCGAGCGAGGAGGTTCTGGCGCATCTCGTCCTTCACGGCGCGACGAATGCGCTCGGGGACACCGTGGGGCGACTGCCTGAGCGCGCCCAGAGTCTGGGGCAGGGACTGCTTCATTCCGAATCCTATCCGTGAATACGGACGGCGGGAATAGGGAACACCGATAACTGCGGGATTAGCTCGATAGGGAAATGGCGAACCAGGGCGGCGGGAAAGGGAAAGAAACCGGGGACAAGGGAATGGTGCGACTGCGGATCATCACGAATGGCATCATCGACCATGACTGGAAGCATTCGCGACTATCGCGATCTCCTCGCATGGCAGAAGGCGATGGACCTAGCGGTAGAGGTCGACATCGTCTGCGATGCGCTGCCCACGAAGTACTCGTATCTCTCGACGCAGATGCGACGCGCGGTGAACTCCGTTCATTCGAACATCGCAGAGGGGAACGGTCGTTTCTCTCGCTCCGACTATCTCAGATTTCTCTCGGACGCCAATGGATCGCTGCGCGAAGTAGAGAGCGACCTGGCCTTCGTAGCGCGTCGCTTCGGTCGCACGAAACACACGCGGGATGCTCTCGCTCTCTGCGAACTCGTGGCAAAGCTGGTTGCGGGTCTGGTGCGTAGTCTTCGCGGGGATCGTAAAAAAGAGGAAGGGGACCAAGACTCGGCCTAGCCCCCGTTCCCCGATCCCCTTGCCATCCGTGTCATTTCAGTTCGCCTTTTCGCTATCGAGCGATTCCCGCCTTTTGGGTTATTTGCGTTCCCGCAGTACCGCAGTTAGTTAGTCCGCCAGCCCGACCTCGACCTGGTTATCGTAAAAAACCGGTCCGTGTCCCATGTCCGTTTCCCGCTGCGACGTGGTCTGATTCGCGTTCGCGCCGTCCGCGGCGAACTTGCCCCACCAGATCGACGGCGCCCACACGACACCCTCGCGAATGCCTGCGTCCACCTTCGCCACCGCCGTGAACGCACCGCGATCGTTGTGGATGACCACGCGCGCGCCGACGGGAATGCCACGCCGCTCCGCGTCGTGCGGGTGGATGATGCACTCCGGCTCACGCGCCGCGCGACGCAGCGCACCGATGTTGACGAACGTCGTGTTCAGGAACTGGTGCGCAGGTGACGAGATGAGCGTGAGCGGGAAGCGCTGCACGAGCGCGGGATCCCGCTCGGCCGACTCGTACGGCGGCGTGTAGTTCGGCACCGGGTCCAGACCCATCTCCTTCATCCGCTCCGAGTAGAGCTCGCACTTCCCGCTCGGCGTGAGAAACTCGCCGTCCGCGAACGGCAGATAGGGTGTGGGCACGTTGAGCCGCACCCATCCCTTCTCCATCAGCTGCTCGACAGTGATTCCCGTGAACTTCGGATGGTTCGCGGGGATGGTCTGGCGGATGAGTGTGAGATCGTCGTCGCGCAGCGACGGCTCGGTGAGCCGCATCTCCGCGGCCAGCAGCCGGAAGATCTCCGTGTTCGGCTTCGCCTCGCCGAGCGGCTCGATCGACGGACGGTTCAACGACAGATAATGGTGTCCGTACGACAGGTGGATGTCCCAGTGCTCCAGCTGGGTCGTCGCCGGCAGGACGATGTCCGCCCAGTCGCACGTGTCCGTCTGGAAGTGCTCCAGCACCACGGTGAACAGATCCTCGCGTGCAAATCCGCGCAGCACCTCGTTCCGATCCGGCGCGACGGCGGCGGGATTCGAGTTGTACACCACGATCGCCTTGACCGGCGGACCACCGACGCCACCATCCTGCGACGTGAGCGCCTCGCCGAGGCGGATCATGTTGATCGTGCGCACCGGCGGCGAAAGATCCGGTCGCTGCACTCTCGCGTTGTCGAACGCGAAGTTCGCGCTGGTCGACAGCTGCACGCCGCCGCCGGCGCGCCGCCAGTGTCCGGTCACCGCGGGGAGACAGGCGATCGTTCGCACGGCCATGCCACCACCCGCGTGCCGCTGCAGTCCGTAGTTCACGCGGATGAAACACGCTCTGGATCGCGCGTACGCTTCCCCGAGCGTGAGCACCGCCTCCACGGACAATCCCGTGATCCTTGCGACGCGATCGGGCGGATACTCGGCCACGCGGGCCCGAAGCTGCTCCTCGCCGAGTGTGTAGCGCGCCAGGAAATCCCTGTCCTCCCGCCCCAGCGCGAACACGCGGTGCATCATCCCGAGCGCGAGCGCCGCGTCCGTCCCCGGTCGGATACCCAACCACTCGTCGCACTGCGCCGCCGTCCGGGTCCTGATCGGGTCGATCGCAATGACGCGCGCGCCCTTCTCTCTCGCCCGCAACACGAACGGCCACATGTGCGGGTTGGACGTGAGCGTGTTCGTGCCCCAGAGCAGAATGAGATCGCTCTCCGGAATGCCCTCGGCGTCGGCGCCGATGTTCGCGCCAACGGTCATGCGCATCCCGTAGGTGCCGGCCATCGAACAGATGGTTCGGTCGAGCTTCGACGCGCCGATCGAATGAAAGAAGCGGCGGTCGATCGAGCTCCCCTGCAGGATGCCCATCGTGCCGGCGTACGAGTACGGCAGGATCGCCTGGGGCCCGTCGGGTGAGCCGCGGATGGTGTTCAACCGCTCGGCGACGTCGTGCAATGCGTCGTCCCATGAGATACGCTCGAACCGTCCTTCACCCTTGCGACCGACGCGCCGCATGGGATGCAGCACGCGATCCTTATGGTATGTGCGCTCGACATACCGGTTCACCTTGGTGCACAGAAAACCGCTGGTGAACGGATGATCCGGGTCGCCCGCGACGCGCACGGCTCGTCCGTCTTCGACGGTCACCAGCATGGCGCACGTGTCGGGACAGTCGTGCGGGCACGCTCCGCGAACGGTCGTCGTCGTCATGGGATCACAATGCGACAAAACACATGTTTTTCACAGTCCTTTGGAAGCTGTTATCGCATCGTAAGTTGCGCCGGCAGCATCCTTGACTGCGAAAACTGGATTTCTAGCTTTCACGCCGCCCAGGGACACCCGAGCATCACGCGCACAGAGCACGTCGAACGCGTGCACGAGCAACGTTCGTGATGGCTGCCCAAATTCTACACAGGAGAACTGCATGAAGCGCCTCGCTCTCGTTGCCACACTCGCGGTGGTAGCGGCCTGTTCCAAGTCCGACAAGACGGAGATCGCCGATACGACGACGCCAGCCATGGCTCCGGCTCCGGCGGCGACCGCGATGGACACCGGCATGAAGATGGATTCGACCAAGATGGACACGACGAAGATGGACACGACGAAGACCAAGACGAAGACCAAGACGAAGACCAAGAGCTGATCCATCTTCGTCGGCGAATCAGGCGCGACTCACGTCGCGCCTTTTTTGTTGTCCCGACGCAACCTCCAGTCGCGAAACGCTTCTGGTACGCCGACCTCCGGCCTGACCACCGGGCGCCATCCCAGCTCCTGACGCGCGCGATCGGACGTGAATGGATTGTCGCGCGAGATGAAATCCAGCGTCGAGGTGCTCACGAGGTTGAAACGCCCGCCGGTGAGCGCGCGGGACACCCACTTCGCGGTGCGCAGGGCGCCGCGCGCGATCCACAGCGGCATCGGAAGAAACAGTGGCCGGCGGCCGAGTCCCTCTCCAGCGAGCTCGAAGAACCGTCGCACGGTCACGTCGAAATCGTTGGCGAGGTTGTACGCGTGTCCACCCGCGGCGTCGGTACTCACGGCGCGCACCGCGCCATCGGCGACGTTGGCCGCATGCACGATCGCCATGGTCGATCGGCCACCATGCAGCAGCGGGATGACGCCGCGCCTGATCAGCAACGCCATGCGCGGGACGAATTGTCGATCGCGCTTGCCGTAGATCACGTCCGGACGAACGGCGGTCGCCCAGATGCGGCCCTCGCGATGCGCGGCGAGCACCAGTGCCTCAGCGTCGCGCTTTGACCTCGCGTAGTACGCGCCCTCACGGAGCGGCGGCAGCTCCACGCCCTCGTGCGTCTTCTCGCCACGCTCCGCCGCCGCGTAGCGCGCCGATGGTCCATACACCGCTACACTGCTGAGCTGCAGCAATCTCGCCCCCGACCGCTCGGCCGCCGCTATCGCGTTGCGCGTGCCGTCGATGTTCGTCGCGCGATACGCGTCCCATCCGCCGCGCACGATGATGTTCGCCGCGGTATGGAAGATCGCTTGCACGCCGTCCGCCGCTCGCGAGAATGCGCGTGGGTCGAGCACGTCGCCGGGCGTCAGCTTCACCGAAGGGGGCAGCTCCATCCTGGCGCGTTCCGGATTCCGCGCGAGTGCCCGCACGTCCCAGCCGTCCGCGAGCAAACGCTCGACGATGTGTGAGCCAACGAGCCCGGTCGCGCCGGTGACCAGGGCCAGCGACACGTTACGGGGATGGGAAGGGAAGCGCGACGACGTCCACCTGCGCCTCCCCAGCGGCTCCCGCCGTCTCTGCGTCTCCTGCTTCCCCTGCTTCCCCTGCGCGCTGCGATCCGGTCTCCACGGTCCATCTCGCGGTGAGCGGCGCGCCATTCTCGATCTCGCGTCGCACCATGGCGAGCGCGATCCCGCCGAGACGCGGGGACGTGAGACTGCTCCGGACCTCACCAACCACTTTTCCCTCGACATCGAGCAGCGTTGCCCTCTGGGGAGGAGGCACGGTTCCCGCCGCGCGCAGTCCGCGCAGCGTCCGGTTCACGTGACCGCGGAAGTGCACGCGCGCCACGACCTCCTGCCCGGTGTAGCAACCCTTGGTGTACGAGATGGCGCCAAGGTCCTCCAGGTTGGCCTCCTGGGGGATCGTGTTGTCGTCCATGTCGACGCCCCACTCTGGTCGCCCCGCTTCGACGCGCGCGACGTCACATACCGCGATGCCCGCTGGCGTCGCATGCGCTTTGGTGCTGAGCTCCCACACGGTTTCGAACGCCTCGGGCAGCACGAAGATCTCGTATCCCTCAACGCCGAGATCAGGGGATCGCATGACCCGCATCTCGACGCCGTCGTGTTGCACGGTGACGTGGTGGTACGGCAACAGGATCCCGAGTGCGCTGTGGCCCAACCCGGTGACCTCTTCGACCACATATCTCGCCTGCGTTCCGAACACACCCACGACCCGGCTCGACGCCGTCACGTCAGTGTACGCCGCAAGGCGCGGGTTGACGTACTTGCGCACGAGGGACGTCCAGCCTTCACGCGCGCGCGCCGAAACGTCCACGAGATAATCCGTCTCGAGTCGCAGGATGCGAAGGTCGGCGACGACCTTGCCCTTCGCGGTCAGCGCGGCGGCATACATCCCCTGTCCGGCGCCGAGGGCCGTGACGTCGTTCGTGACGAGGCCATTGAGCGCGTCGGCTGACTTGTTGCCCGCGAAGCGCATGCGATCGCGGTGACTGCGATCCACGACGATCGCGCGGCGATGCATCGCCTCGTATTCCGCCGCGATGCCGGAGTACGTCATGACCACGGCGCGCCCGCCGAGCTCGACCGTTGTCGCCGTCTCCGTCATGACGACAAAGTCTAGCGGCTTGTCGGCAGCGCGAACTTCCGCGCGTATGACGCATCGAGCAGATCCACCGGATGCACCGTTCGCGCGTCGCTGCCCGCACGCCGCAGCCCGGCGCCGATCTGCATCAGGCATCCCGGGTTGCCTGTCGCAACGAGTGAGGCGCCTGTGGCCGCGATGTTCGCCAGCTTGGGTTCGAGCACCGCGTCCGACGTGGCGGGCTCGAGCAGGTTGTAGATGCCGGCGGCGCCACAGCAGTACTCGGCATCGGTCAACGGCACGAGCGTGAGCCCGGGTATCGCCGCCAGGACCTTGAGCGGCGGGGCGCTGATCCGCTGCGCGTGAATCAGATGACATGGCGCGTCGTACGTCACGCGCAGGTCGAGCGGACCGCCGGGCACCGGCCCCTGTGCGGCGAGCAATTCGCTCACGTCCCTGACGCGCGCGGCCAGGGCCCGCGCACGCTCGGCCCAGCCGGGATCGTCGGCGAGCAGCTGCCCGTACTCCTTCATCATCGCGCCGCATCCGGCGGCGTTGGATACGATGTAGTCCGCGCCGCTCCGCTCGAAGGCCTCGATGTTTCGCCGCGCGAGCCTGCGCGCCGCGTCGTCGTCGCCCGCGTGCGCATGCAGCGCGCCGCAGCAGCGCTGACCGGGTGCGGGGATGGCGCGGTAGCCGTTCACCGTGAGCGTCCGCGCGGTGGCGTCGTTCGTCGCGGCGTACAACCCCTGCATGACGCACCCCTCGAGCAGCGCGAACGTCGGTCCGTCAGCGGCCGGAGGCTCGTACGTCCCGCGACGCATGGCGCGCGGCACGCGCGTGGATTCGAGCATGCGCAGCGCAAAGCTCACGCGGCCTGGCAGGAATCGCGCGAACGCACCGATCCTGAGCGCGCGCGCGACGCGTCCGAGCGCCATCGCCACGCGCATCAGCCTCGGTCCCGCGAAGATCGCGAGCATCACGCGCGCGCCGATCGGCAGTGGATGTCGCTTCGTGAGCGTCGCCCGCGTCGCCTCGAGCAGATGGCCGTACGGCACGCCCGATGGGCACACGGTCTCGCACGCGCGGCATCCGAGGCAGCGATCGAGGTGGCCGCGCACGCTCTCGTCATCCGGAGACACCGCACCCTCGAGCAGCGACCGCATCAGCAGCAGTCGTCCACGCGGGCTGTCGTTCTCGTCCTCCAGTACCACGTACGTCGGACACGCCTGCAGGCAGAAGCCGCAGTGCACGCACGCATCGAGCCCCGTGCGCGCGTGGGCCAGCGGAGTATCGGGAAGCGCGCAATGCTCCGGCGCTCCATGCAACGTGCGAGGATTCCCTGCTGCGGTCATGCGTGTGCGCCGAGAATACCGCGATTGAGAATCGCCTCCGGATCGAATTTCGCGCGAATCGATCGCGAAAGCGGATCCTGTGCGACGCCGGGAGCGACGCGCGCCCAGTCGGTGGGCGGAAGCACGTCGACTGCGACGGTACCGTCGAACCCGGTCGCCCCGCTGGCCATGTCCGTGTGGTCCCCGCCCGCGGTGCCGGGAATGACCACGCGCACCACGCCGCGCATCGGGCTGCCATGTCTCAGCGATCCCGGAAACTGCCGGGCGGAGCGGTCGGCGCTGCTCCAGGTATTCGCGAACGCGGACGGAAGCTGAGACCAGCGCCATTCTCCTGCCGCGTGCAGCCCGAGTTGACGCAGGCGCGACCACACGTCCTCCGGCACGTCGCTCATGGTTCCGAGCGCGCGCATCAGGTCGAGCTGGCTCGCCACCGCGCGCGCGTTTCCGCCGAGGCGCGCGATGAGGACATCGCCTGCATCGAATCCGAGGAGCGCGGCAGCTCCCGCGTGGAGCACCTCGCAGGCGAGTGGAGCGAACGGCAGTGCGCGCAGGCGTGTCACGACGTCGGCCAGCGCGGTCGCCGCCGATAGCTCGATGGCAACGGTTCGCGTGACTTCCGGCCGCGCCCGAAGCCGCAGTGTGGCTTCGGTGATCACGCCCAACGTGCCCCACGCACCGATCATGAGGCGCGTGAGATCGAAGCCCGCGACGTTCTTCACCACGCGTCCGCCGGCGCGCACTACCTGACCGGACCCGGTCACGACTTCGACGCCGAGCGCGACGTCTCTGGGCAGACCGAACGCGTGCGAGTGCGGGCCGCTCGTCGCGGTGGCGAGAGTCGCGCCGATCGTGCCGGCGTTGCCGCCCCATGGGTCGAGCGGCAGCCACTGCGCATGCGGCTCGGTCGCGGCAGCCACTTCATCGAGCGTCGTGCCCGCGCGAACCGTGATCGTGAGGTCACCGGGCACGTATTCGATGATGCCGCGGTCGGCCGCGACGGAGAGCGTGTCGGCGATGTCGGTTGGACGGCCTGCGCGCATCCAGGTGCCCGCTCCCTGGATGCGCAGCGGCATGTGCGCGGCACGGGCGGCGAGCACGCGATCCACGATGTGCGTCGTCCGCGAATCCGAGGCTGCGATCGTCGCGCTCATGAGCGGGGCTGCTCCATCAGCTGGGGACGCGCCGATCGGACGCCATGCCACTCCCGACAACTGTGCGACGGCACGACCTTGCCCGGGTTCGCGCGCCGCTCGGGATCGAAGACAGAG
>Ga0066652_100000493_pt1 | contig 18898 bp, 15 predicted proteins | sample GraSoiAngelo_101_FD_71413 | JGI IMG/M metagenome (GOLD analysis project Ga0066652, IMG submission 71413) | Grasslands soil microbial communities from the Angelo Coastal Reserve, California, USA - 14_0903_02_30cm | ecosystem: Environmental > Terrestrial > Soil > Grasslands | place: USA... | reverse complement strand
CCTACGGCTGGAGCTATGTAAGTGGTCCTGCAGGGGGCAGCTATACGATAACCAACCCTGGTGGAATATTAACAGGTATCACGGGTCTGTCGCAGGGAACCTATACGTTCCGGTTGACAGTGACGGATAACGATGGAGCCAGTTCAACGGATGATATCGTAATAACAGTGAATGCGGCTGTCAACCAGCCACCGGTAGCTAATGCCGGTAGTGATATCACGATGACGCTGCCACAGAACTCAACGATGCTGATAGGAAGTGGTTATGATGCAGATGGAACGATAGCTGCCTACAGCTGGAGCTACAGGAGCGGCCCAGGTAATACGTACTATAGTTTAAATAGTCCTGCCAGCGCTTCAACAGGTCTGAACAGTCTTGTGCAGGGAGTGTATGTGTTCAGGCTGACGGTAACCGATAACAGCGGAGCTACCGGGATAGACAGTGTCCGGGTAACGGTTGTTGGAGCCACACCTCCGGCTAACCAGCCGCCGAGTGCTAATGCGGGTAGTGATATCACACTTACACTGCCGCAGAACTCGACAATGCTTACCGGGTCAGGCAATGACGCTGATGGAACGATAGCATCATACCAGTGGGCATATGTAAGTGGTCCTGCCGGCACGAATACTTATAGTTTAACTACACCCAATAATGCTTCAACCGGGCTCAATAACCTGGTCCAGGGAGTGTATGTGTTCAGGCTTACGGTAAGAGATAACAGCGGAGCTACAGCAACGGATAGTGTAAAGGTGACGGTGATCCAGGTAGCTAACCAGTTGCCAACAGCCAATGCGGGAGCCGATATTACGATCACATTACCTACTAACACAACGACACTGTATGGAAGTGGGATCGACGCGGATGGAACGATCCAAACCTATACATGGAGCTATGTGAGTGGTCCTGGAACGAATAATTATACGATAGCCAACACAGGCGCAGCTACCACCGGGCTCTATAACCTGGTACAGGGAGTGTATGTGTTCAAACTGACGGTGACAGATAACAGGGGAGGTACAGCAACGGATAATATTACGGTCACAGTGAATGCAGCGCCACCATCAGCCAACCAGCCGCCTACGGCAAGAACGGATAATGATATTACGATCACCCTTCCGGTCAATAGCACACAGGTGCATGGCAATACATCCTCGGATGTGGATGGAGTGATAGCAGCCTATAAATGGACACAGTTAACGGGTCCTACGCAGGCAACGATCACAAACGGTTCAACGGCGATAGCCACGGTATCGGACCTGACGACGGGCATCTATACATTCGAACTAAAAGTAACTGATGACGATGGAGCCAGTTCAACCAAAACGATGAAAGTAACTGTACTAAACCAGGTGAGCCCGAAAGCCTATGTGAAGGTATATCCCAACCCGACGGCAGACGAGCTGAAACTGCAGTTTGTAACCAATGCCAATGGTAAGTTCCTGATGACGATCTATGATGCGAACCGAAGAATGATGACACAGCAGACGATCGACAAGACGCAAGTATCCATCACTGAAACGATCAATGTGATTGGGTATGGCAAGGGAGTATACTTTATCGAGCTTGTATCACCGGATGGAAAGACGAGAACGACGGCGAAGTTTATTAAAAGATAGTCTTAACTATGTTGAATGTTGAATTTTAAATGTTGAATGGGGCCGGTCTTAAAGATCGAGATAACCCTACTCACTGAATACTTTTAACAGCAGGTGCATTTGCATCTGCTGTTTTTCTTTGTGACTAGCAAAGCCGCCAAAAGTTTGTTCAATAGGGATCGGGACGATGAAGGGGAGCGGATTCTAAGTCAAAAACAAATATTTGAACAGAAAAAAAATGTGAAGTAGTATAAAACGTAAAAATGTAGGAATAAAAAAAGCCTGAAGACCGCGAAGACCTTCAGGCTCGATGAAGTAAATTATGTATTAGTGATTAAGAGTCCATTTCAGTTTTGATAAATTCTTTTAATGCACTGTTAGCGGTAGTGCATTAGTTTGTACTGAAACCCAACCCCCCGGGGCGGGACTGATGATATCCCTTACAATGTTCGAATTCGGCAAATGTCTTTCCGTCATAGCGCTGAAGGCTATCCCAGTAAGGGCCAATGCAGCCTATGATCCGCTAAGCAAAATGATTATTTGTAAGATTAAGTAAGTATTTCGCAATTACTTGTGTTTCCGTACTGGAAAAACTGGGTTTAAAATACCTGATATAACTAAGGAGCTCGCTTAGGGTTACAATTTTCACATATTGAAACTCTTCGTTCGGTTTATGATTTGTCAAAACAATAAGATTTTTTATTGGAATTTTTCTTTCACCCCAATGATGTTGGTTAAGATTTAAAAGGCCAGGTATCTCTCCGCCTAACATTTTATATAGAGCAAAATTTGTCCTTTTTATTTGCTGAACTGGAGACCGTAGGCTTAAATTATTCAATGATTGATCACTCCAATTTTTTGTTTCAATAAGAAAAACACCAAATGGTGAAACTAAAAGGTGGTCAATTTGAATAGATCTTATATGGTCATTTTCTTGGCGATTATAAATAGCGGGAGAAAATGAAAGGCAAAAGTCATTTATTAGGAAATAATCGTTTGATAAGTTTTCTAACTCTTTTACTACTTTTTGTTCACCTATTGCTCCATAAATAGAGTTATTTATTTCGTCGATTACTTTCTTTTTTCTTTCGAGTTCCCATAAAGAAGCCCGGGAACTTTCTTGTACTGCATCATTAAAATGAGAGGTAATAAAGTGATAACGATTATTTTTTTCAGTCAATGTATTAATTGACTGATCAAGTTCAAAGGATATTTTTGAGTCAAAATTAAGTTCAGAATTTCGTATTTTTCTTTTTAACGAATGCGCTTTGAAGTAATTAATTAAACTTCGAATAATATTTTTGGAAGAAGTAGAAAGGCAATGTAATTGTTGTTTTAGTTGTTCAATCTCTTTTCGAAGGCCTTCTTCAATATCTGTTTTCTTTACCTTTATGAGTTGGTCTAATTGGGAAATTTCTGAGTTCAAATCATTTTTTTCTTGTGTTATTGAAAGTTCGTGTTTTGAAATAATCTGCTGTCGAGAGGCTGAATAGTTGTTTTGAAAAGTAATCAACTCATTTAACGAAGTTAATCCAGTGACATTATTTCGTTGTAAATGCGACTTAATTGTCGTCAGAGAACCAACTGGTCTATAGACATTGCACATCGTAGATTGGTAAAATCTTTATTGATAACGTGGTTTTTGAACTTATTGCCGCTAATGCTTGCATTGCCGTACCTTATTGTGGCAATACAGCTAAATTACCATTACTTGCGTAATTGTAACAGCAACATTTTTATGAAAAATAACTGCATTTTCATTCCTACAGTGCACCATCCTTTATACAGCTAAACTAAAGGTCGCAACAGAAGATCATCTGTGTTACTGTCGCTGGGAAAAATAAATGCATTACATTGAATCTCTAATAAACGCCCTTTCAGATGGCAAAGAAGAGTGCAGGCATCCTTTTGTATCGGATCAAAAAAAATCAACCGGAAGTTTTATTGGTGCACCCGGGCGGGCCTTTTTGGGCTAAGAAAGACCTGGGATCATGGTCGATTCCAAAGGGGGAATATGAGGAGGGAGAAGATCCATTGGATGCGGCCAGGAGAGAAGTGGAAGAGGAAACTGGCTTGCAAGTAAAAGGGCCATTCATTGAGTTGGCACCTGTAAAACAAAAAGGCGGCAAGCTTGTCGTGGCCTGGGCGGCAGAAGGTGATTTTGATCCCGCAACAATTAAAAGCAATGAATTTGAAATGGAATGGCCTCCAAAATCCGGCAAAAGAAAAACATTCCCGGAAGTCGACAAAGCAGCCTGGTTTACTATCTCCGAAGCTGTTGAAAAAATTGTCGAAGGACAGATACCGCTGTTAAAAGAATTGGAACTTAAATTAAGAAAATGAATTAATAAGCCGTGGTTGGTATCACACCAACCACGGCTGTAAGTATGTTTAATTCCCAGATTGATGATGACACCAACCTGGGCTATTAATTTATAATTTTATGAATTTAGTTGTAGTAGTTTTTCCAGAAGGAAAACGCAACACAACAGCATACATTCCTTGCTTCAGGTCTTTTACATCTATGCGAAGTTGATTATCTCCCTCAGCCAGGACTCTTTTAATGGATTTGGATAAATTGCCATCCACTGTAATTACCTGGATGTCGACGGCTGTTTGAGCGGGCACAGTTACATCCACGATAGCTTCATTACCTGTTACCGGGTTGGGCCAGATCCTCACGAATGGCTCGCCAGCCGCTACAGCCTTGTCACCATCATCATCGTCGTCGTCATCATCACCGTCACCATGGCCTTCTCCATGATGGCCAGGTACACAAGATGCCATATCGCCGCGCAAATTGTTTGCCAGCAACGGTAAGCTTGTTTGCGCAACCAGCGTGATGACTCCATTGTCCGGGTTACCCCTGTAATACTTACCATCCGTTGTCAATATGTATAATTTTCCATTCTCTCCTGCATGCATTCCTGAAAGATCCTGGGTAGCTACATTTGGATTATGTGGATTGATACAATTCAATGTATAATTATCCCTGTTCCTGCTGAACCGTGCAAGCTTGCCGCGTGCGGGAGACACACCACTTTGAATATATGTATATATTTTTCCGTCTTCGGGATTGTAAACAATATCCTGCAGCAGCCCATTGGCAGGATTGGAAAGGCTTAACAATATTTCATCGAGGCAGGTGCCCAGGCGTACCCGTTTGTATGTGACCTGTATGGGATCTCCTGCATCAAGCCTGGATATATTGCTAATGATACCGAGATATAATCTGGGAAGGTCCGTTAGATGCAGCGTGTCGACCACGATGGCAGTGAAATAATAATTGTCATCTCCGTCCATGGTGGCTGCTGCTGTGTTGATCAGGGCTTTCCTGCTTCCGGCGGTGGGAGGAGCAGGAATCGTGTCAATGTCTACATAATCACCACTACTGTCAACTCTTGCCAGCCTTGGACCAAAGACCTCAGACACTTCATGCATGCCATAGAGGAACCCGTCTTTCCTGTTCAATCCAAAACCGTTTATCTGCAGGTTGATATCATGTCCCATGGGTTGGATGTTCCCGTTTAATGGATTGATCTTATAGATATGGTGTGGGCCACCCGTACTATTGATACCTGGCCTTGTTATAGCCAGTGCTAATCCAGGACATCCCTCGAATGGATGCAATTTCTTTTTGCCAACACAAGAAGCCATATCCCCTCGCAAATTACCACTGAGTAAAGGAAGCGTGGTTTGCGTCACCAGCATGATGGCGCCGGTTTGTACATTGCCTTTATAATATTTTCCATCTGTGGTCAAAATATTCAACGAAGTATCTGCAGCAAAGAATAAACCCGACAGGTCAGCTGTTGCCGGATTAGGCGCTGGTGGATTGATACAAACAAAAACCGGTGTAGAACTGTTGGGGTTAAACCAGGCTATTTTTCCATTAGCTCCCCCAATACCCGGCAGAAAAGTATAAACAAATCCATTGGCCGGGTTATAGGCGATATCCTGCAAAATTCCTGTGAGCGGGTTTTGCAGGGCATTCAACAATTCAAGAATGCAAGTTCCTGGTGCAATTTTTTTATAAGTAACATTGAGTGGATTATTGCTCTCGTGCAAATGCGATATTTCCCGGATCTTGCCAACATAAATGTCCGGCGGCTGTAACACATTTTGCAGGTTGACCACAATGGCAGTAAAGTAAAAATTATCCTTATCGTCCATCGTGCCTGCTGCGGTGTTTACAATTCCCACTCTAAAAGGCCCGGTCTGCGGAGCCAATATAGTTCCAACAGTCTTGTACTTTCCATTTTTTCCAACGCGGGCCAAAAAAGGATTAGCTACGTTGAAAGTTTGATACATGCCATATAAAAACCCGTCTTCGTTGTTGAGCCCGAAGGCATTTATCTGAAGATCAATTGGGTCGCCGGTAGGGGTGATGGCGCCTGTCGTATCATCAATAAAGTAAATCTGGTGAGGTACAAGATTGATATTGAACCCCGGTCTCGTGATCGCTACGGATACGCCAGGGCATCCCTCGAAAGGGGTGGGGGTTTGTGCGAATACTAAAGAGGGAAGAAGAATGTAGCCGGCAAGCAGCGAACGTAAATATTTTTTCATAGTGAATATTTTAATAAATGAAGCTGAACCAGATCAGCAAAGGACAATACCAGGATACCGGGTTTACGGGAAGAGAATAAAGTAGCTTATTAAACAGATCGAAAAAAAAGCAAGAAGGGTTGGCAAAAATACTGCGGGAGTGCAGGGAGAACAGATTCTATTGGCCTGTTTTTATAAATCCGTGAAAGCTTATTCAAATTTTTTTCTCGAAAGAAGTGTTGTTCAGCGGTTTATTTTTTAGCGACTTTTTTTTCAAGAGTAGCCTTTCTTTTTTTCCATTTTGCCAGCGGACCGGGTAGATAAAGCGGTTTGCCCTTTTTATCGGCCAGCCCGGCAACCTTAAGAAAGGAGTTACTCAACCGGGACACTTTACTATTCTGCTTTTTGCCAACTGTGCCATAAAACTCTTCCCATTCTGCAATTGCTTTCTTTACAACTTGCAATTCCTTGTTCCACTCCTTTTGTTTCCGGTAAACGATCATCAGGCGGTTATAGGCAGCTTCGTTGTGTGGGTCTGTTTTAATGATCTCCTGATAATAAGCCTCGGCTGTTTTCCAGTTTTCAGAAGCTTCTGCTTCTTTTGCTTCTTCAAATAATTCGGTTTTTGAAAGATGCGCTTTCGTATTATTATGCACTACTTTCATAACGGATATTTGCGCGGGTTTTTTTAATCGCTGCTTTCCTTTATGAATTCACCATTTTCAGTGAATTCAGCCTTCATCTTTTTATCGCCGATCATGAACTTCGCTTTGTAGGTTTGCTTGTTGTCCTCGTGTGCATCTTCCCATTTTACATCCTGGGCGTTCGCATATTTCGCATTGAATGCGGTCTTAACGGGTTCGGGTACATTGCCGCTGCTAATTTCCTTTTTATTATCGGCCTTGTCATTCTTATCGTTATTGCAGGACTGAACAGCAAGGACAGAAAAGCCTATAGCTATCGCCAAAAAGATTCTTTTCATACAAAGCATTTTTGCCCTTTGTGTTGCAAATGTGATGCCGCGTAAGAAAAAATTAATGCGGATTATATAGCAAATAGATATACCGGTGGCCTGTGTCCAATATTTTCCCCGGGATGTTAGTTGGGAACATATTTCAGTTCCAACACAACAACGCTTTGCGGAGGAAGATCAACTATCAGTTCATTTCCTTCTTTCCTGGCGCCGGTAAACGGAGTAATTCTCACATTATTGGGATTTTCAAAAGAGTTGACGTCAGTCAGTTTTTTAGAAGTAAGTATTTGTCCCGTCACCGTCTGCCATTTAATACCGATTAAATTAGAACGGAAACTTATCTTTTTGTTGGGATCAAGATTGACAAAAGAGATATGGACGGCGCCAGTGGCCGTATCCTGCGAAGCAGAGATATTTACGGCTGGAATTTTTCGATCTTCTATCACATAATCCGGGGAATTGAAATTCACCGGCAACCATTTCGCATCCTGGTGAACCTTGTATAGATCAAATACATGGTAGGTTGGCGTCAATAGCATTTGATTGCCTCTGGTGAGCACCAGTGCCTGCAACACATTTATTGTCTGTGCCAGGTTCGCCATTCTTACTCTTTCGCAATGGTTATTAAAGATGTTAAGCGTTGTTCCTGCCACCAGGGCATCGCGTAAACTGTTTTGCTGGTACAGGAATCCCGGATTAGTTCCAGGTTCTACTTCTGTCCATACGCCCCATTCGTCAACTACCAATGCTACTCTTTTTGCAGGATCGTATTTATCCATGATCGTTGAATGCCTGGTCACCAGTTCTTCCATTATCAAACAATTTCGCATGGTATTGAAGTATTCCTTTTCATCAAAGCTCGTGGCCGAGCCTTTCCTGCCCCAATTACCAGTCGGCAATGTATAGTGATGCAGGGTCAATCCCCACATGCGGGTGCCGGCATTTTTCATCAAAACATCTGTCCAGTTATAATCAGAAGAGTTGGCGCCGCTGGCAATCCGGTAGAGCGGAGCATCATGATAGTTGCGCGCATAAGTCGCATAACGTTTATATTGATCGGCATAAAAATCAGCGGTCATGTTACCTCCGCAACCCCAACTTTCATTTCCGACTCCCCAGAATTTTACACGCCACGGTTTATCGCGGCCATTTTGTTTTCTTATTTCCGTCATTGTGCTTTGTGCATCAGAATTCAGGTATTCTACCCATTTGGCCATTTCTTCTACGGTACCGCTGCCTACATTGCCAGCTATATATGGTTCGCAACCTATCAATTCGCATAACTCTAGAAATTCATGGGTGCCAAAACTATTATCTTCCGAAACACCGCCCCAGTTTGTATTCACCATATGCGGGCGCTGATTGCGCGGTCCGATCCCATCTCTCCAATGATATTCATCGGCAAAACATCCGCCTGGCCACCTTAGGTTAGGTACTTTTATTTTTTTCAGCGCCTCTACGATATCAAGCCGGATCCTGTCTTTCTTTGGAACATTCATTGAATCCGTTACCCAATAACCATCATAGATACATCTTCCGAGATGTTCGGAAAAATGCCCGTATATATGGCGACTGATAATTGTTTTTGGATTAGAGCCATCGATAATTAAGGAAACAGGTGTTTGTGCAAAGCAAGCTTGAACGGTGAGGACTGTCACGGCGATAAAGAACAATTTTTTTCTCATAGACATATTTATTAACAACTACAAAAATGCAAATAAAATATTGATCGAGTATTAAGTACTGGACGACTGTTTCATCCATTCACGACCTGCCTGCCGGGCAGGTTCACCTCCTGATACCTGCCTACTGGCAGGCAGGGCTATCGGGACACCATTCACAATTGCTTATACCTTATCATCGCCTCCACAAAATAATAATCGGCATAGCTAAGCGGTACATCTACTTCTGTTTTATTCGGCAAATGGCCGACTCCATGCTGGATGATAAACCCCCCATTAGTACCGGCAGCCGCCTTATAATGTTCGTTGGATAAATTCCTGAGTATTGTTTCAGCGACGCTCCTGTATTCCTTTGCGCTTTTTTTGTCGACGTAACCGCCAAGTTCGATCAGGGCGGATGCCATGATGGCCGCAGCAGATGCATCCCGGAGCGCTCCGGGAATACCCGGCGCATTGAAATCCCAATAAGGTATTTTGTCTTTCGGGAGATTTGGATGATGCAAAAGGAAACTCGCGATGTGTTTTGCCTGTTCCAGGTATTGTTTGTCTTTTGTTTCGCGGTACGTCACTGTAAATCCATACAATCCCCAGGCCTGTCCTCTTGCCCAGGCAGATTCGTCGGCAGCGCCCTGGGCGGTTCGTTTTTGTTGCACGGCCCCTGTTTGAGCGTTATAATTTATCACATGATAGGAACTGTAATCCGGGCGGAAATGATTTTTCATCGTTGTATTAGCATGCGTCACGGCTATTTTATAAAAGGAAGAATCGCCGCTGATCCTGGTTGCCCAGAATAACAATTCCAGGTTCATCATATTGTCGATAATAACCAGATACTCGTCCGGCTTGCCATTCCAGGAGCGGATACAGCCTACTGTCTTATTAAAACGGGTTGACAGCGATCTCGCACTGGTCAGCAATATTTCTTTGTAACCTGGTTTAGGCTGCAACCGGTTAGCATTGGCAAAACTGCAATACATCATAAAACCCAGATCATGCGTACCGGTATTGTTTTTTTCCTTCTCCAGTACGTTTAATATTCTCATGGCCTCATTGTACAGGGAGCTATCTTTAGTTTGTTCGTACAGGTAGAGAAGGGTGCCGGGATAAAATCCACTGCACCACCAACCGGAGTTGCTGAATTCATATTCCCCGGTGGCGGGATAAAATGTTTTCGGAAATTTACCGGGTGGGAGATTTTTTGCCAGTACCTTATACTGCAAAGAGGCGTCCGCCAGGTTTTTGTCAATCGTTTTAAGTAACTTTTTGTCCGGCTGGTAGGCGCCTTCTTTTTGTGCATAACAGGCAGAATAGAAAACCGAACAGAATACCAGGATATACAGTGACCGATTCATAAAAAATATTTCTCTTTGTAATACCGCGACAAACGGATTGCGGTCGTAAGATAAAGCTTAGTTTGGCTGATAACTTGCAAGTGTATTGAAAATTATGGATTCCCTTACTCATATTGCTGTCGGCGCCTGCGTGGGGGAAGCTTTTTTTGAGCGTGGGTTTGGAAAAAAAGCTTTGTTCTGGGGCGCACTGGCCCAAAGCATCCCCGATATTGATTTCATCTCCGGATTTTGGCTGGATACGTCCGAGCAACTGCTGGCGCATCGCGGCTTTACGCACTCAATATTGTTTGGCCTGCTGATTGTTCCCGCATTTGCCATGACCGCCGATCGCGTTCACCGTCCACATGATATTTTATTCAAAAAATGGTTGCTGTTCTTTGGCGTTGAAGTTTTTTTGCACCTGTTGCTGGATGTCTTTAATAATTACGGCGTCGGCTGGTTCGAACCCTTCAGTCATCAACGGTTTTCTTTTAATGCTATTTACGTTGCTGATGCCTTCTTCTCAATATGGCCGGGTATCGCTTTTGTCGTCCTGCTTGTACTTAAAAGATATCACCCGGCAAGGCGGTTCTGGTGGAAATTTGGATTGTTCCTTCCATTGATCTATCTCGCGTATTGCACATACAATAAGGTGAACATCGATAAAGATGTAAGAACTATTTTAAAAAGTCAAAACATAGCCTATGACAGGTACTTTACTACTCCGGCTCCTCTACAGAACTGGCTATGGTTCGTGGTGGCCGGTAACGACAGTGGTTATCATGTGGGCTTTCGTTCTGTATTCGACAGCAAAAAAGAGATCAGCTTCCAGTATTTCGCGAAAAATGATACGTTACTAGCTCCTACAAAGGACCAACCGGAAGTGCAAAGGCTGATCCGTTTTTCACAACAGTTTTATACTGTCGAACAATGGAACGATACGCTTGTCTTTAATGATCTTCGCTTCGGGCAGATCACTGGGTGGGTGGATCCGCGGGAAAAATTCGTGTTTCATTTTTACCTGAAAGAGGGAGCCGATAACCGGCTGGTCGTGCAACGCGGCCGATTTGCCAAATGGGACTGGAATGTTGTAAAAGCATTTTACAGGCGCATCAAAGGCAATTAACCATTGTTGGCATGAAGAAAACGACACCATCTCATATAGCCCATCATTATTTTAAACGTCTTTATAAGGAACAGGAAAAGGTGAAAAAAGGGTTTAAGCCGGATGCCATTCACGATTTCCGCGTAGCATATAAAAAACTTAGAGCCTTTCTGCGGATGGAGGCCATGATGGTCGCAGAAACGTCCCAGGTCAAATTTCCTCATTCTTTCAAAAATGTATACCTGGCGGCAGGACAGATACGCGACCGTCAGCTGTTCATCGGGCGCATCGGTCCAAATAAGCGAAGCGGAAACCAGGCGGCCAGGAAAATTCATTCTCTCGAAAAGGAAATAGAAGAACGAAAAAACAACAACGACCTTTTTTTATCCAGAAAGGATTTTGATGAAATGGAGAATAATATCACTATGCATCTGCCGCTGTTGGCCCGAACCGCTCTCATAAAAGATTTTGTCCAGCAAAAACTGGATACTGTAAAAAAAATTTCGGCAAAAAAAGAATACAGGGATAAGGAATTACACAGTGTAAGGAAGTGCCTGAAAGATATTATCTATGTTGCGGCGATATTCAGGGAAGATCTCCGGAGCCGGGTTCCTTTTACGGGTTTGTACCGGTCCGACTATAAGAAAGCAGAACAACTGGCAGACGCGCTGGGGTCATTTAATGATATCACCATCGCCTTATCTTTCGTGTCGCCTTCGGAAATAAGAAAAGCAGATCCGGGCGAAAGGCAATATTTGCAGTCGGTACGCAGGCAATTGCTCATGGAAAAACGGCGATTAAAAAAAACTGTTCTGAGGAAGCTATCGGAATTCAAGCCCTCCAGTGATCAGGCTGAGCGATCCCGTCCATGAGCCGCTCGAATACGTAACAATTTTTCGTAACCGTTATTTATTGAGCAGGAGTTTTTGAAGCAAGGTGAGAATTGAGGTGCTGCAAAATCTCCTGGGTAGTGGCCACGCCGCTTTTGCGCCAGATTACATTGCCGTTCTTGAAAATTATAAGAGTTGGTACGGCCTGGATATTATACAATTGAGAGTAGTGTGGACTTTTATCTATGTCCAGTTTCAAAACAGTTGCCCTGTCACCAACTTTTTCTTTCACTTCATGCAGCACAGGACCCATCATTTTACAGGGGCCGCACCATTCTGCAAAAAAATCTACCACTACCGGCGTGTCGCCTTTTATGTGACCTTCAAAGCTTAACATGATTGGCACAGTTTGATGTTAATAATTCAAATCAATGGCATTGCTATTAATATAGCATTTTTTGTGCCCGGATTTCCCTCAATTGTTTCATGGCCTGTCTGCCGGTAGGAAGGTTTAAAGGTTCTTTGGAACGAAGAATCTTTAGGTTACGTAAGACCCTGGTTTTGTGAAATCTCTTCCCGCCAAAAGGGTTAATTTTATTAATAATGCATCGATTATCAAAATCAAACCGGCTTACAGTATGCCCAGGCTGAAAAAGACGACGGAACATTATACAAAGCAGAATAAGCTTCAGTTGGTGCGCGGTGGCAAGCCCTATTTTGATTGCCTGATTGGAATGATTGAACGGGCAAAAGAAAGTATTCAGCTGCAGACCTATATTTTCGATGTGGATGAGACGGGAAGGATAGTAGCCGATGCATTAAAAGCGGCGGCGCAACGAAAAGTGAAAGTTTATGTGCTTGTTGATGGCTATGCGTCCAAGAAAATTCCCAGGGCATTTATCCAGGAGTTGACCGACGCAGGCATACACTTCCGTTTTTTTAATCCACTTTTCAAAAGTGAATATTTTTATTTCGGGCGGCGCCTGCATCATAAGATCACGGTGGTGGATACCCGGTATGCGCTTGCCGGCGGAGTGAATATCACCAACCGCTATAATGATATGCCAGGTGAGCCCGCCTGGCTTGATTTTGCGCTTTTCCTGGAAGGTGAAGCAGCTATGGAGTTATGCGTGCATTGCTGGAAAACCTGGAAAAATTATCCCACGAGAAAAGTTTCGACCCCGTGTGAGCAAAAACAGGTTCATTTTCCTGCTGGCGATGCTTCTGAAGTAAGCGTTCGTAGGAACGACTGGGTACGGCGCAGAAACCAGATCTCTGCCACCTACATCAATATGTTCCGCAATGCGAAATCGCATATCACCATCCTGTGCGCCTACTTCCTACCGGGCCGGGTGATCCGGCGGCAATTGAGGTACGCAACAGAAAGGGGTGTGAAAATTAAAGTGATCACTGCAGGAGTCTCGGATGTAAAGATCTCCAAATACGCAGAAAGATACATGTACGGCTGGATGTTGAGGCATGGCATTGAGCTGTACGAATACCAACCAACGGTTTTGCATGGAAAGATCGCCGTCTGCGATGGCGCCTGGATGACCATCGGTTCATATAATGTTAATGATATCAGCGCTTATGCCAGCATAGAATTGAACATGAATGTGCGGAATAAACCTTTCTCTGAGAATACCGAAAAGATGTTGCTGCAAATAGCCGAAAAGGATTGTGTGCAAGTGACAAGTGAATATTACCGCCGGTCAGGAAATTTGATTATACGTTTTGCCCGGTGGTTATCCTATAAATTCTTTCGCTTCATGTTTGTGCTATCGACATTTTATTTCAAACACAGGCCATAGATTCAGCTAAGAGCTTAAAAAGAGTTGGAAGGAGAAAAAAGAGTGCAGTTAATTGCTTATTCAACTCTTTCTCTTTTTAAACTCTTATCTAATCTCGTTAACCTCGTTTTCTCCTTAACTCTTAGCGCTACCCAGTGGTTATCCTATAATTCTTTCGCTTCATGTTTGTGCTATTTACATTTTATTTCAAACACAGGCCATAGATTCAGCTAAGAGCTTAAAAAGAGTTGGAAGGAGAAAAAAGAGTGAACTTAATTACTTATTCAACTCTTTTCTCTTTTTAAACTCTTATCTAATCTCCTTAATCTCGTTTTCTCCTTAACCTCTTAGCTTTACCCAGCTTTTTTTGCATATGGGGCGCTGACCGGCATTAAGATTGCGTATAATTTTAATAGTCATAAACCGAAGCGTATGAAATTGTTGAGTATCCTGGTCGTCCTGGCCTTGCTAACAGCCTGCACCAGTTCTACCCAAAAAACAAGCAATTCAAATAAAGACAGTAGCTCTGCCCCATCTGCCGCAGGAGCTGATGCTGATGAACACGGTTGCAGAGCCTCTACGGGTTTTCAATGGTCGAATCTTAGAGAAAAATGTATAAAAGTGTTCGAAGAAGGAATTAAGCTGGATCCAGGTGAAGCGATTACAGATAAAACCACAGTCGCATTCGTTATATTCAATGACGATAATAGCAAAGCTGAGATATTCATGCCTTCCGAAACCTCCTCTGTCACTCTTGAAAGGAAAGGGCCACGTATCGCGTCATGGAATAATGGCGATTGGCAGCTTGAACTAAAGGGAGCAAATTATATATTGAAGAAAAAAGGTGTCACCCAATATTCTAACTAGCGATTCAATCTATCATTTTAACGTGTCCATATCAATAACAAACCGGTACCGCACATCATTGCGGATCATCCGTTCATAGGCTTCATTGATCTGTTGAATCGGGATTACTTCTACATCAGCCACGATATTCTTTTCGGCACAATAATCCAGCATTTCCTGGGTTTCCCTGGTGCCACCGATCATGGAACCTGTAATACTTCTGCGGTTTTTGATCAATGCGAAAGGACTGGTTTTCGGATCTTCGGCGGGTAAGCCAACAACAAGCATTCTCCCGTTAAGATCAAGCAGCGTAAGATATTTTTTATAATTATGTTTGGCTGAAATCGTGTTGAGGACGACATCAAAGGAACTTTCAGCCGCTTTCATTTGCTTTTTATCCGTTGACAGAAGAAACTTATGAGCACCCAGGCTATGTGCATCTTTTTCCTTTGACGGCGAGGTACTGATCAGTGTGACCTCGGCGCCAAATGCCACGGCGAATTTTACTCCCAGGTGTCCCAGGCCGCCAAGACCCACTACACCAACGCGGGTGCCGCGTCCTACATTTGCATACCGGAGCGGTGAATAAGTAGTAATGCCCGCACACAGCAGGGGAGCAACTCCTTTCAGGTCAAGTTTTTCAGAAATATGGTATACATATCGCTCATCCGTGACGATATTAGAAGAATAACCACCCTGCGCAATGGTAACTCCATCACGTTCAAACGTATTGTAGGTACCGGTCATATCTTCTACACAATATTGTTCCATTTCCTGCTCACAATTTTTGCATTTTCGGCAACTATCCACCATTACGCCTACACCCGCAATATCACCCGGCTTAAATTTTTTGACAGCATTGCCCACTTTAGTTACACGACCCACTATCTCATGACCAGGCACCATAGGGTAGATCGAATCGCCCCATTCATCCCGTACCTGGTGAATATCGCTGTGGCAAACCCCGCAATACATTATTTCTACCAGTACGTCGGATGGCCGGACTTCTCTTCTTTTGAACTTAAAAGGCGCTAATGCTGCTTTAGCATTTTTCGCAGCCCATGCTTTTGTTGTAATCATAGTGTTTATTAGAAGTTATTTCGGATATACGCGCAGTTCTCTTCTTTAGAATGCCCGTTTTGGAGGGAACTTTTCGCTTTTATTAAAATTTACTACCTGCCAATAGGCTTTCTTGGGTTGATAGGTCGTATCAAACAGTAGCGGATAGGCTTTGCCTCCTCGCCGGTCAAGCCAGCTATACTTGTCCGATACGTTCCAGAAAGTAACTGATGACAGCACATCCCTGTATTTCCTGAATAAACGAAAAGCCATTTCATATTGTTCAGTCTGCAGGGCTTCCCTTTCAGGAGTATACCCGACCGTACTATCCCGGCGGAAGCCGCCTGGTTGTACTTTAATGTCAAGCTCTGTCACCTGGATCTTCAAACCGAGCTGTGCAAATTGACTGATCGTTGAATCCACCTGGCCTTCGCGAAGATCATGGATCGACCAGTGCGATTGTAGTCCCACGCCATTGATAGGAATACCGGCGTCTTTCAATCCTTTTACCATCCTGATGATCTTTTCTCTTTTGACGGGATTGGTTTCATTATAATCATTGTAAAACAACAGGGCGTTAGGGTCGGCAGCATGTGCATACTCGAAAGCCTTAGCTACAAATTCCTCGCCGCAAATGCGGTACCAGGGAGAATTCCGGAAGTACTCGTTGGGATTATCCGATATCACTTCATTGCAGACATCCCAGGCATACACCACATCTTTATATCTTGTCACTACCGCAGTGATATGGTCTTTCAATCTTTTCAATAAAAGTTCTTTTGAAACTGTATCAACAGGATTCCTGGAAGAATCGATAAACAACCAGCGGGGTGTTTGATTGTGCCAACAAAGAGTATGTCCCCTAAGCTTCAGGTGATGTTGCCTGGCAAAAGCGGCAATCGAATCGGCATCATTCCAATAGTATTCATTTTCCCGCGGATGGATCGGTCCCATTTTCATCGCATTCTCAGGTGTCATACTACCAAATTGCTGGATGATCAACTGGCTTTCCTCAGGCCGTTTCAATCCCTGTGGTGAAACAGCCGCACCAATGGTAAAATAGTCCTTGTAATAATCTTTCAATCCTTTGGAAGGATCATTCGCCGATTGCTTTTGTAGCTTACCGGATTTACATCCTTCAAGGATTACGAGTGAAATGAATACAATAGACAGGCAGGCGGTAATAAGTTTATACATAGTCGTACCAGTTTTATTATCACGAAATAATTTGCTGAAGGATCAACACCCCGATCAATCCCAGGATGGAGATGGTGGTCTCCATGACGGTCCAGGATAAGAATGTATGTTTTAAGGAGAGGTTGAAAAACTCTTTAAACATCCAGAAACCGGAATCATTCACGTGCGATCCAAACACGCTGCCGGTTCCTATTGCCAAAACCATGAGCTCGGGCGATACCAGGCCCGCCGCTACCAGTGGTGAAACAACACCTGCAGCAGTGATGCCGGCCACAGTGGCCGAACCGATCGCTACTCTTAGCAATGCAGTGACCATCCATCCAAACAATAAGGGCGGCATTTGCCATTTACTACTGAAGGAAGCAATATATTTATCTGTGCCGCTATCCTGTAATACCTGTTTGAAAACTCCGCCGGCGGTGATGATCAATACGATCATCGCGATCCCGGATACAGCATCGTTCAGCCATTTCATAGCTGTGCCCATAGTACCACCGGGCTTTAATACGAAATACCATATAGCTGTCAATACAGCCGATAGCAGGGCAATGGTAGAGTCGCCAAAAAATAAAATAATCTTCCTGATGGTTAAGATCAGGTCAAGTGGAAGATTGCTTCCCTGTGCCATCATTTTTTCTTTCCAAATGACCGGGTCGGGAATTATTGCGGATGCGATAACTGCCAGGGTTATCAATATCACCGGCAGAAGCCCGATGATAAAACTTGGCAATGCGGCTGGTAATTTTTTTTGCTCTTTTATTTCTGGCGAAAGGAAAGAAGAGTTCACATCTACTTTTATCCTTTTTAATATGGTGCCTAATGCAGGTCCGGCTACTAATACAACCGGAATTGCTATGAGAATCCCATACATCAATGTCTTTCCCATGTCTGTTGGAATCACTTTATTAAAAACACCGATAATAGTAGTTGGGCCGGGGTGTGGCGGTAAGAAGCAGTGAGTGGTTGACAATGCAGCTGCCATGGGAATGGCAATATATAATAGAGGAAGATTGGCCCTACGGGCGATCGAAAATACCAGCGGCACCAGTATTACAAATCCTGCATTGTAGTAGAGCGGGATGCCGATTAGAAAACCTGTTGCCATGAGCGCCCACTGGATATACTTTAACCCGAATCCATTGATCAGTGTGGTAGCTATCTTTTCCGCCGCGCCACTTGCTTCCAGCATTTTGCCAAGAACAGCGCCGAATATGATGATCAGCGCCACATCGCCCATAGTATTTCCAACCCCCGATTTCACTGATTTTAATACTTCCACTGGTCCCAGTCCGAGACAGAAACCCATGAGTATAGCTACGATCAGTAAAGAAAGAAAGGGGTTGACTTTTTTGTAAGTAAGAAAGATCTGTAAACCGATTGCGAGTATTATAATCAGGAAAGTCATTAAGCGTATTTAGATTATTTGCCTTCTCGATATTAGCTATTAGCAGGCAGGCTGACCGCTCTCGCTCTTTGCTCTACGCACTTCATTAGTCAGTTCTCCAATTCCATCGATCGAAATTTTTATTTCATCGCCTGCCTGTAAGGTAAATTCATTTCCAGGCACGATCCCGGTTCCGGTCATTACCAGGCAACCTTGCGGAAAAGAGCATTCCCTGTACACAAACGACACCAGTTCTTTGGGCGTTCTTTTCATCTGGTCGATCCCGACGCTTCCTTCAAATACTTTATTGTTGCCCCTGTTGATTTGCAGGTGGATCTTCGTGTTCTTATTCAAGGGTTCTTCGGTGACATAAATGCATGGGCCCAGGGATGCACAGCCATCGTATGTTTTTGCCTGTGGAAGATACAGGGGGTTTTCTCCTTCAATACTACGGCTGCTCATATCGTTGCCAATAGTATAGCCCACAATTTTCCCTGAAGAAGTTACGACCAATGTAAGCTCCGGTTCCGGTACATCCCAGGTTGAATCTCTACGGAT
>Ga0066652_100000491_pt1 | contig 18916 bp, 17 predicted proteins | sample GraSoiAngelo_101_FD_71413 | JGI IMG/M metagenome (GOLD analysis project Ga0066652, IMG submission 71413) | Grasslands soil microbial communities from the Angelo Coastal Reserve, California, USA - 14_0903_02_30cm | ecosystem: Environmental > Terrestrial > Soil > Grasslands | place: USA... | reverse complement strand
CAATTGGGAAGCCGCTTTGTGGCAAGCGAAGAAGCTTCATCTCACATTGGCTTTAAAGAGAAAGTGGTCAGTTCACAAGAAGGCGATACCGTCCTTACCATGAAGCAGTTGACCCCGGTAAGGTTAATAAAAAATAAATTTTATACAGAAATACAGGCAGCCGAATGGAGAGGGGCAACACCGGACGAACTTAAAACGTTATTGGGAAGAGCAAGAGCAAAAAAGGGGATGTTTGAAGGCGACCTCGAAGAAGGTGAATTGGAGATCGGTCAGGTGAGTTCTTTACTAGGTGAAATTCTGCCGGCGGATGTGATTGTCAGAAATTTGTGGGAGGAATTTACGTCGGCTTTGGCTAATCCGGTTAAAATCCACTAATTTTATATCGCCACGGGATATGAATTGTAAACCAGTTTTACAAATTAAAAAGTAATAGCATGAAACCTAAGATCCTTTTACTGGCTATTTGCCTGTTGGGTTTTGCTGCTGCCAAAGCCAATGCCAGCATAGATCCCGATCCAAAAAAAAGAGTTGATGAAGTTAACGGGGTTATTTATGATTCAGAACATAAAAAACCTTTGAAGGACGTGACCATAACCGCCTATTCCGTTTCCAAAAAAGAAAAGACCGTATTAACAGACGAGTCAGGCAACTATTCGTTTGACGAATTAAAACCGGGTATTTATAAGTTCGTATTTGAAAAAGCCGGGTTTAGAAAAGTGACGAAAGAAAAGGTGATAGTCAAAACAGATGAAACTTTCCAGTTGAATATTGAAATGGCAGGCAGTGGTGATTTGGAGATGATGCCTTCTCCCTTCCATTTTTCCGATTTCTAAAAAGGAATAGATCTTATTTGAATTGGGATGCAGCAATTGCATCCCAATTTTTTTTGTTGTGGCGTAGTAGCGTAATTCCTGCCGCCATCCATTTCGCCTCGTATTTTTTTTCCTTGAAATATGCCCAGGCTTCCTGGAAACTTTTTTTATGCAGGTCCCTTGTGGCTATCGTCACATGCGGATGAAAAGGATGATCTTCCTTTGCAAGTGGAAATTGACCGTTGGATAATAAATAGTCGAACAACTGCTTTTGAAGATCTACGAGCTGTTGACCGGGTATTACATTCACAAATATGACCCGGGGTTTAAAGTTGGAGAAATCCTTTAATTGAATGGAAAAACGATCCCTGCTGGCGGAATAGTGTGATAAAGCTTGTTGTAATTCGCTTTCCAGTTCCGGCTTCATCCAAAACGGCGGCACCAGCGTGATATGGGCCGGCGATCGCAAAGCTATCACACAGTTGTACTTTTCCCTCATCCACAATTTCCACTGCAACACCTGCTGGTCAATTTCCGGAGGACACACCAATGCGACGAAATACATGTTCATACCGTAAAAATAAACGTCCCGCGCAATAGCACGGGACAGTTTATTTTTCATGGCTGTTTTTTTGCAAAAAGTACTAATCAACATCTATATCAAAATCGTCATCGCTTTTTTTGATTTCAAATTTTGGATGTTTTTCAAGAAAGCTCTTGTATTTGAGATACGTTTCATTGGATGCTTTCTTTCCGTTTATAAATAATTCCCCATCCCGGTGTCTAAGCGTATAGCCATCGCTTTTTTTGATCAGCCCGTCTTTTTCCAACCCGTCCACAAACCCTTTGAACTCTTTCATCTCAGCTTTTGCTTTTTCCATTTCAACTTTGGTTTTAGCCATTTCCTTTTCGATTTGCGGTCCAATTTTCTCCATTTCTTTCTGGACTTTGACCATTTCTTCGTTCAGCTTTTCCATATCCACTTTCTTAAACTCGTCCATTTCCTTTTTCCATTTATCCCAATCTACTTTTGCCATCTCTTCCTTCATTTCCTTTTGAAGTTTTTCGAAATCCAACTGCTTCATCACTTTATCCGTTTCGAGTTTCATCTTTTCAACATCAAAATCTTTCAATGACCGGTCAAATTCCTTTCTCATCTTGGTCAAATCGATGTCCATGTTAGCCATTTCTTCCTTTAATTGTTTAGCGATTTTTTCCGAGTCAAATTCTTTCAGGGCCTTATCCATTTCCAGTTTCCATTTTTGACCGTCCAACTCTTTCATGGCTTTTTGTATTTCAACCTGGGCTTTTTCCATTTCCTTCTGGATATCGACAGCATCCATTTCATCCAACACATCGTCGAGGTCACGGACCTTTTTTTCCTTTTCCGTCTTTTTGTTTTTAGGAGTGGTATCGTTGAAGTATGGCTTCTGTTGAAATTGATGTGGCTTATGATCCCACGATATTAGAACAAACATAGTGGCTACGGAAAGCATGGCCAGCAAAACACGCCCGGCTGTAATTGATCCTGGTTTCATACTAAGAGGTTTTAGTTTTATTGATTCACGAAAAATCTCGTATCAAATATACGATTAGTTTCGTATTTTGTTACACTCTTTTTTGTTTAAGGATTTTTTTAACACGGGGGCATCGGCAAGGCCGCTTTCTTAATTCGCATTCCACTGCTTGGGTTAGCGGCCATGCCGTAAAACTAGCTCTTGCGAAAAGCCCATTTGATCATCTCTTTCCAGGTAGGTTTTTTCCCGTACATCAGGATGCCGGTACGGTAGATCTTTCCGGCAAACCAGGTGGTGAACATAAAACCTGCAATCAGGGTGGCCATTGAAGCGGCCAATTGCCACCAGGGAACTGTGCCGGGTACCCCAAAGGGAATCCTGGCCATCATCATGATAGGTGAACTGAAAGGGATTATACTTGCCCAAACGGCTAATGGGCCCGAAGGATCTTTCATGGCTGAAGACATCATAGTGATACTTATGATTACAAGCATAGTAATGGGAAAACTGAGTGATTGTGCTTCTCTCATATCTTCATTAACGGCGCTACCGATAGCTGCATACAATGAAGCGTAGAAAAAGAAACCTCCCAGCAGGTAGAAAATAAAGCAAAAGAGGATCAATGGAACATTGATGCTCATGAATATTTTTTGAGCGTTAGCAACCATCTGGCTCATTGCTCCGCCTCCGGCAGACGCTGAGGTAACATTATATATAATGAAGACAAACGATACCCATATTAAAAATTGGGTAAGCGCCACCAGCCCGATACCGATTATCTTTCCAAGCATTAGCTGGAATGGCTTTACCGACGAAACGATCACTTCCGCTATCCGGTTTGTTTTTTCTTCCATTACTCCCATCATCACCTGCGAACCATAAAGTAGGAGAATAATGTAGATAAGAATACCACAGGCATAGGCAATTCCGGTTGCGACATCGGAGTTAGCCGTTTTATCATTAATATTCTGTGGTGTTATCTTAATCGTATTTTTTTCGAGGATCATCTTTTTATTCTCATCAATTCCCAGCTTTTCATTTTTGATGGAGTTCCAGATATTATTCAGCTTGCTCTGAACGGGCCCTGTCCCCTCACCACCAATAGTGCGCGACGTAAAAATCGTCAGTTTGCTGCCTACACTATCTTCCCATTTCAGCCTGGCTGGAATAACGACGTAACCATCATAACCTTCTTTTTTAAAATTGGCGGCCAGGCTATCCGGGTTCATGTTCACCAACGTGAGCCTGGAGGAACTATCGGGATCTTTCATATTCTCCCTTTCAATTTTTCCCCTGTCAAAAAATCCAGAAGAATCAATGACAGCGACATTAAGGTGGGTACCGCTTTTGGCGGCGATATAACTGCTACCGAAGATCAGCCCCAGGTAAAGCAGCGGGAATAATATTGTGCTGATGATGAAAGTTCTCTTTCTTACCCTTGTCAGGTACTCTCTTTTTATGATAAGCGTTGTCTTACTCATGGAATAGTTTTGAAGTTGGTTGCATCAATCAGTTTACTTTCTGGAATTGGCGGGCCGTCGGCGTTCCTTCCACCAGGCGGATAAAAATATCGTTGAGCGATGGAAGGATCTCGTTAAACGAATGAATGTTTACGCCTTTTTGCAAAAGGTATTGCAATACATCATTTGGTTTGTTATTATCCTTGATCCGCACCACGTAAGAGAGATCCTCATTCCTTAATATTTCAAACGGAGCTGTGCCGTTTAAGTTTGCAGGCATCTGGTCGACACCGATACTAAAAAGATTTTCCTTGTAGTCCTGCTTTACTCTTTTTACAGTGCCATCCAGGATCTTCCGGCCTTTATTTACCAGTACAATATGATCACAGATTTCTTCCACCTGCTCCATACGATGGGTACTGAAGATAACAGTAGAACCACGCTTGGCAAGATTGTATATTTCATCTTTGATCAGGTTGGTATTCACAGGGTCCAACCCACTGAATGGTTCATCCAGGATGATCAGTTTCGGATCGTGCAATACGGTGGTAACAAATTGAAGCTTCTGCGACATACCCTTTGAAAGATCCTCAACTTTTTTGTTCCACCAGCTATTCATGTCGAATCTTTGGAACCACTCTTTAATCTTTTCAGTGGCTTCATTTTTATTCAGGCCTTTTAACTGGGCCAGGTAAAGCGTTTGCTCACCGATTTTCATTTTCTTATATAGCCCGCGTTCTTCGGGCATATAACCGATGTGGGAGATATCCGACCGCGGATCGAATTTTTTACCATCAAATAATATCTCGCCTTCATCAGGATAAAAAATCCCGGTTATCATTCTTATCAATGTGGTTTTACCTGCCCCATTGGGTCCAAGCAATCCGAATATCTGGCCCTTTTCAATCGTCAGGCTGATATCATCTACTGCTTTTTGTGTGGCAAAGTATTTTTTCAGGTTTCGAAGTTCCAGTATTGGCATGCTGAGAAGATTGTAGGACAAAAATAAACGTTAGTATAACCCAAAGGTAATATTTCGATAAAGAGATGCCGGCAAGGCGTGAAATGCTGAAACGGGGGCGCCAGTTGCATCCATTAAAGCGCTTCAATGTACCGGGCAACCCTTTCTCCATCCATTGCAGCGCTGACAATGCCGCCTGCATAACCAGCACCCTCGCCACAGGGATACAGATTTTTTACCTGCGGGTGATGAAGGGTATTATTGTCCCTCGGTATGCGAACCGGTGAAGAGGTTCTCGATTCAGTGGCAACTATTACTGCTTCATTCGTGAAATAGCCTTTGCCGGCGGTTCCTGCCATTTTTTTCCCAAATTCTTTAAAAGCTTCCTGCAGTCTTGTATATATAAATGGAGGTAATACGTCCTTTAGCAATGCTGGGTGAACGCCTGGTAAATATGAGCAATCCGGTAGAGAGGTGGATAATTTAGACTGTGTGAAATCAACCAGCCGTTGTGCGGGAGCAACAAATTTTCCTCCGCCTGCATTAAAAGCCTTTTGTTCCACGGATTGCTGGAATTGCATTAATAAGAGGGGATCATTCTTTATCCCCGGCTTATTAAAATGCTTCACTACATCTTTCTCTTCTACTGAAACGACAATGCCGCTGTTGGCGTAAGGATTATTTCTTTTGGAAGGTGACCACCCGTTCACCACCAGTTCCCCGGGATTAGTGGATGCGGGTGCAATAATGCCTCCGGGGCACATGCAAAATGAAAACACACCTTTTCCATCCACCTGCTGCACGAGGTTGTAGGAAGCTGGCGGCAGGAATTTATTCCGGGAAGGACAATGATATTGCAGGGTATCAATTAATGATTGCGGATGTTCTACTCTCACTCCCAGTGCAAATGGCTTTGCTTCGATCAATACCTTTTTGGAGTATAATAATTGGAAAATATCCCTTGCGGAATGACCGGTTGCCAGGATCACGGCATCTGCAGATAACGTATCGCCATCGGCTGTTCGGATCGAACTTATTTTTCCGTTGGTGATGACAAGATCAACTACTTTTTTCTCAAACAGGAACTCGCCTCCGCAGTCGTTGATTTTTTTTCGCATAGCCGTAATGATCTGCGGAAGTTTATTGGTACCGATATGCGGATGTGCTTCATATAATATTTTTTCTTCGGCTCCAAAATGGACAAAAAGATTGAGGATCCTGTTGATATCACCCCTTTTTGAACTTCTTGTGTACAATTTTCCATCGCTATAGGTACCGGCCCCACCTTCACCGAAACAATAATTGCTTTCGGGGTTTATTTCTCCTTCTTTATTAAGCCGGGCGAGATCCCGCCTGCGGGCTCTTACATCTTTGCCCCGTTCCAGGACAATAGGTTTGATACCAGCCTCAATTAACCTGAGAGCTGCAAACAGCCCGGCTGGTCCGGCGCCGATAATGATAACTTTTTTTGGGGCATTTTTTACATCAGGGAAGTAAAAGGAAAGTATTTGCCGGTGATGATATGGTTCATCAATAAAGACCTGTACAGTTAAATTGATCCAGGTCTGTCTGCTGCGTGCATCAATTGACTGCCTAAGAATATTATAACCGGAAACAGCAGTAGTTTTAACTGCTTCGGAGCTTGCAATAAGCTTTGTTATTGCGGAATCATCGGCTGCTTCCGATGGAAGTAGTTTTAATGAAATGATTTTTTGCATGTTGCCAGGTTTTTATCCTGAAAAACAGATCGGGTGCAAAGATAGATAACAAAAAAGGCTGTCTTGCTGACAGCCTTTCAATAATTTATTTGAAGTATGTTATTATTTGGCTTTTTTGGCTTTCTTGAAAATTTTGTATCCAACATTAAGCTGGAATCCCTGGTTAAAGAAACTAAAGTTTGCATCATCTGCAGCACAATCACGAATACCATGGATATACCTGCCGTGAAGTGTCCATTTTTTACCTAATGCAAGCTCGGCACCAACGGTAAATCCGCAATCGAAATCCTGGATATCGTTTGTGAGCGTTTTAACCTCATTGAAACTGTGTTGCCTGGCCCGGATCAGTACATCGGCTTCAGGGCCGGCAAATACGGAGAAGTTATTTATTACATTGAATTTTACCAATAAAGGCACTGCAAAATAGTTGTATTTAAAAGTGACGTTTCCCCATTCGGTTGAAGCGCCTTTGGAACCCATTTGGCTGTATAAGAATTCGGGTTGAATTTTAAAACGGGAAGAAAGAGGAATTTCCACGAAACAGCCCAGCGCAAGTCCGGCTTTGTAGCTCGGGTCAAAATCAGGATAATCAACTGCAGTGCGGAAAGTGCTGGCATTTATTCCGACTTTAAAGCCAAAAACAGTCTTACCTTTTAGAGATTGGGCAAACGTAGCAGAAAAGAACAAAACGGCTACCACAGCAGCGAGGAATTTTCTCATATCAGTTCGTTTAGTTTTAGTGTAGACAAATGTAATGATTATTAGCAAATATAACGACCCCTGCAAAAGAACCAAAAAACAGGCAGCACTACGATTTTGATCATTAATCAAAGATTTCTGTTTGCTGGTCTGGAAAATATTTATATCTTCAGAAAACAGGCGCTAACCTGTCAATAAATAGCCTTTCAGTCACTTGTACTCTGCTGATTATCCTTAGAAAAAATTTATGCCGGACTAGGCCGGTTCCCTGAAGAACAATCTGATAAGACTTAAAAGACATCGCGCAATTGCATTCATTGGATGAACAGGTAACTTCATGCAATTATTGGCCGGGACAAACGGTTGCTCCAAGCCTGTGTTTGCAGATACCGGGCACATGCGAATCGTATAATTGCGTATAAAGATTGCAGGATGACAAATGATAAAAAAAGAAGCGAATTTTTTTTGCAAAGAGTGATAGTAATTACAAATAAAAAAAGTAATGTTGTAATGGACAGAAGAAAGATGGTACGGATAATATAAGACAAATTTGATTTCGATTTTATAAAATTTCGATGCAAAAAACCAGCAAAATCGAAGACATTTTTATTATCGAAAAAAACAAGGGAATAAAATTTTTTTTTAACTGAGAAATGTAGATATTCGCCACCCTGTCCAAATTTTTTTATTGACATGTGTGCAAAGTTTTTTTTTGGACCATTTTGATGAACAACAATACTTAACCCGATATAAATTGCTCACTGACTGATGGAGAAAAACGCCGAAAAAATCTGGACCAATTGTTTAAAGATTATCAAGGATATTGTTGAATGGCAGCATTTCAAGACCTGGTTCGAACCCATCAAACCTGTATCACTTAAAAACAATATTCTCGTCATCCAGGTGCCCAGTCAGTTCTTTTTTGAATACCTCGAAGAACATTACGTAAATTTATTGGCAAAGACTTTGAAGAGAGAATTAGGTAAAGAAGCAAGGCTTGAATATCGTATAATGGTAGATAGTGGGAACAGCAAGAACAAACCGTTGACGATGGATGTCACAGGCCAGGGCTTCAAAAGTTTTTCAAATAATGAAATGGACTTTCCTTTGGTCATAAATAATCCTGTCAAAAATCCTTTTGTGATACCGGGTCTGAAAAAGATGCAGATAGATCCCCAGTTGAACCATATCTATACATTCGATGCATTTATAGAAGGGGATTGCAACAGGGTGGCCCGCAGGGCTGGCAAGACCGTGGCAGAAAAGCCAGGCACCAATTCATTCAACCCGCTGGTAATCTATGGGGGTGTCGGTTTAGGGAAGACCCATTTGGCCCAGGCAATTGGCAATGAGGTTAAAAGAAGTAACCCCAATAAAGTGGTCCTGTATGTGAGCTCCGAAAAGTTCATTAACCAGTTCATGGACCATAGCCGTAACAATGCCATCAACGATTTTATCCATTTTTACCAGCTTATCGACGTTCTGATCATCGACGATGTTCAATTTTTCGCTAAAGCGGAAAAGTCACAGGACGCGTTCTTTGCGATATTTAACCATCTTCATCAATCCCATAAACAACTTATCCTTACTTCCGACAAATCTCCCAAAGACCTGGAAGGAGTTCAGGAAAGACTGTTGAGCCGGTTCCGTTGGGGACTCAGCGCCGATGTGCAGATTCCCGATTATGATACCCGGATCGATATCCTGGAAAAGAAAATGAAGAATGATGGCCTGGAAATGCCCAAAGAGGTAGTAAAATACATCGCTTACAATATTAATAGCAACGTCAGGGAGTTAGAGGGCGCTTTAATATCACTGTTGGCACAATCTTCGCTGAATCGGAGAGAGATTGACTTAGACTTAGCCAAGAAAGTGTTACGCAATTTTGTAAAATCGTCCAGTAAAGAGATTACGATCGACACTATCCAAAGGATGGTGTGTGATTATTTTGACGTGTCATACGATAAACTCCTTCAAAAAACACGTAAACGGGAAATCGTACAGGCGCGGCAGATCACTATGTACCTCGCAAAAGCGTTTACCAAGAATTCTTTAAAGACGATAGGGGAACATTTCGGGGGACGGGATCATACTACCGTCATTCATTCCTGCCAGACAGTAAAAGACCTGATGGATACTGATACCGTTTTCAGGGAAAACGTGCTGGAATTGCAGCAAAAAGTACAGTTAGCAGCGATGTAATAAAAAACAAAACTATTTAGATCCCGGTTCCCCAAGAGCCGGGATTTTTGTTTGGCTGCTTGACAGTTTCAGGCTATTTTTGCTGCCCCTGAAAATAATAGTTTCAGGATTAGTGTTCGGGAGGTAGTTCAGCCCGGTAGAATACGTGGTTTGGGACCACGGGGTCGCAGGTTCGAATCCTGTCCTCCCGACAAAATTCGGCACATTCAGGTGAGGTGGATGAGTGGCTGAAATCAATCCCGCCGATAAGGCGGGACTAAACCGTCGGACATCCTTAAAGATGTACCGATAAAAAGTTTGAAGGTTAAATGCGGAATCCACGGTGAGGTGGATGAGTGGCTGAAATCAACGGTTTGCTAAACCGTCGTACGTCCTTAAAGATGTACCGAGGGTTCGAATCCCTCCCTCACCGCAAAAGGTCTTGATTTATCGAGACCTTTTGTGTTTATGCCTTATACATTGAAGAACATGAGTGACTGAAATCAATCTCGCCGTCCAGGCGGGTCTAAACCGTCGAACGTCTTTAAAGATATATCTCACGTCGGATATTACTGTCTTACGAGAATCTCAAAATCGAAGTTTTGTGATTATGTTCTACGTCTACTTCTTGTTTAGTGAAAATCTTCAGCAATTTTATTGTGGGCAAACGGACAATGTCGAATACCGAATAGAGCAGCATAATTCGGGGGAGACAGTAAGCAACAAACATGGTATACCCTGGATTCTTATAGGTTACATAGTAAAAGAGACAAGGTCAGAGGCAATGATATTAGAAAGGCAAGTGAAGAAAAGAGGTATTAGAAGGTGGCTTGAGAAAAACCATAGTCTTTTAATTAAACCTATTAATTCAAATGATGAATGGATGAGTGGCTGAAATCAATCCCGCCATTCAGGCGGGACTAAACCGTCGTACGTCCTTAAAGATGTACCGAGGGTTCTCCCGCCAAATGGCAGGATTCCCTCACCGCGATTAATCAGGCCGCTTCATTATTAATAGCGATATTTGCAGCGGCCTGATTGATTAACGGGAGGTAGTTCAGCCCGGTAGAATACGTGGTTTGGGACCACGGGGTCGCAGGTTCGAATCCTGTCCTCCCGACACAGGGTCGCTCCGATTGTATCGGAGTCCTCCCGACATTGCCCACCTTAGCTTTAGCGACGGTGGGCTTTTTTCATTTTGTGAACATGACCGTTAACTAAATCTGTTTATGCAAATGGTTTTGGACCACGAGGTCGTCCGATTAGTATTGGAGTCCTCCCGACATGGCTACCTTGCTTTAGCAAGATGGTTTTTTTCATTTTGTGAACATGACCGTTAATTAAATCTGTTTATGCAAATGGTTTGGGACCAGATCATCACCCTGTAATTAAATCCACTAGTGCCAAAGATCAATGGATGAGTGGCTGAAATCAATTCCGCCATCTGGGCGGGACTAAATCATCATATGTCCTTGAAGATGTTACGAGTTCTCCCTGTATGGTGGGACTGCCTCACCAACTGCTGGCCGCATTGAAATAGCCTGAATACGGAATTAGATTTTTGAGTAATTTGAGTTGGGGTAGAGTAATATAAACTTATGCTATGCAGCCAAGAGTAACCCAAATAGTAAGATTTCTGCTTTTAATGTCTCTTCTATTTTCATTGAGAGCAAATGCACAAGATAACAACTTAGAGTTTTGCCGGAATTTATTAACCATCCATAAATTCATATCGGAAAAGCGACAATCTGATACAACAATTGTAACTCCGGTAGGATTGTTAAAAAGCAAATCAGATTTTGTAGCGAACTCCAGAAGTACGCGTAATCGTGCTTATTACACTTGCCTGATTAAGCTGCCAAATCAGTTGGTCAGTGAATTCAAAAAGGAGAGTGGAAAATTCGATTATATTGTGAATTTAGGTGCTTATTCGACCAAGGCTTCCGCCGACAAGGCTGGTCAGAAACTAAAAGCCACAATACTTGGCTGCGTTGATAAATCCAAATGGAAGACGACAGCGGTAGAAGGACCATATTTGGCGATGAGTTACCTACCGCGAGACATCTCTCTATCCCTAACAACGATTAAAAAGGCAGATGGAAAATTTGAAATCCGACTTGCCCTCATCACCTTCGGAAATCTTTAATCATCCATAACTCAAACCATCGTTTATGAAACAAATGATTTTATTCTTTTTAGCAGCTGTTATCGGCGCCACAATGCTTGGTTGCAACAATTCGGACAAGCCGGATGAAACTGCCAAAACAGATACAACCACAAAGAAAGCTAATTTGGAAAATGCCAAGGTCTCTTCCAATTCACAAATGAAGCAAGTTGGCGATGGAGCCGAGGGAGTGATTGCGACGAAGACCTGGGATCCAATTAGCGAGGAATGGAATAGGGGAACGCGTAAAGAGTTTTCAAAGACGATAAACTTTAAGCTCGGTATTACTGTTGAGTTCAAGTTCACTACGCTAACAAAAGATTCTGCAAACTCAATGGTGGAAAAGGTAACAGTCACATTAACAAAGGCAAATAAGAGTTACGGAGTAACAGCCGCTATTTCTGAGCAGTACAATATGGGCACAGAAGATACAATATTTTCATATGTAATGACTGACATAACAGCAACACTAAAACCAAATGCCCATAGTAGCACAAATGCAGAAGCACATTGGGTTCATTCATACAGTAAAGACGGAACTATCGACGTAGACAAATAAAAATTAATCGAAATTTTCCTTTTCAACCTTAGCATTATCGAAGGTTGGCATTTTTTATGAGGAAGATAATGAGGCCGACATTGCTGCTCAGTAGTAGGCCATTAAGAAAGAAGGATTTTGAAAATGACACAAAGCACTGCCCCCCCTAATCATTTATTAAATACTTGATTAAAAATCGTCGGACTCAGGCCAATGCCAAAACCCCACCAGAATTTCTTGTTATATATCCATTGTTTTCCCAATGAACTGGGCGCCCAATCCAGAGCAGCAGGAACCACAAAAAATGTAATGCCGTTATAAGAGTAAAAAATTGAAATGCCACCAGAAATATAAAATTGTTTTGACTTTTTATCACCGACTAGCGAAGTGTCCATAATAACAGATGAGTTTAATTCTTCCACACCAGGTGCAAGGAAAATACCGATGCCTATTTTGTGTGTGGCTTTTTTCCCGCTGGCAAAATACCGATCGGTCGTCTTTTTGACAATGTCTATATTAATTCCCAGGCTAGTGATGCCTGACATAGCTGTAGCAGTAAATATAGTATCCTTGGGTGTGTTGGTTTTATGGAGTGTTACATTAACGTTTGGTCTTATCTTAAAAGGAACTGTAACCAATGAAAATGGAGCGCTGTTCAAATATCCTTTTCCGAAGACATAGTTCTTTTCAGTTATTCCCAGCACCTGATTTTGTTCTAACAATACTTTTCGTTTTGTATATCCGTGGTTTTTATATCCGGAAATGGTGAGAATATTGTCTGCTGATTCTACTTTCACGACATAATCAAGTTGATCAGAAGACATGAAATATTGACTTCTACTATAAATTATATCATCTGCCAATTGGATAGATAATTGTTTAGCTAAAACCTGTACGCCGTTCAAAAGCACCTGAAGCATCAGTGCTTTATTACTGACAATGGCAACGGCTGCGGGAATAATTACGCACACGCGCACAGTTTTTGATGGCGTAGCTGAATCAAATTGAACGCTCGTCTGTGGCGTTTCAAGAGAAATTTGGGCGAAATCAGCAGCAGCAAATGTGAGACTCGGCGGCAAGCCGCTGGACGAAAGACTAACAGCAAATGGAGTGGTTATGCTGGTGCCATTGCCCGGCACAGAACCAGCAGACAATTCCATAGTAATATCGATTGGAATAACAAGTTTTTCGTTTGTATACTTGTGGGCAGTCAGGGTAGTGGGGGAAATGGTTACCATAATGTCCTGACAAAAAGCTACTCCTGGTGAAAGCAATAATAAAAAGAGCAATTTTGATTTCATAACATTTAAGGTTTTGTTGTGGGATTTGAAAAATGAGATTTACCAATTTGAGAGCAAGGTAAAACGGAATTCAATTTTAAAATACGGGGAAAACACCCCCTTTTCAAATTTTATCTTTCAGAGAACTTGACTTCTCACGAAGGTCATCATCGACGGAACGACGAAAAGATCGTCGCAACTAACGATACCAGAAGTAGGACGGGCGTGTCGAAAAAAGTTTGTTATTTTAACGGGACGGAGGATTCTGAACTTCTATCAATGTTTGAGACAATCGATTGGGCCGCTTTCCACTGTCTCTATTATTTCTTTAAATAGTAGCGGCCCGATCGATTCGAAAAAATTTCCTTTAATTCGCTATTGTGAAAAAATCCTGTTTCATTATTCTCATAGCTTTCTTAACCATGCACTGCCGCAACGTTGAAAGGAGGGGACTGGATTTTAATGGCAAAAGAGCTGCGATTGGATTGCCGTTGCTCGATTCTAATTGGGGAATAACAGATAATAGGGACGGCTATATTATGTGGGCTCCAGCGCATTCGGCAGATTCCATGGCTTTTCAATCAAAGTTTGTAAGGATCCGCAATGGAAAAGTAAAAAGAGAAGAAAACAGGTTTGCCGGAGGGCAGAAATATAAAACCGTTGATGGCAATTTCAGAGAAGACCTTTTTATTTCCTGTGATTTTGACGAAAATGAAAACGTTAGCTATTGGGATTGCGAATACCGGGGCGGGGGTCATGAATTTGGCTGGAAAATAAGCCGCGCCCAGGCAGATTCAATACTATCCCAATGGAAGATAGCAATCAAATGATCGTAATGCCCGCGCGATCGACCAGGCCGCTTAACATTATCTGCAAATTTCTTTAAAGTCGATCGGCCCGATCGATAGAAGCGGTCCGTTCGATCTAAAACATTTTTCTCAGCTCAACAATGGCTTCCTTTCCAGCCGTTTCTTTTATAATTCCACGCATAGGCCGCGCTAGATCCAACGTTGTGTAAACCACCATCGATGTAATAATCGCAAAACCGGTGATAATGATCCAGTCTTTGTAATGAAAAGCAGAACTTGTAAAGCCGCCTATAAAACAGGTGGCAAGCACGCAGATAAATAACATGTATATAACCAGGTCCGGAACCTTCGATTTTAGAACGGTTATCCTGGTTGTCGCACTATCAAGCATCTTATCGAGTGCCGGTGTCATCTGGTTGGAAGGAATAAGCATGTTCGGTTGCTTCGATTGCTGAGCAACCCTTGTCCATAATCTCTCGCCAATCTTATTGGCATCTTCGATTGCTTTGTACAACTGGGTCCGGTTGGTCGCATTCTCATAAAAGTGGATCACGGCCTCCACATATTCTTTAAAATCGGCACGGAATTTCTCTCGAACACTGTCAGGATAAAACTCGGCACGACGTATGGCGGAACTTATATCATTAGCTTCCTGTCGAACGACCCCGCGAACATTCTCCATACGATTTCCAGACATGCCAAATGTAAAGGCAAGTGTTAGTCCTGATAATGCAAACAATGCCGAAAGCAGTGAATTAACTCCGCCTTTTAATTCATGTGCATCTCCCCGCCATCTCTTATTGCACCATCTGCCCAGTGTAGCCGTCAGGAGTATGCCGCAGAAAAGAACAAGGCATAGGGCAAGCGCATCGGTCCTGTTAACTAAAGAATACATCACTAACTATATTATATCACTTTCCATCATTTTCAACACATCGAGAAGCGGTTGCTGGGTAACTTTGAAATTCCGTTGTGAACTGCTTGAATTTAAATCTGCGATCAGCACGATGATAAGGCCAAAAGCTACAGGGAGCCAGGGTAACTGCAACAGCCTGCGCATCCCGTTGACACCTGCCTGGTAACCAAAAGCCAGCATACCTACGAACGCAAGAAAAAGCAGTGAGCCCCAGATAATATCAGGTATGCGGAATGTCAGGGCCACAGTTTTTCTCTGCACAGGAATACTAATGAGTTCATTTACCGAACTTATGAAAAGCGATCGCAATTCAGAGTCTATGTCTTCCTTTCCAAGCGTTGCAGTTTGTTTCCAGATCAGCAAATGAATTTCATCCAGCCGGTCCAGTGATTTGTGCAGATCCGCATGACCCGGAAGTCTTACCAGGATATTTGTGTACTCATAAAGAAGCATGCGAACCTCGTTTTTCTGTTTTTCTGTAATGAGGCTGGTACGCAGGTAACAGGTTCCAATAGCCTGTGCCTGGGCAATGACAAGAACGTTCCGGTTGGCAAACCGCGACCATGTCAGAGAAAATGTAAAGGCTAACATAAATGCCAGCAAACCGAAAACAGCTGCTACTGCAGTTTCGATAGGGGAATCGGCAACTTTGATATTGCCCAAAAATTTTTGATAGCCAATAATAACCCCCAGTGCAACCACGACAGCATAACAAACTACAATCAATGCAAATAAAACGATAGCCGGCATGGAACTAAAGAACCTGCCTATATCATATTGACGGTTCTTGATCACAAGAGGTCTTGAAAAACTTGTATCGGTATCCTGTTTCATTGAACCATACTTGTTGATTTCTTCTTTTTCTTTTTTTGTTTATCACAACCACCAAGGCAGGCGAACCGGGGAGTAAATATCATCAGGCCCACTTCGAAACCTGCTCCTTCGGAACCATTAAATTCATGTCCGTAAGTGACAGCAAGAACAGCATACTGGCTGGGCTCCCATCGTATCCCGATCCTGTATTCCGGTATTGCTTTATTCTCCCCTGCTGTACCAAACATTTCTCCAACGAGTGACCATCGCGGATCAAAAGGATACCAGGCCAGCCGGGTGGAATAAGTAAATCCCCAGGCAACGGTCTGGCTATCTCCATAATTTTTTGTCATACTAGTGCCGGGCATCAGGTCCCACGAGAGTTTATTGTTGAACATTGGAATCGTGCAGGGAAAATTGATCCAATACGATTTGAATGCATCTTTTTCCCGGTCTTCACTATTTATTGTTCCGGGTCGCATACCTGTACCGGCTTTGACCGAAGCTCCACCGGTCTGGGCCTTGTTTTGATAGAACATATATTTACCATACAGGGAAGCGGAATATCCGTCATTGGTCCGCGGATTTCCATCATTGTTATACAAATAGCCTGCAATGGTAAACTCCCATCTGGGAAATAGAGAATAAGTTGTCATGAGCATGGAATTCCGCTCGCCTAAAGTTGGAATGATCGTTATTGTGCCGTGTGGTTTCGACAACCAGCTGTCAGAATTATACTGTTGCCCGTAACTTTTATTTGCGGAAGCGAGCATCATATAAATCATCACAACCTTAGAACTACAAATTTTGATTAACCATTTTAATCTCATAGCCGGATTTATGATGAAATCATTTTTACTATTGCGAAATAGTAGCAGACTTATTTGACATTGGTCTTTTCCCATGCACGAACTTTTGCCCGGGCTGCGTCAAAAAGCCGTATATAATTTCCCTTTCTTATTTTTTCACTGGCATCGGGTGTCAGGGCTTTCCACAATGGATCGTACATTCTATAAACGGCCAAATAAAAATCCTGGTCGGGTGGCGCTACTACATCGGTACCAAATAAGAACCGGCTCGGAAATTTATTCATGAGGCTTGCGCTTTTTTGAATGGATTGAGGAGTAGCCACGATGTATTTGGCCACTTCGTCCCACGAAATATCAAAGTATACATTTGAGAAGACCGGATCGCTCAATATATCCTCTGCAATTGTCGTGTGCGTCGACGATCTTTCACCTGATGGGGTTGACCCATACCCGGCAGGATGAACGATACGTCCCAAACCAACATGTGCCCAAATTATCGTCGTATTGGGATGGCGTTTGAACAGGGCCCTCATCTGTTCCAGGTAAACGGGTTTGGCTTTATCTTTCGCCATTGGCATGTCCATGTCGCTATGAAGGATCACGACAAGTCCTACTTTACCGGCAAAATCCAATATACTGTCGAGTGCAGGATTGGTCAGGCTCGCTGTTTCACCGGATATTTTCGCCGAAACAAATTCTTTATGAATGGTAAACTCACCAATACCGGTAAATACTCCGGGGAATGTTCGTAATACCCGCTCAATATGTTTTGCAGCATACATATCTGCAGGGTTAAAGCCAGTTATCATGGGATCAAACCTATCCTGCTCTTCTTTCGTTAGCGATCTATATTGCATGGCAATATAAGCGTCGGTAAAAGAGTAGTAGTATAGAGGAGCATCGGTTTGCAAATAATAAGTAGGCGCGTATTCCCCGGAATTCTGATACGACCATTGTTGTTGCAGCGGTATGCCAAACAATGTTGATCGCTGCACTTTATTTCCCATGACCTCGAGGAAACGTTTGGCCGTGATCCCTTCCTGGATATAATTGGTAAGATGGAAATGCGAATCACAGAAAAGAGCTGTATCTGGAGAAGACTGCCCCATTCCGCAAAAAGAAATGAACATAACAGCAATAGATACTGTTAGCCGGTTGTGTGCAGGCAAATAGCACGATCTTTCCGGGTATGATTTTTTTTTCATGATTTATTCAATGATGTGAAGGTTATGAAGTTCCTGGCCTTCGGACCACGTTCAAAGAACAATTCTTAAAGAAGTATATCTGTGCCGAATGTTATTGTCGTACCAGTTTGACCGGCTGTATAAAGCCCAAATGTGCCACCGGCAGAACTTTTATATACATGCATGATCTGCAGGTTTAGTCTCCAGCTCCGGTTTTTGAGAGGGTAAACGTTAACGCCGCCACCAGCTTCCCATGGATGTCTTTTAAATTCATCCCAGAAATAAGAATTGACTCCATAAACACAGAGCTTTCTTGGCACAAGCATGTAAGAAACCTGCAGGTCGTAACCATAGTCGGTGATGGTGCTATAGGGCAGAGGACCATCGGCATCAAAATCCGATAGTTTCCTAGCATGAAATTCGGTCTGTAGTCCAAAGCCTTTATACTTAACTCCGGCATCGAAATTGACATTGTCAACGTCAGCGTTATCGACGGTAACATTATCTGCAAGCGCTCCTGTTTCAAAAAATAAAACTCCGTCAGTCATTCTTACCTGTGTGTTGTCGGGTGATGGCGTGCCTGTATTGTTAAAACGATCTTCCCGGCTATGATTGTAGGAAGCGCCAAATCGTGTAGCGAGTTTCTGATGGCTTTCCAAATCACCAATACCGCCACGAGGACCAAATTCTCCTGTGGTGGGCATCCACCAAAGCGTAGCACTTGTTGAAAGATCCCTGGTAAGTTTTGAAGCCTGGATTCCTAATGAACTCAGGTTATTACCAACCATTAATTTATATCTCAGTTTAGGGATTATTTCACCAGTCAACCACATTCCGTTGGTGAAACCTCCACGAAGTGATTCTTCACCCATTGATCTGTCGGTCGATGAATAAAATGGAAAAGATCCCTGCATGGATCTTACCGAGAGATTAGGTCCGACACCGATTGCTACCTGGAAATGTTTATTGAATTTGTAAGCAATGTTGCCATATATCAGCGCCTGTTGCGTGGTAAAAACCGTCCAGACTGTAGCTACATACGTAAGTTTGGGTGT
>Ga0066652_100000490_pt1 | contig 18930 bp, 15 predicted proteins | sample GraSoiAngelo_101_FD_71413 | JGI IMG/M metagenome (GOLD analysis project Ga0066652, IMG submission 71413) | Grasslands soil microbial communities from the Angelo Coastal Reserve, California, USA - 14_0903_02_30cm | ecosystem: Environmental > Terrestrial > Soil > Grasslands | place: USA... | reverse complement strand
ATTAAAATAGGTTTCGTGGTAAGCTCGGATAAGTGCTTCAGTAACTTACTGCCGATTCCTTTATTCCTTACTGTTGTTCGAACATATGCATGTCGAATTAATGTGACGTCCGATTTATCCTGAATGCCCATTACCCCAACGATATTCCCATTGTCAAAGTAACACCAGAACCTGACGCCCTCTTCGATTTGAATTTGTAGTTCGTGCTCCGACATATAAGGCTCGTGCCATCTGTCGGCAGGTATAATCCCCCTGTATGCCAAAGCTGCATCATTGATAATATCTAAAATATCCTTGAAATCACTTTTTTTGCCGGGAAGAATCATTTCTTAAAGTTGAAATGTTTTTGCTGATCAGACAAATGGAATATAACGGCCAGAGCTTTCTGCTCCCGCTTTCGGGACAAGTTGTGCTGATACCTGCATGCAGGCAGGCAGATTCTTTGTCACTTCAGTCCAGCAACTAAAGATAAAAATAAATGTGATGCTGAATAAACTTCAATTGAGTTAGCGGCTGGCTTGTAGATTTATACTTATCTAAAAAGCACAGAGTCTTTCGATGCCATTTTTAATTCCCGATTTGATCATTTGCCCATAACCGTTGTCTGGCAAGTCGTTTATATACACCAATGCAGCCTGATAGTTTTTTTTGGCATTGTCTTTATCTTTTAAGTCCTCGTAGCATTTTGCAATGTTCAAATAAAGTGATGGATAACTCGCATTCAAGCTGCTGTCACTGATTTTTAGGGCAAATTCCAAAGCGGATTCATCCCATTTTAATTTATCCTGAATCGATTTTTGATGTCGTGCAACGTAGTGGGCTGCAGTAAATTTTTCAAGATCAGTTGTTGCTTCGTTCCACGCTTGTAAAAAACATGCTTCCGCCTGGTCAGGCTTTTCGGCCATCTCCATTTCCATTCCTTTTGCACAAAGTTGTACTATCCTATTATTTGGGTCAAACTGCATATCATATTTTGATTATTCCTGCTTCTGTCATTGGCCGAAATATCGTTTATGGCTTGCAGCCAATGGCCAGGGCTTTCTGCTCCCGCCATTTGGCGGGACTGAGTAAAGTTAATGCAGTTGATATTCTGTTGCTCGGCCTTATTCGTTCAGCCCGAACTACAGTTGACAAGCGAACGGGACGATCAGTGCATATTCTTTAGCCAGCATAGAATTCAGCGCCCCCCGTTGGCTGTAGTTTTTTTATCAGACTTTTAGTGTTTTACTACTCATTGCAAGAAGTAATAAGCTTTTGTAAATCTCTCCAAACGTATACTGCAATACCGGGTTCTGTATTCGGCTTTATAATCCCCCAAAATCTTTCATAAAAAGTGCAAGCTGAATTTTTAGGATCGGTTACAACCCACATAACTTTAACACCCATTATACTAAATCTTCTGGCAACGGTGCATAAAAGTTTACGACCCAGTCCTTGCATTTTGTATTCATCAAGCAAATAGAGGTTATTCAGACAGCCTGTGCCATCTTTTTCCAACAACCCCTTCGCAAATCCTATGAGTTCTTTATTATGAGTTTCAATAATAAAGCAAAACCAGTTGTTATTACTAGTCTCAAATACTTGCTGCCATTGGTATTCACGTCTTTGGTATGTTGGCTTTTGAAGTTCTTTTGGATGTGTCGCATTCCACGTTACTACATGTAATTGAGCAAGCTTTGGGATGTCTTCTTTCACGGCTTCCCTAATTATAAAGCGTTGACTAGGTTCATTTGGTGTTGTCAAGTTTGTTTTGATTTATAGAATTTATTGAACGATGCTTGCGAACTTTAAAACTTTTGCCAAAAATTACAGCCAACGTTCACGCATTGCCGAAGTGCCGGAAATAGAATTCCTACAGCTCGGCCGCGGCGTAACTTTTTTCCTTACATCGCATTACTGAAGTTAAATAGAATTACAAAAGTCGAAAAGATTTATTCTGTCGCCGGCATTTTGGCAATGTTATGTTAGCGGAAGCCCGTTTCTTGCAGACAAGTTCCGTCATTTAACTTTTTTATACTCGACCCAATTGTAATCTTCAAAATTTCTTACGCTAATAATTTCATTCTTGTGGTCTCGTTGAAAAAAAATATTCCCCTCAAACGCTTCGCAAAAGAATTCATCCTTTGCAAAAGGTTTCCATCTTAATGATTGATTGTTATAGTAGGAAATTAATTCACCATTCTCAATTTTATTAAAGACTGTATCTTTCCCTTTAACATATTCCCCCTCGTAATCCTTTAGTTGTCGTTGAGACATTTTTTGGGTCAACGAATTTATTGCATCAGTATTTCCGTGAAGGATTGATGTGATTATTTCTCCTGTAACATAAAGTTCTTTAAAATCGTTGTTGCTCAGAATAATCACCGTGTAATGATTAACTGTGTCAATGGAAATATGATTTGCGAAACCGTTAATATGTCCTTGATGCATTATCTTTTCAGGTAAAAGGCACCAACCACAAGAATAAATACTTATTGTCCCGTCAGCCAGCTGAAATGGTTTTATTGCTGATTTTAAAAATTGACTTTTTGCGAATTGTTGTTGAACAAAAAGCGACCAAAGCAACAGATCTTCGGCTGTGCTATATATTCCCCCGGCAACATTGTCCATTTCAATATATTCTCCATTTATGACTTCGGATTTATCATGCGTATACGGTGAAGCCCGTTTTGGTAAAATGTTCTTTTTGTGCTCCAGGCCGGAATTCTTCATGCGTGCCGGCGTCAGAATTATTTTTTTGAGAATATCCTCAAATTTTTCTCCAGAAATTTTTTCTGCAATTATGACTAGCAAATAAAAGTTACTGTTGCTATAGCCATACTTTATTGATGGTTGGAAAGTCGATTTCTGCGATGCCATCATTTTCACTAATGAATCTTTAGGATATAAAACCATCGAATTAAACCCGGGAATGTCAGTATAGTCAAATATGCCTGAAGTATGAGTTAGAAGATTTTGAATTGTTATGTTCTTCTTATCGCCAGAATTGAATTCTGGAAGATATTTGCCAACATTATCATCTAATTTCAATTTACCTGCCTCGGCTAATTTTAGAATTATAAATCCAATGAATTGTTTTGAGACAGAGCCAAGACGAAATTTTGTATCGATTGTATTAGCAACATTCCAATCGCGATTAGCCCAACCAAATGCTTTTTTGTAGAGCGGTAAACTGTTGTGGGCTACAAGCACAACACCATCGAAAGAATACTGATTATGCATCCGATGTAAAACGGAGTCAAGTTTTAAAGTAAGGCTTTGTCCAAGCAAGAGTTGCCTGAAACAAATCATTAGGAAAAATAAGAATGCCCTTTTCATGCGGGTCTATTCAGTTTTAAACTTATACGATTGAATAATTATTAAGGGTTTTTGCTAACGGCCAGGTCTTTCTGCTATGATGATATTCTGTGTTCCGTCAGCCCGAATCCCGCCATTTGGCGGGACTGAGTAAAGATAGAAAGTCGAAATTATATTCCAAGGCTTGGCCTTATTCGTTCAGCCCGAACTACAGCTGATAAGCGAACGGGACGATGAGCACATATTCGTCAGCCAGCCCCCCTAAAGGCGGGGCAGAAAAACCCATGTTGTACACAGGCGGCCTGTTCTAGTGTTGTCAAACTCTTGAGCGTATGCTAGTTTTGTCCTAAAATTTCACAATGTCCACTTTTTTTGTCAATCGCACCAACAATCCGTTGACTAAAATATATCATAACTGCCTCCTTGCCGTCCATATAAATAGTTTTTCCGAAAGTAATCTGGTTAATTGAAATCGAGTCGGCAGTCCTCGATTGATTACTGTATTTTAAAATGCCTGATAACTCAAGGCATTTCCACGGGTCGGTTTCCCACAAACCCTTGTGTTGTCTGTCGAATGCTCTTATACGTTGTTCAGAACGAAAAAGAACATAATATTTTCCCGTCAGTGTATCAGTCAAAGTGTCTGAGAAAGAAAAAGAAATCGATCCATGACAGGAGCTATATCGATTATCAGCTGCTTGTATTATACCTACAATACAAGCTAAGAAAAAAAATAAAATTAAAGTCTTCATGTGCCTCCAAAGATTTCGATAGTGAAAATCAAGCTTACGTACAACAGTTGTATTTCCGTATTAGCCGAAACTACAGCCCAGATTTCTCAACATTTCTCTTCAAAAACAAAATCAAAACAATCTTCTCCTGCTTCTTCCTCCCAACCCCAGCGCACCCAGCAAAGAACGCACAATTGTATTGCCTGCTGTCCGTGTCATGCTTTTTACAACCGGATCATCGAAAAAACCTTTTTCTTTTTTTCCAGATTTTACCTCTTTGTCTTCCTCCTGTTGCTTTTTAACCTCTTCCGTTTTTTGCGCGGCTTCATTGAGTTTGTCAGTCAATATTTCATATGCACTTTGGCTATCGATCACCTGGTTGTATTTCGCAGCGATCTTTGATTTGGCAATGATCGCATCAATCTCCGCATCTGTCAATACATCCATTCGGCTCCGGGGAGAACACATCATGCAATGAACCAATGGCGTGGGTATGCCTTTTTCATTCAACAAGGTTACCAGCGCTTCGCCAATGCCAAGTTGTGTTATAAGCTCATCGGTTTTATAGAACCCTGTTTCAGGATAATTATCCGCTGTCTGCCTGATCATTTTCCTGTCTGCTGCCGTAAAAGCTCTCAATGCATGCTGAACTTTTAACCCCAACTGCGCCAATACAGGAGCCGGAACATCCATGGGGTTCTGTGTACAGAAATAAATGCCAATTCCCTTGGAGCGGATCAGCTTGATGATCGTTTCTATTTGCTGTAACAAGGCTTCAGTGGCATCCTGGAAGATCAAATGCGCCTCATCGATAAACATTACCAGCTTTGGCTTATCGGGGTCTCCTTCTTCGGGGCAGGTAGCATACAACTCCGCCAGTAATTGTAACATGAACGTGGAAAATAATTTAGGCCTGTCCTGCAGGTCCGTCACCCGCACAATAGAGATCATTCCCCTGCCATCATTGCTGATACGCATTAGGTCATCCACTTCAAAACTTTTTTCCCCGAAGAATATATCGGCGCCCTGTTGTTGCAGCTCGATGACCTTACGCAGGATCGTACCGGTAGAAGTAGTGGAGATCTTTCCGTATGATTTTTCCAGTTCCTTTTTTCCTTCATCGCTTATGAACTGCAGGACCTTAATGAAATCTTTCAGATCGAGCAATGGCAATTTATTGTCGTCACAGTACTTAAAGATCATCGCTACCAAACCACCCTGCGTGTCATTTAGTCCCAATATTTTTGAAAGCAATACCGGTCCGAATTCGCTCACTGTAGCCCGCAATCTCACCCCTTTTTGACTGCTTAGTGTTAACAGGTCTGTTGGATATGCGGAGGGCTTGAATTCCAGGTTCAGTTTCTGGTAGCGTTCTTTTATTTTGTCATTCATCGTTCCTTCGGCGGCAATGCCACTAAGATCACCTTTGATATCCATTAATAATACGGGGACGCTGGCATCGCTGAGACCTTCGGCCAGCATTTGCAGGGTCTTGGTTTTACCGGTGCCGGTAGCACCCGCAATCAAACCATGACGGTTCATTGTTTTTAAAGGAATCATTACATCTGCACCGCTGACGACCTCTCCTTCCAACATGCCTGAGCCAATCCTGAAACTTTCGCTTTTGAATGTATAGCCATCTTTTACAGCCTGTAGAAATTTTGTCTTGTCTGCCATCTTATTTTTTTTTGAAAGATAAGAAAAGAGAAACAGGAACAGAGTGAGAGCGGCAGCCACTTTTTTCTCGCTCTCGCTCTGTTCTTAGTATCGGAGCACTTCCAGTGCAATCTTCCACCCATCTTTCTCGCGTCTCCATATTCGCTGGTAGCTATCCTTCTTATCATTTAAAACTGCAATGCCGTAAGTAAACCCCATATCCTGATCCGGAGAAACTAGCCAACCGGCCAAAGTAAACAGGATGGAAGATGATGTTGAATCAATAATAACTTGTTGTTCTACTGCCATAATAGCCGGTATGTGACCATTGCGATTAAGGATACACTCTTTGGACAGATATTTCCTATAAGCCGCCTTCTTATTCTTTGAAAACAATTTTATGAAATCTCTTTCGGCTGTTTCAAGGCTCAAAAGGCGACCAGGAAAGATTGCCTTTGCACCGAGTTTGGCTGCATTGATCTTTTTTACCTCGTCGACCGGGCTTTGCGGAAGTCTACCGACTCCAAGGTCGATCATAAATTTCCATTCGCCATTCCTGTCAATGTGCCAAACAGTAGTGTATTGACCTCTTGCAACAATACTATCATTCATTGATTGTTGAAAGGTCCATGGGCCTGTTGTATAACCAAAATCGTTTGAATTTGATATTTCAGCGAACTCTGGCCACCAGTTCAATATACCGGAACTCTTTTCTCTTTTACTCCAGGTTTCAATACCGTTCACCGGGTTTCCCTTTTCGAACACAATTCCGGCGCTGTCCAGGAATTTAAGGAAAGCGTCTTTTGTGCCGTGGCCAACTGAATACGCAGCAAAACTTTTTTCCGCCTGTATCAATCCTTCTATCGAACGCTGGGCATAAGCGATCGAGCAGGTGACAAATAACAAGAGTATCGAAATAATCTTTTTCATTAAAGGTCTTCTTCTCTTTCCAGCATTAGTACCGCACCCTGGGGCACGATAAAATATTTTTCATTTTCATACATCACTTCTGTGGCTGCATTCACCAGGAAAATAGCCAGGTCGCCTTCTTTAGCCTGTAACGGAACATACTTTACTTTTTCCTCGTCGGTTTTCCAGGGTTCATCTTCTACAGGCATGGGGATGGCATAACCGGGACCTGCCTTGATCACATAGCCCTGTTGAACCTTTTCCTTTTCGTGCACACCGGGCGGCAAATAAAGACCGCTGTCGGTGCGCTCATCCGGCTTGGTGGGCTTGATCAGCAGGCGGTCGCCGATCACTATAAGTTTCTTTAACCGGTTGTCGGGAGTGATATGCATCTGGGGCATGAAGTTTAAACTTTAAAGTTAAGAAAACAAAGACTGGCAAGTAGTTTGATTCTTTAACAAAAAATTGAATGCTTTCTTTGGAAACAGCAAATTACCTTACCTTTATTTGTATTAATTATGGAGACAAAATACTCAACGTCAAATCTTAAAACTGATACGATGGATTCAAAGAAACCAAAAATCCTGTTGTGCGAAGACGATCCCAATCTTGGAAGCGTGTTGAAAAACTACCTCGAATTAAATGATTACGATGTAACGCTGGAAAGAGATGGTCGTCTTGGCCTGGCAGCCTTTCAACGCGAAAAATTTGATCTCTGCCTGCTGGATGTAATGATGCCCAACATGGACGGGTTTACCCTGGCGGAAGAAATTCGCGACGTTGACCCCGATATTCCCCTGTTCTTCCTGAGCGCAAAAACAATGAAGGAAGACATTATACAGGGGTATAAGCTCGGCGCTGATGATTATATCACCAAGCCTTTCGACAGCGAAGTATTGCTGCTAAAGATAAAAGCAATCCTTAAACGCAATGAAGAACTGAATAAGGAAAGCGAGAACAAGGAATTTGATCTTTCCAGCTATCATTTTAATCCCAAACTGCGCCAATTGTCGCACAAGGGCGTCACCCAAACTTTGTCTCCAAAAGAAAATGAACTCCTGAAAATGCTGGCGGAACATCTCAATGACCTGCTTCCCAGGGACCAGGCTTTAAAAAAGATCTGGGGTAGCGATACCTATTTCAATGGCCGCAGCATGGATGTATACATTGCCAAGTTAAGAAAGTATCTAAAGGACGATCCAAAGATCGAGATCGTGAATATACACGGTAATGGATTCAGGCTGGTAGTGCAGGACTAAATCAGAATTATAATTTATAGATTGAGGGTTATAAGGAAACTTGTAACTCTTTTTTATTCCCCTTATTACGCAAACCTATCTTTCAGGAAATCCCTGAATTCCTCCTGTTCTTTTTCGTCAATCGCTTTCTTTAAAATAATGTGTGCATCATCGCCTTTTAAATAAATGTAAAAGAATGACTTTGTTTCCTGCCATTTGACAATATCTTTCCGGGGCCATGAATACTCGGCCGATCCTGCCTTTTTATGCATGCCCCAATGGTTGAAAGTGTAAATGGTGTTTTTGAAAAATCCGGGTTTCGCCATTCGAAACAATAGCAATATGATAAAAAACCCGACCAGATAAAAACAGAGGGTGAAAGCCAACAAAAATAAAGCCTGGCCTATTGCTGAAACGGACGCCTGGCCTGGCTTTGGCGACCCAAGGATGCTCATCAACCCGAATATAAGCACCCCTAATGCCGGAAGAAATATAAAAAACCTGAGCTTTTTATTTTTGAGCCACACGCGAAAAGCTCCTTTATAATAATCAAATACGCTAATAGTTTGATGGATCTCAAAATAATCTTTCATCCAAAAAAAGTTACGAAAATAATGTGCCGGCAGATCCGGGGTCTTTCCTTCCCAAATGTTCATACGCTTTGGCGGTCACTTCACGACCTCTGGGTGTCCGTTGTAAAAATCCTTCCTGGATCAGGAACGGTTCATACACTTCTTCCAGTGTGCCTGACTCCTCGCCGACGGCTGTTGCAATAGTAGTTATACCGACAGGACCACCCTTGAATTTTTCAATGATTGTAAGCAGTATCTTATTGTCCATATCATCCAGCCCATACTCATCCACGTTCAATGCTTTTAATGCATGCTGCGTGATGCCCAAATCAATTTCCCCATCATTCAATACCTGGGCGAAATCCCTGACCCTGCGCAAAAGACCATTGGCGATCCTCGGCGTTCCGCGGCTTCTTCTTCCAATCTCACCAATAGCTTCTTTTGAAATACCTGTATTCAGAATGGACGCCGAACGTTGTATGATCCTATTCAACACCTCCGATGTGTAATATTCCAGCCGCGACTTAATACCAAACCGTGACAGGAGTGGCGCGGTCAACAAACCACTTCTGGTGGTAGCACCGATCAGTGTAAAAGGATTGAGTGTGATCTGTACGCTTCGAGCATTAGGACCGCTATCGATCATGATATCGATCCGGTAGTCTTCCATCGCGGCATAGAGATATTCTTCCACGACGGTGCTTAGACGGTGTATTTCATCAATGAATAAAACATCGTTGGCTTCAAGATTGGTGAGCAGGCCTGCGAGATCACCCGGCTTTTCTATCACCGGACCCGATGTTTCCCTAATGTTCACGCCGAGTTCATTGGCAACAATCCGGGATAAAGTGGTTTTACCTAATCCCGGCGGACCGTGAAATAAAATATGATCTAATGCTTCGCCACGAATTTTCGCTGCCTTAATAAATATCTTCAGGTTTTCTATGATCTGCTCCTGTCCCGCAAATTCCCTGATCTGCGAGGGACGGATATTATTTTCAAATTCTTTATCGGCTGCAGTCAAACTGTCTTTATCCTTATTCAAATTTTGATTGGGCATGAACTTTTTCCTATAATATTTGTAAAGCTAATCATAAAAACTTTCTGATATGAAAATTGGAATCATTGGATCCGGTGCTGTTGGACAGACACTGGCAACCGGTTTTTTAAACGAAAATCATGAAGTAATGTTGAGCAGCCGAAGCAGTTCCAAACCCGAACTGGTGAAGTGGCGGGAAACAACTCCATCGGGCAAGACAGGCAGCTTCAGGGAAGCGGCAGAATTCGGCGATCTGCTTGTCCTGGCAACCGGCGGCGCAGTTGCTAAAGAGGCCCTCGAAATGGCAGGCAAGGATAATCTTCGCGGCAAAGTGATCATAGATGTTACAAATCCAATAGATAAATTGCCACCAGAAAATGGCGTACTTAGATTTTTTACGGAAATAAATAGCTCGCTAATGGAACAACTGCAACGATTCGTTCCGGAAGCAAAATTTGTCAAAGCATTCAACAGCGTGGGTAACAACCTGATGTATAAGCCAGACCTGGCCGACGATGTTCCAACCATGTTCATATGCGGCAATGATGATGCTGCCAAGAAGACTGTGAAAGACATTCTTACTTCTTTTGGCTGGGAAACAGAAGACATGGGTAAGGTAGAAGCAGCCCGGGCCATTGAACCGCTTTGTATTCTCTGGTGTATTCCTGGTTTCCTTCGCAATGAATGGTCACATGCGTTCAAGCTGTTGAAATAGTTAGAACGCGGATTATTATGATTGTTATGATTTCCGCAGATGATAATTTATCATGATCACCATGACAATCTGTGTCCTTACTAATTTTATTTATTTAAACCGCTTTGTATTCTCTGGTGTATTCCAGGTTTCCTTCGCAATGAATGGTCACATGCGTTCAAGCTGTTGAAATAGTTAGAACGCGGATTATTATGATTGTTATGATTTCCGCAGATAATAATTTATCATGATCACCATGTCAATCTGTGTCCTTACTGATTTTATTTATTTAAACCGCTTTGTATTCTCTGGTGTATTCCAGGTTTCCTTCGCAATGAATGGTCATATGCATTCAAGCTGTTGAAATAGTTAGAACGCGGATTATTATGATTGTTATGATTCCTGCAGATGATAATTTATCATGACCACCATGACAATCTGTGTCCTTACTGATTTTATTTATTCAAATAAATGATTTTTCCTTCCCGCGCGGATTGTTTTGCCGCATCCAGTATTTCCACTACGATCATATTATTTTCTAAAGATGATAAGTCTGTTGATTTAACAACGACCTCACCACGGACCACAGCAGCGAAATAAGCAAACGGATCCTGGTAGGGTTTGGGCGGCGGAGGAACTGCCTGATACTCCTCTTTTTTTTCAGGAGATGTCCTTGTTTTTAGTCCATTGCGATCGGCGATCATATAGCCATGCTGACCATAGATCTCAATATCCTTTCTCCCAATGGGCCAATTCCAGGATGCCTGAATGATTCCCTGTGCTTTTGGATAAGTAGCTACGATTGTTGCCTCATCATCCACCCTTGGGTAAATGGCAGGTTTGATCTGCTGCATCACCGCGAAAACAGAAGTTGGCTTCTCCCCTTTCATTAACCAGGTCATCAAATTGGCACCATAACATCCGAAATCGACGATCGCTCCGCCTCCATTTTTTTCAGGATCAGTCAACCATTCGAAAAACTCGTTGCTTACACCGATCTCTTTTGGTCCCTGGTGACCGTCATGAACAACTATTTTGCGCAGATCACCGATAGAATCGATCATTTCAAGCGCCTTGCGATGACTCCCATACCAGGTAGTTTCATAGTTGGTCAGAAGATGAATACCATATTTAATAGCAAGTGCCTGCATTTGTTTTGCGTGATCAAGACTTACTGCCAGGGGTTTCTCTACCATCACATGGATCTTTCGGGGTGCACATAACTTAACAACTTCGAGATGCTCGTAAATGCTGTTAAATGCAGCAACTGCTTCCGGCCTGGTTTTATCCAGCATTTCCTGCAATGAGGAATAGAGCAAAGAAGCAGGCAGGTTATATTTTTTGAGATAACGTTCAGCCAATGCACGGTTGGGCTCAGCAATCCCGACAATTTCAATGTCACCATCCTTAGCTCTGTTCAGTATTCCACCAACATGATCATGTGTAAGGCCGGCAATCCCGATACGCAAAGGCTTCGGAAATTGGCCAGCAGAAGACAATGCCATGGAAAAAAGAAGCATGGATAAAACTAGTTTGTGTAGCATGAGAAAAGATTGAAGGACAGCAATAGGAAAGACGATACAAATGTAAAGGGATATTGTTAGATGCAGGATGTCGTTATTCCCAGGAGCGAAGTACTCGCTCTGTTTCTCCGCTCTGCGAGGGAGTTGGATACTGGATGTTAAATGCGGGCATGGTTGTAAATTAGCATATGGATTATAAAGAATTCCATCAGTCTTTATCTTCGGATGCACCGCCGTCAACATTATCGCCCTACTTGCTTTCTCTTTGGTATGATGCCAAAGAGGATTGGAATAGATCACATACAATTGTCCAGGATATAAATGATAGCACTGCAGCGTGGATACATGCCTATCTCCACCGGAAGGAAGGCGATACAGGAAATGCGGACTATTGGTATCATCGCGCAGGTAAAAAAAGGCCGTCGATCAGCCTGCAGCAGGAATGGGAGGAATTGGTTAAGTCGTTGCTATAATCGGCGAAATTTAAAAGAACGCAGATCATTATGATTGAGATGATATTTTAAGATATCTTAAGTATCTTAATCATCATCATAATCAGCGTTCCCTTTTTATCGGAGAAAAAACGCACTTCATCGTGTTTGAGATGATCGCATCATCGCTTTGCATATTGCATCATCCCGAGTATAAGATCAGGATCAGGAGAATTTTCCAGGTATTTTTCTTTCTCTGAATACTTACATACACCGGGATAGTCCCCACTCCAGTCTCCGAGTTCGCGGATGAGCTGGAAATGCAGGTGAGGCGGCCAATGACCGTTTTCCATTGGTATTCCAAATTCAGCAAACAGGTCGCCCTTTTCAATTCGTTCCCCCTCATACCGGTTACAGATAGAGTTCAGGCTCAGGTGACCATACAATGTATAAAATGTCAGTCCTTCCAACTGGTGGGTAAGGATGATTGTTGCACCATAATCACCAGGCTGGTCATTAAAAGCAAAACTGTGAACGATTGCATCAAGTGGCGCTATTACCGCTGTATTTGGCTTACCCCATATGTCTACTCCAAGGTGCAGTCTTCGTGGTTCTTGCCCGGCATGCTCTCCATCGAATACCCTGCTCCTGCTATACACTTCCCTGTATTCAGCATAGCCTCCAATGCCATATCGCGCTTTTTCTTTTTCCAGTCTGCCGAGTATGTAGGTAGTAAATGAGCGGGTATCACTAAGTATCTCGTCATTCAGCTCCCGGTTGTCTTTTGTAAAATCCATCAGCAGCAAGCTATCTTTTTCGGGATTAAATAGGACCGGTCTTTCAAACAATACCTGGTTTTTGATCAATATTGAAATGAGATCATTCATTGTTATAAAGGTACCAGTTAGTGATCTACATAAAAAATCCCGCTCCGATGTGATCGGAGCGGGATGTATTCTGTATTAGCAAGTTACTTTATGGAGTAGCTATCACAACTTTAAATGTCTTCTCTGCTGTTCTTATTCCTCCATCATAATAGAATTTAACCATGTATACACCACCTGGTAATGTAGTCAGATTGATTGATACTACCCGACCCCAGGCCAGGCCACCAAGTTGCTGAGTTCTTACCAATGCTCCATTGCTTGCGTACACTTTCATCACAAGGTTATTGTACAGCACACTATTCACCCTGATGTTGAATTGGCCCGTATTCGGATTGGGGTATAATATCAGCGCATTGTCCCTGAGCAGGATCATTCTTTCAGGACAATCCTTCACCGCTATCTTCTTCGTCGCTGTTGTTGTACATCCTGCAGGACTTGTATAGGTGTATGTAAGTGTATACGTACCTACTGCCGTTGATGGCGGGATAAAGTTGGCCCCCGATACTCCGGGTCCGCTCCATGATCCACCAACAGGGCTTGCAGTCAACGCGATTATCGGATCGCTGATACAAACTGTATCGGGTATACTTCCTACTGCTATTACAGGGTATGGGTTCACTGTCACAGTTGTGCTGGCTGATGAAGTACATCCGGCTGCAGTTGTTGCAGTAACAGTATAGGTAGTCGTGCCTGCCGGGTTTGCATACAATGAGTATGCATTACCGCCAGTATAAGCTGTAGTAGCCCCCGCATTGGTAAACAATCCTGTTGCGGGTGTCCAGGTGATCGTTGGTGTCAGTACCTGGTAAATGATCGTAATTGTCCATGATGTCAACGTACCTGCATCGAAGCCAACTCCATCGGCCATTGCCAATGTCCATGATCCATTCGGAATTCCGTAGAGATCAGTGAAAGCGGTTGCATCGGAAACATAACCTGCGGGGTTTTGAATGCCGGAGACAGCAACCGTACCATTGATCATATCGGCTTTGAATGTTCCTGTACGGGGAGCCGTTCCTGCAGTCAGCGGTGTAACACCAGCTGAGCTTATCACTGTATTGGCAAAATTGACTCCTGCTACATCGGTACCGCCAATATATTTATCCAGGTTGAGGATACGTCCATTGGGTGCTTTTAAGTTAAAGATCATATCGCCCACCCATGTATGTGTCATGTTGATCGTCACGCTGAGACCTGTGATAGTAGCGTTGGCCGGAATGCCGGCTACAGCTAACGTATGCGTCGCTCCAGCAGCACTACCGTCTGGCACCGGTACCGCGATAGTTCCTGATGCAACAGAAACAGTCACCGGCGGCGGTGGCGGTAAGAACTGTGTACTTAATTGTATCGGTGTACCTGCGCAGACCGATGGGTTAGCTGGAGTTATTACCGGAACAGGCGGGTTGGAATTTACAATCACTGTGGTCGTATATGCATCATTACTTGTTTCCGGATCGTTGCTTGCCGGTGTGGTCGCCGTGGCTACCGTTACAGTATACGCACCACCTACAGAGAAATTGAAGGACGGGCTGAGATAAATAGTTGTCGAAGCCCCCGGCGCCAATGTACCTGTATTCAGCGTTGCACTTACCGTACCCGATGCGGCACCTGTAATAGTACCTGTCACCGTCACAGGATATGTAGCAAAGTTTACTGTTGTGGTATTGTAGTTCCTTACGGTTGCCTGCAGGAACACGTTATTAGTCGGGCAGTTTAATGATGGCAGGACCACTGAAGAAACACCAACATCCACTAATGGAGCTAATTTGACGCTGATATCATCTACCAGTAACCCAAATTCATCACCATCCGACATTTCATGGAAGCCGAGATAAAAGACACCGGTCGATGTGGGAGCAAAGTCCACTATTACCGAATCGTAGGAACCGGCATATACATTACTGATGTTGCTATTGGAATACAATGTGCCCGCCGTCATATCCGCTGCATAAGCTCTTGTTCCGTATTTTACTTCCATTTTTTCAGGGAAGTTCACGCCATCAATTGCCTTGTAGAAGAACTTGAGACGGTAGTTTGTACCAGCGGTAAGATTAAGTCCTTGTGTATAGAACCAATCATCTCCGCCGCGGCTGAGATCATTGAAATCATAATAGTACAACAGTGCCTTGGTCGGGGAAACATAAGTCAGCGGGTTACCATCAGTATAGGTTTCCCAACCACCACCGCCGGTACCGAGCCAGAAGGAACCAGAGTTACCGTTCACATCCTGCCTGCTTGTACAGGTAGGCATGCCCGGAACAGTAGCCGATTCAAAATTCTGCAGATAAGGAATATTGGTTGCAGGGCATAGAGTCGTCGCAGTCGCTTTAATATTTGTGCTGTAGTCCACTCCTGGAGAACATTCCTGTCTCACGTAGAAATCATAAGTTGTACTTGGGTTAAGCGAACCTATAGTAACTGGAGATGAGGTGACCGCTGGCACTACAATTGTACCCCCACCAGCAGTTGCACCGGTACCCGGTACAAACCCTGAAGGACCATATTCAACAATGAACGAAGATCCTGGAGAAGAGAATGTCACTATCACTTGTGTTGGTGACACTGCCTGTGCTTTCACATTGTTAGGAGGCAGACAGGATACTATCGCAATGTTATCGAGATATAAATTGTTGCCAAATGCGGAAATGGCCTTAAACAACAGCCTGTTAGTTCCGGCAGGCAAAGGAATGGCCTTATTCGCCCATTGTGTAGCTGTGGGTGTGAACGGTGCGAACACGCCTCCGCCTGTATTCAACGGACCACCGCCGCCGCCTGCATAGCTTGTCAGGAACTGGTAACTTCCTCCACCATTTGTAGAATACATGATGCGGAGTGAATCAACCTCTCCAAAGAACGTAGCATAAGCGTGGTCGAATGTAAGTCCATAACCCGCAGGTGTTGGAGCGAACAATGGAGAAGTGAAATCCAGTTGCGTTCCTGCCGCTGCGGTAAAGAAATCAAACTTGGCAGAACCCAATCCCACACCATACGCACTTGCAGGCTGACCTGTAATAAACGTTGCATTATTTCTCATCCAGCAGTTAGGCGGGAAAGTGGTTGCATATGTCGCGAAATTCTCTGTGAAAGGAATACCGATCGCGTTACACGGAGTCGTGAACGCATACGGTCCGACCCATGTACTGTAATCAGATCCACCGCAATCAGAACGAACATAAAGGTTATAGGCTGTAAAAGCTGTAAGCCCTGTAACATTCGCCGTGGTAATACCGGCTCCAGTTGTTCCACTGGTTACAAGTCCTGCAGGACCACTGCCAGCTGCACCTGATGTTCTGATTTCCCATTGATATCCACCAGAAGGATTTGAAGTAGAAGCTGTCCAGCTTGCAGTTGCGGTTGTCGGCGCAATAGCGCTAAGACCCAGGCCTGTTGGCGGAACGCATGAAGTAATGATGATATTATCCAGGTAAAGATTATTACCAAATGCCGAAGCACCCCTGAATAAAAGCTGGTTAGTACCTGCGGGCAATGCAATGATCTTTGTAGCCCATTGTGTGGCAGTTGGTGTAAACGCGCCAAAAGTCGCACCACCTGTATTCAAAGGTCCGTTTGTGCCGCCATCATATGTGATCAGGTTGGTATAGCTAACACCTCCATTGGTAGAATATTGAATAATAAGCTGATCATTTTCTCCTGCAAAAGTTGCATAAGCATGATCAAACACCAGGAAGTAACTGCCAGAAACCGCATTGAACGGAAGACTGACCAGGTCAAGATTAGTGCCTGCTCCTGCAGAATAGAAATCATATTTGGCCGATCCTGAACCCACACCGTATGAGCTTACCGCATTCCGTGTCAGGAATGTGACATCATTTCTCGTCCAGCAGGTGGGCGGGAAAGTTGCCGATGTAAAGCTCTCGATGATCGGCAATGGAGATGGATTACATGGTGTCGTAAAGCTGACAGCCGAGGTCCAGACACTTATGTCACCACCACCGCAATCGGAACGCACATAAACACTATAAGTTGTATTAGCCGTAAGACCGGTAACATTTGCCGTAGTTACACCGGCACCCGTTGTGCCGCTTGCTGCAAGACCTGCAGGTCCGCTTCCGGCTGCGCCAGAAGTACGAACTTCCCACGCATAACCGCCAGAAGGATTCGACGAAGAAGCCGTCCAGTTGAGAGTAGCTGTTGTTGTTGTTGGAGCTACTGCGGTCAGCCCCGTTGGAGGTACACAAGAGGTCAGTATAATATTATCAACGTAGAGATTATTACCAAACGCGGAAATACCTCTAAATGTTATCCTGTTCGTACCAGCAGGTAATGCAATAACCTTCGTCGCCCATTGATTTGCCAATGGCACGAATGAAGCGAATGTGGCGCCTGCCGTGTTTAATGGACCCGTGGTACCGCCCGCATAAGTGATCAGGTTGCTATAGCTCGTACCGCCATTGGTAGAGTAAAGGATTTGCAATTGGTCTACCTCGCCAAAGAAAGTTGCATAAGCATGATCGAAGACCAGGAAGTAATTAGATCCAACAGCTGTGAACTGTGGAGTTACCAAATCAAATTGACCGGATGATACATTATAGAAATCGAATCTTGCAGATCCAACTCCCACACCGTAGCCACTAACTGCCTGTCCATACAGGGCGGTGGGATTGTTGATCGACCAGCATGGTGGTGGAAAAGTAGTAGCATAAGCGGTGAAGTTTTCTGCTAATGGTAACGTCGTTATGCTTGTCGTCACCTGTAGGGTTGTTGAAAAGGCATCCGTTGCACTACACGTCATTTTCCTGCGGAAATAGGTGGTCGCTGATATGTTTGCTGTATAAGTCTGGTTAGTATTTACTCCAGAAGCAGGACTCCACACAACTCCATCGGGAGACGTCTGCCATTCGAAACTAAGACCGGTTCCAATACTTGCTCCAGTAACGGAGAGATTAAAGTTTCCTCCCGAACAGAAATTTGAAGGACCCTGGGTTGTACCTCCATTCAATGACCCCGGTACACAGGGGGTTGCCGGCAGCCAGGTAAATGTCAACCCGGAAGCAGGCATTATTGCATTTGTTGTAGTACAGCTGACGGTATTAGCTGCTCCAGCAGTCGTAGCAGACCAATCGGTGGCAGTCGTCCTGTTATTATAGTCGGCATTTGTCGCACCTCTCAAACCAACCTGCCCGGTTAGTGAAAGTGTACTTGTAGCCGTGTTCGTTCCATATACTACCTGGATCACATTTGAAGTTTCATACAGTATGATCTGGAAGTTGAAAACATCGCCAACCACGGCACCGCCACTGTATCTCTGTGCATTGTTCCATTGAACAATGAATTGCCTGGTGGGACTGCTGCCGATCGTGCTCTGAACAACTGTGCCAGCAGGTGCAATAAGGTCTCTTGCAAATGCCGCGATAGCGCCGGTATAACCAGCAGTAGAAGAAATTGGATTATAGTTCGTACTGCCCGGGTCTGGTCCAAAACTGACAAATCCATTCGAAGCGACAAACAAAGAAGTAAAAGCAGTACCATTGAATGTAAACGAAAAAGGTATCGTTACACTTACAGTATTGTCATCCCATCCCGCTCCAAAAACCGTTGTACCCGCGATGGGCGTATATGAAGTAGTCGACTGTACAAAAGAATACGCGCTTACTTGTGCCGCAGATTTGTTTGACCAGGAAAGAAATGTAAATATGGAAAAGAATACAGCGTAGAGCTTTCTCATAAGCAGAAAGTTTATGATTAGTGTAAAATGTTTTGGTAGCCCCGTCCCGAGCTTTGTATGGAAAGGTATTCCTTTTTTTTTGAAACAAATTAGAATTTGTTGTAAGCTAATCCCTCAAAAAAAATCCCGTCTCGCCTAAGGCGAAACGGGATGACGGCGTTGTTTACGCATTTTATTTTATGGAGTAGCTATCACAACTTTAAATGTCTTCTCTGCTGTTCTTATTCCTCCATCATAATAGAATTTAACCATGTATACACCACCTGG
>Ga0066652_100000487_pt1 | contig 19002 bp, 19 predicted proteins | sample GraSoiAngelo_101_FD_71413 | JGI IMG/M metagenome (GOLD analysis project Ga0066652, IMG submission 71413) | Grasslands soil microbial communities from the Angelo Coastal Reserve, California, USA - 14_0903_02_30cm | ecosystem: Environmental > Terrestrial > Soil > Grasslands | place: USA... | reverse complement strand
GGAAGTTTTATAGATATAGGTGGTGGAATAGATGGATTATGTCACATTACAGATATAAGTTGGGAAAGAATAGAGCATCCTTCAGAAAAATTAGAAATTGGTAAAACCATTAATTTTGTTATTTTATCAATTGATAAAATCAAAAATAGAGTTCAATTAGGTTTAAAACAGTTACAGTCTAATCCTTGGAATTCTTTAGAAGAAGAAATAAAAAAAGGTAAAGTAGTTATAGGTACAGTTACGGTCGTAACAGATTATGGAGCTTTTGTTGAAATTTTTCCCGGTGTAGAAGGATTAGTACATGTCTCTGAAATGTCTTGGTCTAAAAAATTAAGATCTTCACAAGATTTTGTAAAAATTGGAGATAAAATTAAAGTTTTAATATTAAATTACGATATTTCAGATCAAAAAATGTCTTTAAGTCTTAAAAGACTTACCCCTGATCCATGGGAAAATATAGAAAAAAAATATAAAATAGGCTCAATTCATATTGTAACTGTTAAAAGCTTTACTAATTTTGGGGTAGAATTAGAATCAAAATTAAAATCAGAATCAAAATTAAAATCAGAATCAAAATTAAAATCAGAATTAGAATATTTATTATACAATGATGATATTTCATGGATTAAAAATATAAATAATTCTATAAATATATATAAAAAAGGAGATTTAGTTCAACTAATTGTGTTAGGTTTAGACCTAATTGCACGTAAAATTACTTTAGGTAGTAAACAACTAATAAAAAATTTTTGGGATATAGGTAGTATCCATACTGGAAAAATTAGAAAATTTTTTGATAAAGGAGCTATAATTAAATTTAAAAAAAAAAATCTAAAAATTTTTTCGCCTATGTTTTGTTTAAAACATGGTGTAAAAAATACTAAATTTAAAATTATATATTTTAATTTTAAAATTAAAACATTTTATGTTTCTCATTAACTCAATATCATTAATATAAATTCTTTATTATTTTTTGTTTTATTTAAACGAAATATTATATATTCAATAGCCTCTACAGTAGTCATCTCAGAAAGACGTTTTCTGAGAAAACAAATTTTTTTTAATGTGTTATCATTTAATAATAATTCCTCTTTTCTTGTGCTAGAAGCAACTAAGTCTATAGCTGGATAAATTCTTTTATTCGCAATTTTTCTATCTAATTGTAGTTCCATATTACCTGTACCTTTAAATTCTTCAAATATTACTTCATCCATTTTTGATCCAGTTTCTATAATTGCTGTAGCAATTATAGAAAGAGACCCACCATATTCAATATTTCTAGCAGCCCCAAAAAATCTTTTAGGTTTATGTAATGCGTTAGAATCAACTCCTCCTGATAAAACTTTTCCAGAAGTAGGAGAAACAGTATTATATGCTCTAGCTAAACGTGTTATAGAATCTAGTAAAATAACTACATCATGCCCACATTCAACCATTCTTTTTGCTTTTTGTAAAACCAAATTAGCAACTTTTACATGTTTTTCTGCTGGTTCATCAAAAGTTGAAGATACTACTTCCCCATTTACGTTTCTTTGCATATCTGTCACTTCTTCTGGTCTTTCATCTATTAAAAGAATTATTAAATATACTTCTGGATGATTATAAGATATTGTATTTGCTATTTCTTTTAATAAAGTTGTTTTTCCAGTTTTAGGAGGTGCTACTATAATTCCTCTTTGTCCTTTTCCTATAGGAGAAAATAAATCGACAATTCTTGTAGAAAGAGTTACTTTTTTTTCTGAAATTTTGAATTTTTCATTAGGAAATAATGGAGTTAAATGTTCAAAAGACTTTATAAAAATTATAGAAGAAGGAAAACGTCTATTTATTTGGAATATTTTTATTAAAGTAAAATATTTTTCTCCGTTTTTAGGAGTACGAACTTCTCCTCTTATAGTATCACCAGTTTTCATTCCAAAAAGTCTTATTTGAGATTGTGATACGTAAACATCATCATATGATGATAAATAATTAAATCTTAAGAATCCATAATGTTCAGGCATTATTTCTAATACTCCTTCACTAATTACTAGTCCTTCAAATTTATATTCACTTATATTTTTTTTTATTGAAAAATTTTTATATCTTAGGTTATTCATTTCAAACATAAAATCTGTTTGTTTGTATTTAAATTTCAATTAAAAATGATTATTGATAAATTTTTATTAAAACAAATAGAAGTTTTAAAAAAAAGATTTTATGAACTATCGTTTTTAATTATACATGATAATAAACTTTCTAAGGAATATAAAATTATTTATAAAATAATTAACTATTATAATAGTTATAAAGAAAAAAAAAAATATTTCAAAGAAATAGAATCTTTAATTAAATTAGATTCCGATAAAGAATTATTAGAATTTGCAATTTTTGAAAAAAAAAAAAATCTATTAGAATTAGAATTTTTTCTAAAGAAGATAGAATCTCTCTTAAAGAAGAAGACGAATTCTAATTATACGAATAATGTTCTTATGGAATTAAGGGCAGGAACAGGAGGAGATGAAGCATGTATTTTTGTAGAAAACATATTTCGAATGTATACTATGTATTTTAAAGAATTATGTTGGAAATATGAAATATTAAATATGCAGCAAGGTACAATAAAAGGTTATAAAGAAATAATTATAGAAATACAAGGAAAAAATGTATATGGAACATTAAAATTCGAATCAGGTGTACATAGAGTACAAAGAGTTCCCTATACTGAATCACAAGGTAGATTACATACATCTGCAATAACAGTAGCAATTCTTCCAGAAGAAGATTATAACAATAATATTAATATAGTTTTATCAGATCTAAAAAGAGAGACTTTTAGGGCTAGTGGAGCAGGAGGTCAACATGTTAATAAAACAGAATCTGCAATACGTTTAACTCATATCCCTACTGGGATAATAGCAGAATGTCAAGAAGAACGTTCACAACATAAAAATTATGAAAAAGCAATGAAAGTTTTACGTGCTAGAATTTATCAATCAGAATTGAAAATAAAAAATGAAAAACTTTCTAAAGAGAGAAAATCTCTTCTATCTACAGGTGATAGGTCCGCAAAAATAAGAACATATAATTATCCCCAAGGGAGAGTAACAGATCATCGTATAAATAAATCAATTTATTATTTAGATAAATTTATGAATGGAAAAATAAATGAAATTATAACAGCTCTTAAAATTCTTGAAAAAGAAAATAATTAAAAAATATATGAAAAAAATATATGAAAAAAATATATGAAAAAAATATATGAAAAAAATATATGAAAAAAATAGCTATAATAAATGGCCCAAATTTAAACCTTTTAGGTAAAAGAGAACCAGAAATATATGGTAAAACCAAATTGGAAGAATTTATTTTTAAATTTAAAAAAAAAATAAATAATCTTGCTAAGATTTTTTATTATCAAAGTAATCATGAAGGTGAAATTATTGATATATTACATAATATAGGTTTTGAATACCATGGGATTATAATTAATCCAGGTGCATATACTCATACTGCTATAGCTATTGCTATAGCAGATGCTATAAAATCTATATCCACTCCTGTAATTGAAGTTCATATTACAAATATTTTTTATAGAGAAAAAATTAGAAAGAAATCATTTATTACAGAAGTCTGCAAAGGCAGTATATTTGGATTTGGATTAAATTCTTATAAATTAGGAATTTTTAGTTTTATTAAAAAATTATAAATTATATTTTTTTATATAAAATAGATATATTATGACCTCCGAACCCAAATGTATTAGATATGCTAATTAAAACATTTTTTTTTTGTGCTTTATTTAAAGTTAAATTAACTTTAATATCTATTCTATAATCATAATTATTATGGTTAATAGTAGGTGGAATTATATTATAATTTATAGTTAAAATAGATGCTATTGATTCTATAACACCTGACGCTCCAAGTAAATGACCTGTCATAGATTTAGTAGAACTAATATTAATATTATATATTTTTTCTCCAAAAACTTTTTTTATAGCTTTAATTTCAGTAATATCTCCTCTTATAGTAGAAGTCCCATGTGTATTAATATAATCTATTTTAGATTTACTAATTTTAGCACTTTTTATTGCTAAATTCATAGCTTTAATTATTCCCAATCCATTTGGATCTGGTGATGTTATATGGTATGCATCTGAAGACATCCCCACCCCACCTATTTCAGCATATATTTTAGTTCCTCTAGAGACTGCATGATTATATTCTTCAAGAATAATACATCCAGATCCTTCTCCTAAAACAAATCCATCTCTATCTCTTTCAAATGGCCTAGAAGCAGTTTTATAATTAAAATTTTTTGTAGATAAAGCATTTAATGCATTAAAACCACCTATTACAGTTTGTGTTATAGCTGCCTCTGATCCTCCAGTAATTATAATATCTGCTTTATCTAAACAGATTAAATAATACGCATCAATTATTGCATTAGCTGATGAAGCACAAGAAGAAACTGTGGAATAATTAGGACCCAATATTCCATATTTAATAGATATTAAGCCTCCAATAGTATCTATTAAAATTTTAGGTATAAAAAAAGTATTAAAACGTGTTTTTTTTTTATTAATTACATAATTAAATACTTCATTTTCAAAATTTGATATTCCTCCAAGTCCAGATCCCCAAACAACTCCAATTCTATCTTTTTTTTCTTTTTTTAAAATTAATCCACTATCAAATATAGCTTCTTCACATGCTATTAATCCATATTGAGCACAAGGATCTAATTGTTTTTTTTCTTTTATAGAAAAAAAATTATCAGGATCATAATTTTTAATTTGACATGCAAATTTTGTTTTAAAATACTCAGTATTAAAATAACTAATAGGAGTAGATCCACTTATTCCATTTATTAATGAATCCCAATATTCTTTAATATTATTCCCAATAGGAGTAATTGCCCCCATTCCAGTTATAACAACTTTTTTATTCAAATTAATATTATTTTTTATAATAGAGATATTTTTTTATATATTGATTTGCATCATCGACAGTAATTAATTTTTCAGCTATATCATCAGATATAATGATATCAAATTCTTTTTCAAATTCCATAATTAGTTCTATTGAATCTAATGAATCAGCCCCCAAATCATTTATAAAACTAGCTTCAGGAATAACTTTTTTTTCATCTACACCTAATTTTTCTATTATTATAGATTTTATTTTTGATAAAATTTCATTCATAAATTATATTTTTAATAAAAACTATAATAATATAGTTAATATATTTTTTTTAAAATTTAAAAAACCATAATTAATTTTTAATTTTATAATTGTTGTATTATCAATACTACTATAAATTTTAATTATTCCAGATGATATCATTGATATAATTGAACAATGATTATTTAAAATTTCAAATTTACCTTTTTCAGAAGGTAAAAAAACGGCGTATCCTTCTATCTCAAAGAGAGTTTTTTCTTTTTTTAAAATTAATATTTTCATTATATCTTTTCTTTTGAAGAATCAATTACTTCACTTATTGTTCCTTTTAAGTTAAAATGAACTTCTGCTATATTATCAAGTTTACCATCTAAAATAAGATTAAATCCTTCTATTGTATCTTTTATATTTACTAATTTTCCAGTAATTCCTGTAAATTGTTCAGCAACATTAAATGGTTGAGATAAAAATCTTTGTACACGTCTAGCTCTATGAACAATAATTTTATCTTCTTCAGATAATTCTTCTATTCCTAATATAGCGATTATATCTTGCAATTCTTGATAACGCTGAAGGATTTGTTTTACACGTTGTGCACATAAATAATGATCATTACCTATATATTCTATAGATAAAATACGTGATGTAGAAGATAATGGATCTACAGCTGGATATATACCTAAAGATGATATTTTTCTTGATAAAACAGTTGTAGCATCTAAATGGGAAAAAGTAGTTGCTGGGGCTGGATCACTCAAATCATCTGCAGGAATATAAACTGCTTGTATAGATGTTATAGATCCATTTTTAGTAGATGTTATTCGTTCTTGCATAGTTCCCATTTCAGATGCTAAAGTAGGTTGATAACCCACAGCTGAAGGCATTCTACCTAATAATGCAGATAACTCAGATCCTGCTTGAGTAAAACGAAATATATTATCTATAAAAAATAGAACATCTCTTCCTTTTCTAAAACTATCTCTATAATATTCAGCTAATGTTAATCCAGATAATACTACTCTTGCTCTTGCACCAGGTGGTTCATTCATTTGGCCAAATACAAATGTTGCTTTAGAATTTTTTAATTCGTTTTTATCAACTTTATAGATATCCCATTTTCCATTTTTCATATCTTCTAAAAAAGAATCACCATATTTTATAATTCCAGAAGAAATCATTTCTCTTAAAAGATCATTTCCTTCCCTAGTTCTTTCTCCTACACCTGCGAAAACAGATAATCCTCCATATCCTTTAGCAATATTATTAATTAACTCTTGTATTAATACAGTTTTTCCAACACCAGCACCACCAAATAAACCTATTTTTCCACCTTTTATATAAGGTTCTACTAAATCAATTACCTTTATACCTGTATATAATATCTCAATATTTGTTGATAAATCTTCAAATTTTGGGGGATTTCTATGAATTGAAATCCTTTTAGAATTATTTAAGTCACCTAAACCATCTATAGTATTTCCTACAACATTAAATACTCTTCCATTTATTTCTTCCCCTATTGGCATACTAATAGTAGTTCCTAGAGAAAAAACATCTTGTCCCCTTTTTAATCCATCAGTTATATCCATAGATATACAACGGACCGTACATTCTCCAATATGCTGTTGGACCTCAAGTATAATTTTATTTCCTTTAGGATTAAAAACTTCTAAAGAATCATATATCATAGGTAATGATGAAACATTTTCAAATAAAACATCAATTACTGGACCTATAATCTGTATTATTTTACCTTTGTTAATCATTTTTTTAAACATTTATAAAAAAATATATATGTTTTTTAATAAAAAATTATTTCAATATTTTTTATATGATAAAAATAGTAAATTATTAAATATCCATATCATCACAAATATTGTTTATGCTAGCTTTTAAAAAATTTTTTTTTTCAAAAAAAAAATTGTATATTTATATCGCGGGCTGGAGCAGTTGGTAGCTCGTCGGGCTCATAACCCGAAGGTCGCAGGTTCGAGTCCTGTACCCGCTACTATTATAAAAGCTCCCCAGGCTGGATTCGAACCAGCGACACCCTGATTAACAGTCAGGTGCTCTAACCAAACTGAGCTACTGAGGAATTTTTATAAAATTTTTTTATTTTAAACTTACTGTTTTATTAAATATAATTGTTTTTTTATTACTTGTTTTATCTAAACAAAAATATCCAATACGTTGAAATTGAAATTTATCTTTAATGTTAGCTGTTCTTAACGAGGGTTCTGCATATGCAATTTTAGTTTTTAAAGAATCACGATTGAGAAAATCAATAAATTTTTCAGGAATTTTTTCGAGAAATATTTTATCAAATATATTTATTTTAATTTTTAAAGCATGAATTTTAGATACCCAATGTATGGTAGATTTTATTTTTCTTTTACTTGATAAACCAGTTTTAGATAAACTATTCTTATCATAAGTACAATATACACTTTTAATGCTACCATCTATATTACGAGATATATTATTAGCTTTTAATATATAAGCATTTTTTAAACGTACTTCTTTCCCTAAAGATAATCTTAAAAAATTTTTTTTATTTTTTTCCATAAAATCTTCACTCTCTATATAGAGAAATTTTGAAAAAGGTATTTTTCTATAAGTTTTTTTTATGTCTTCAGGATTATTTTCAGCATTTAACCATTCTACTTTAGAAGTAGGATAATTTTCAATTATTATTAATAATGGATTTATTACAACCATTACTCTAGATGAAATTTTATTTAAATGTTTTCGAATACTAAATTCTAGAATAGATATATCTATATGATTATATCGTTTTGATATTCCAATTTTTTTAATAAAATATTTAATTGATTCTGGAGTATAACCTCTTCTTCTAAGTCCTGATAGAGTAGGCATTCTTGGATCATCCCATCCATTTACAATATTTGTTTTTACTAAAATTTGTAACTTTCTTTTACTTAAAACATTATAATTTAGATTTAATCTAGAAAATTCATATTGTCTAGGTGTTAGACTATTTTTTTTATTTATATTATAAATATACCAATTATATAATTTTTTATGATTTTCAAACTCAAAAGAACATAAAGAATGTGATATATTTTCTATATAATCTGATTGCCCATGTGCCCAATCATAAGTCGGATATATACACCATTTATTTTTTGTTCTATAATGTAATTTTTTTTTTATAATACGATACATTATAGGGTCTCTAAGATTCATGTTTGGTGATTTCATATCTATTTTTGCACGTAAAACACAATCACCGTCATCAAAATATCCAGTTTTCATTTTTTGAAATAAAAAAATATTTTCTTTTATAGATCTATTCCTATAGGGACTCTCTATACCATCTTCAAAAGGATTTTTTCTTTGTTCTTGTATTTTATATTGTTTTTGATCATCTACATAAGCTTTTCCTTTTTCTATAATGACTTTAGCTAAGTCATAAAGTTTATAAAAATAATTAGAAGCATAAGTTACTTTATTCCATTTAAAACCTAACCAAAAAATATCTTTTTTTATATAATTAATAAATTTTTTTTCTTCTTCTATTGGATTAGTATCATCAAATCTTAATATTACTGAAGCTTTATATTTTTCTGCTAATTGAAAATTTAAATAAATAGATTTAGCATGACCAATATGTAAATAACCATTAGGTTCTGGTGGAAATCTAAAAAGTAATTTTTTTTTAGGAAATCCTGACTCTAAATCTTTTTCTATAATTTTATCGAAAATATTTATATTCATAATATTTATTTTTTTCTTAAAAAAAGAATTAAAATCCTTATATCTGAAGGAGATACTCCACTTATTCTAGATGCTTCTCCTATAGAATTTGGTTTATAATTTAATAATTTTTCCCTAGCTTCTATTGATATTGATTTTACTTTATTATAATCAAAATAATTTGGTATACGTATAGATTCTAATCTATACATTTTTTTTACATTTTCTTCTTCTTTTAGAATATAGCCTTTATATTTAATATAAAGAGATATTTGTTCTAAAATTTTTTTATCTATATTATTTTTTTTTATAAAATTTTTTATTAAAGATAATTTAATTATATCATATATAGATATTTCTGGCCTAGATAATAAATCACATATTTTAATATTTTCTTTTAAAATTAAATTATTTGCTTTAAAAAAAAAAAAACATTGTTTTTTATTTTTAATTTTATTTTTTAGTTTTTTGATTCTATCATAACTAACTAATCCTAGATTAATACCCATAGGGGTTAATCTTTCATCAGCATTATCTTGTCTTAATAATATTCTATATTCAGCTCTTGAAGTGAACATTCTATATGGTTCTTCTGTACCTTTATAAATTAAATCATCAATAAGTACACCTATATATGCTTCATTACGTTTAAGAATAAATGGATCTTTTTCATTAATTTTTAAATTAGCATTTATTCCTGCTATTAACCCTTGTGCTGCTGCTTCTTCATATCCTGTAGTTCCATTTATTTGGCCAGCAAAAAAAAGATTTTCAATTAATTTTGTTTCTAAATTATTTTTTAATTGTGTAGGAGGAAAATAATCATATTCTATAGCATATCCTGGCCTAACCATTTTTGCGTTTTCAAAACCAGGAATTGTTAATAATGCTTTATACTGAACTTCTTCTGGCATAGAAGTAGAAAATCCATTAATATAAACTTCTATAGTGTTAACACCTTCTGGTTCTACAAATATTTGATGATTTTCTTTATTAGAAAATCTATATACCTTTTCTTCAATAGAAGGACAATATCTAGGACCTACACATTTAATTTTTCCATTAAAAATAGGAGATCTATTAAATTCTTTACTTAATAATTTGTGAGTTTCTAAATTTGTATGCGTAATATAACATTTTTTTTGTTTTAAAATATTTAAATTACTTAAATAAGAAAAAGGTTCTATTGGAAAATCTCCTAATTGTTCAATCATTTTAGAAAAATCTAAAGAACGGCCATCTACTCTAGGAGAAGTTCCCGTTTTCATTCTTCCTGAGAAAAATCCAATTTTTTTTAATTTTTCTGTTAATCCTTTTACTGAATTTTCTGAAATTCTTCCGCCACTATTTTTTTTATCTCCTATATGAATAATACCATTTAAAAATGTTCCATTTGTAAGAATTACTGATTTACTTTTAATATAATTCCCAAGAATTGTTTTAACTCCAATTACTTGATAATTTTTTATAATTAAATCTACAACTGTATCTTGAAAAAAAGATAAATTTTTTTTTTTTTCTAAAGTTAAACGCCATTCTTTAGAAAATTTTAGTCTATCACATTGTGCTCTTGGACTCCACATTGCAGGACCTTTAGATTTATTTAACATTCTAAATTGAATCATACTTTTATCGGTTATTATTCCAGAATAACCTCCTAATGCATCAATTTCTTTAATCATTTGCCCTTTTGCAATTCCACCCATTGCAGGATTACATGACATTTGTCCTATATTATATAAATTTGTTGTAATTAATAAAGTATTTGATCCTAGATTATAAGCAGCTAAAGCTGCTTCTAATCCAGAATGTCCACCACCTACTACAATTACATCATATTGTTTAACAAACATATTTTTTTTTTAAAAAAAATAAATAAATCTCTTCTTTTTTAGACATTATATATTTTTCAGTTTCTTTTTTATCTTTATATCCTATTAAATGTAATACAGCATGTATAATAACACGTTTTAATTCATCATAAAATGATTTTTTCAATTTTAAAGAATTATATATAATTCTTTTTATGCTAATAAATATATCTCCATATAGATTTTTATCTTCAGAATTATCAAAAGTTATAACATCTGTATAATAATTTTTATTAAGATATTTATTATTAATATTAATCAAATATTGATCATTACAAAAAATAAAATTTAGTTCTTTTATAAATTTATTTTCTTTACTTACAACAAAAAAAATCCATTTTGAAAAATAAAATTCATTATATAAATGAAATTTTTTTTCATAATAATAATTTATCATTATGTTCCTATATTTAATATAATACTAAACCAAAAGGAGAATTTGTTATAATCTTACAATGTAGAGGCACTGAGCGGATTTGAACCACTGTAAAAGGTTTTGCAGACCTCTGCCTTGCCACTCGGCCACGGTGCCAATTAATTTAATTAGTTTTTGTAAAAAGTAATATATTTAATTATATATAATTAATTTTTTTTATATGAATAAAAAAGCTATTTTATTTTCTACCAGAAAAAGTTTACACCTTTCAAAAGAAATAGCTCATTATTATGGTGATATTTTAGGTCAAATAAATTTTTTGGAGTTTAGTGATGGAGAATATGAACCATCTTTTGAACAATCTGTTAGAGGGGCTAGTGTATTTTTAATTGGATCTACTATGCCTCCAGCTGATAATCTTATGGAACTATTACTTATGTGCGATGCAGCAAAACGTGCTTATGCAAGAAATATTACATTGGTTATCCCATATTTTGGGTGGGGGAGACAAGATAGAAAAGAAAAAAAAAGAACTCCTATTGGGGCAAAATTAGTATCTAATCTAATTAAAGCTTCTGGAGCTACAAGAGTAATTACAATGGATTTGCATGCCGATCAAATACAAGGATTTTTTGAAATTCCTTTAGAAAATTTATATGCTTCTACTTTATTTATAGAGTATATCAAACAATTGAAATTAGATTGTTTAACAATTGCTTCTCCTGATATGGGGGGAGTAAAACGTGCAAGAAGCTATGCTGGATATTTAAATGCTGATGTAGTAATCTGTTATAAAGAAAGAAAAAAAGCTAATAATATAGATTTAATGAATCTTATTGGAAATGTAAAAAATAAAAATGTAATTATTGTAGATGATTTAGTAGATACAGCAGACACAATTTTAATAGCATCAAATCTTATGAAAGAACAAGGTGCTAAAAGTATTCGTGCAATTGCTACTCATCCAATATTGTCAGGGTACGCATATGAGAAAATAGAAAATTCTTCTTTACAAGAACTTATAGTTACTAATACAATTAAATTAAATTATAAAAAATTTTCAAAAAAAATAACAATTTTAAATTGTGCGAAAATTTTTGCACAAGTTATGCATAAAAACTCAAAAATATGAATTGTGTAAACCTTAAACTTCAAGGAAAAAAAAAAATGTTTTTAAAAAAGATAAATAATCGTGAATTAAGAAATTCTGGTTATATTCCTTGCATAGTATATGGTATAAATAAAAATAGAAAATTTTATATTTTATTATCAATACTAAAAAAAGTTATTTATACTTTTAAAGTATCTAAAGTGATTTTAGAAATCAAAAATGAATATAAAATTGAAGCTCTTTTAAAAGAGATACAATTTCACCCAATAAATGATGATGTTATCCATGTAGATTTTTACGAATTAAAAAAAAATAAATATATTATTATTTCAGTACCAATAATATCTGGAGGTCATTCTTTAGGAGTCTCTAAAGGAGGTGAATCTCAAATTTTTATAAAAAAAATAAAATTAAAAGTAATTCCTGAATTTAGATTATATCATCTGGATATAGATATTAGTAATTTAGATATAGGAGATAATTTATATATAAAAAATATATATAATCCTAAGTATATTATACTTCATAATTGTAATGATGTAATCGCATCAGTAAAATCGTATAAAACTTCTTTCCCAATTCATAAAGAATCAAATTAAGTGGATTCTTTATAAGAAGAGGGAATTATATTAACTTTATATACCTCCAACTATTTCAAGTATTTCTTTTGTAATATTTTCTTTTCTTAATTTATTATAAATAAATAATAATTCATTATTTATTTTAATACCATTATCTTTTGCTTTATGCATAGCTATCATTCTTGATAAATGTTCTGAAGTTATTGATTCTAATATATATTTATATATATTAATTTTTATTATTTCAGGAAATAAATATTTTAATATTTCTTCTTCAGAAGGTTCAAAAATATAATTATTTTTAATTTTATAATTATTTTTAATTTTAAAAGGTAAAATTTGTTTAATTGAAATTAATTTTTTACAATTGTAACTATTATATATAATTTTTATTTTACTAAAATAACCATTTAAAAATTTTTTATAAATATCATCTACTATATTAGATAAATTAATCTCATTTATATTTTCAATTAAATCACTATTATATAAATATATAGGATATTTTTTATCTAAAAAATCCTTCCCTATTTTTCCAATAGATAATATCTCTATTTGTTTTTTACATAAAAAAGATTCAATTAATTTATCTGTTTTTTTTAATAATAAATTATTAAAATATCCACAAAGTCCACGATTTGATGTAATAACTATTATTAATATAGGTTTTTTATTATTATAAGTCTTATAAGGATAATGTTTATATTTATAATTTATTAATAATAATCTAAATATTTCTTCTATTTTTTTTTGATAAATTTTACATTTAGATATTTTATCTTGATATTTTTTTAATTTTACAGATGAAACCATTTTCATGGCATTTGTAATTTTTACAATAGAACTTACAGTCTTAACTCTACCTATTATTTCTTTTAAATTAGACATTAATAAAAAATTTATTAATTATTTTTAATGCAACATTGTTTAATATTGAAAATATATTTTCATTTATTTCACCTTCTTCTAATAAATCTAGAATAGATGAATATTTATCATTTAAATAATTTAAATATTTTTTTTCAAAAAATTTCACTTTATTAATAGGTATTTCTTTAAGAAGATTATTTGTTCCAGCATATATTATTGCTATTTGATAACCTAATCTATAAGGAGAATTAATTGATTGTTTTAATATTTCTATATTTCTTTTTCCTTTTTCAATAATATTTTTTGTTGTAGAATCTAAATCAGAACCAAATTGAGAAAAAGATTCTAATTCTCTAAATTGTGCTTGATCTAATTTAAAAGTACCTGATATTTTTTTCATTGATTTAATTTGTGCTGAAGCACCTACTCTTGAAACCGATATTCCTTCATTTATAGCCGGACGTATTCCTGAATTAAAAAGATTTGTTTCTAAAAAAATTTGTCCATCTGTTATAGATATAACATTTGTAGGAATGTATGATGATACATCACCAAATTGTGTTTCTATTATTGGTAAAGAAGTTAAAGAACCTCCCCCTAAAATTTTTTTTTCTATACTTTTTGGTACATCATTCATTTTATAAGCAATTTTATTATCACTTATTATTTTAGATGAACGTTCTAATAACCTTGAATGTAAGTAAAAAATATCCCCTGGATATGCTTCTCGACCAGGTGGTCTACGTAATAATAAAGATATTTCTCTATATGCTACTGCTTGTTTAGATAAATCATCATATATAATTAAAGCTGAACGCCCAGTATCACGAAAAAATTCACCTATGGCAGTACCAGAAAAAGGAGCAAACACTTGCATAGCTGCAGAATCTGAAGCATTTGCAGTTAATATAACTGTATACGATAGAGCATCATTTTCTTCTAATAATTTTACTATACTAGCTATAGTAGATGCTTTTTTACCAATTGATACATAAATACAATAAACGGGATTTCCCATATCATAAAATTTTTTTTGATTAATTATAGTATCTATAGCTAGGGTTGTTTTTCCAGTTTGTCTATCTCCTATTATTAATTCTCTTTGCCCTCTCCCTATAGGGATCATAGAATCTATACATTTTATCCCAGTTTGTAGAGGTTCTATTACTGGTTCTCTATAAATTACCCCAGGAGCTTTTCTTTCTAATGGCATTAGAAATAAATCTCCATATATAGGGCCTTTTCCATCAATAGGAACACCTAAACTGTTTATAACACGACCTAACATACATTCTCCTACATTTATAGACGATATCATCCCTGTTCTTATAACTTTATCACCTTCTTTTATTCCTTTCGAAGACCCAATTAATATAATTCCTACATTTTCTTCTTCTAAATTAAGAACAATTCCTTTTAATCCATTTTCAAATTCAACTATTTCTCCATATATTGCATTAAATAATCCATAGACATTAGCTACTCCATCTCCTATATTAATTATTATTCCTGATTCAATTATTTCATTTTTATAATTAAAGTATGAAATTTTTTTTTTTATTAAAGATGAAATCTCAGCATATTTTATATCCAACATAATTTTTTATTTTTTTTAAAAAATTATTAATTGTAAAATTACAATATTGATATTCTACTTTTAGTAGAAAACCACCAATAAGATTATTATTATCTAGATTATTATTAATAATATAAGTTTTATCTCTTTTCTTTAAATAAAAAATTATATTATATTTAATAATAGGTTTTTTAGATAAAAAAAAGAAATCTATTATAGATAATTTTTTTTTAAAAATTTTTATATATTCTAAACAAATATATATAAATAATAATTCTCTATTATCATTAATTAACAATTTAATTAATTTTAATAAAAAATTAAATCTTTTAAAAAAAGGTGTATTAAAACATATTTTTTTTATATAATTCTTTCTTAGAAGAAAACAAATTTTTTCTATTTCATTTTTTATAAAAATTTCTTTTTTAGAATTAAAAACTAAAAAAAAAAATCCTTTTGCATATCTTTTAAGAAAAATTTTATATGAAAACTTCATAATTAATAATTTTATTTAAAAAATAATTATTATTTTTTTCATTAATTTCTAATTCTTTATTTAAAATTTTTTCTGAAATTATAATAGACATATTTAATATTTCATTTTTAATCTTTTCTATTGCTATTTTTTTTTTATTTTCAATTAATAATTGAGTTTTATTTATTATTAAATAACTTTCTAATTTTGCTTTTTTTTTAGCTTCTTTTTCTATTTGTTCTTTTTTTTTAAAAGCTTCATTTATAATGAAATTTTTAATTTTTTCTGTTTTTTTTAAAATATTTCTTTTGTTAAGTTTTATCTTTTTTATAGATTCTTTTGCTTTTTTTGCATTATTGATTGAATCAATAATATATTTTTCACGTTTTTCTAACAATTTATTTATAGGATTCCATGCGAATTTGCTAAGAATAATAAATGATATTAAAAATATTACTGATTGCCAAAATATTAAACCTAAAGAAGGCGTCATTAAATCCATAAATTGTTATTTATTGTTCTTTTTTTATTTTAATACTGCTAACAAAACAGTTACTATTCCAAATAAAGATGCTCCTTCTAAGAGAGCTGCAGATATAATCATAGCAGTTTGTATTTTATTTGAAGCTTCTGGTTGTCTAGCTATTGCCTCAAGAGCAGAACTACCAATTTTTCCAATTCCTAACCCTGCTCCCAATACTGCTATACCTGCCCCTATAGCTGATAATCCTACATATAAATGTATTTCCATTTTATTAATCTTTTATTGCTATACCTAAAAATAATGCTGATAAAGATGTAAATATAAATGCTTGTAAAAAAGCTACCATTATTTCTAATAATAAAATAAAAATAGAAAAAGGTATAGATATAATTATTGAATAAATATTTTTAAATATAAAAATTAAAGAAATAAAACTAATTAAAATTATATGTCCTGCTGTAATATTTGCAAATAAACGTATACAAAGAGTCAAAGGACGAATAAATATACCAAATATTTCTATTGGAATTAATAATAATTTGATTATTAATGGAACCTTTGGCATCCAAAAAATATGTTTCCAATATTTTTTTTTAGCACTAAAAATTATGATAAAAAATATTATCATTGATAATGATAAAGTAACGCTAATATTACCGGTAATATTAGGCCCTATAGGGAAGATACCTATCAAATTATTTATTAATATAAAAAAAAATAGTGTTAAAAAAAAAGGAAAATACAATTTATATTTTTTTATTCCCAAATTAGGAATAGCTATTTCATTTTTTATATAAAAAAAAATATATTCTAATAATAGACCTGTTTTAGAATTCTTTTTTTTATAAGAAAGAGATAATTTAATAAAAATTAAACATAAAATAAATATAGATATAATTAATGTTAATACATTTTTTGTAATAGAAAAATCTAAAGGCATATTATTAATAATATTACCATTATTATCTCTTTTTAAGAAACCAAATTTATTTGTTTTATATATTTTATTATTTATTAATCTATAATAATTATTATTTATATTTACTAAATTATTTCCATGATCAAATTTTGATGACATAAATAATTTAAATCCTTTATCAAAAAGGATTATAGGTAATGAAATATAAACATTTTTTTTTAAATGCCATTCATGAGAATCATTAATATGACTTTTTATAAAAAAAGCTGGATTAAACGTAATCTTTTTATTAAAATTTAATTTTTGAGAATGTAAACATGTTAAATTACTAAACCCAAAAAAAAATATAAATAAAAAACTTATTTTTTTTTTATATAGCATTTTATAATAATAAAAATATATATAAGCTAAAAAATCTAATATAGAATTTTTATTTTTTATAAAGCAAAGAAATTTGTTTAGGATTCAGATGAAGTTTATTTTATAATCCATTGAGCTGTATCAGAATTAATTTGTCTTAAAATAATTTTAATTTTTTTTAAAAAAAAATTAACATTATTTACATAATAATGTAATATTGTATATAAATACACATTATTTAATAATTTTATTATAAAATAATTTTTTAATTTATTAATTATAATATTTAAATTATTAAATTTATCTTCTACACAAATTGAAATACTAATTGAGGAACTTTGAATTAAAAAAACTTTTATTTTATATTTTGATATAATCGTGAATATATCACTAATATTTTTTTCTAAAAAAAAAGAAAAATTATTCATATAAAAAGATATTAATTTCTGATTTTTTTTTACTATAAAACAAGGTTTTATAATTTCTTTATTTATTTTTTTACTTACTAAGGTTCCTTTTTTTTTAGGGTAAATAAAAGAACGAACATATAATGGTATTTTTTTTTGTTTTAAAGGATGTAAAGTTTTAGTATGTATAACTGATGCACCATAATAAGATAATTCAAGAGCTTCGTCATAAGAAAGACTATTTAATAAATTGTTTTTTAAAAAAAATCTAGGATCTGCATTTAATATTCCAGGAACATCTTTCCAAGTAGTTTGACTTTCCGCATTTAAACAATATGAAAAAATTGATGCAGTATAATCTGATCCTTCTCTTCCTAAAGTTGTAGTAAAATAATTATAATCAGCTCCTATAAAACCTTGAGTTATATATAAATAGTTTTTTTTTAATTGTTTTATTTTTTTCTTTGTTTTTGTCCAATTAACATGTGCTTCACAATATGAATTATCAGTTTTTATATAATTTCTACAATCTAACCAAATATTTTTAATTCCTAATAAATTGAAATATTCGCTAATTAATTTAGTTGAAATTAATTCACCAGATCCAACTACTTGATCATATATAAAATTATATTTCTTATATTTATTTTTTTTTAAAAAAATTTTTATTCCCTTAAAAAGATTTTTTATATATATATTTATCTTATTATTATAAGGGAATAAATCATTAATCATTTTTAAATGATTTTTTTCTATTTCAGAGATTTTAATCTTCATCTCTGTATTTTTTTTTAAAAAATATTTATTTACTACTTTTTCAAGCTTATTAGTAGTATTACCAATAGCTGAAATTACAATTAAAGTATTTTTATAACCTACTTCTTTTATAAGTTTATATAAATTTTTTACTCTTTTAGAGTTCTTTACAGAAGAGCCTCCAAATTTATATATTTTCATTATTATTAAACAATTTTTATTATACTTTCAGTATTAAAGATATTACATATATTACGTCCAAATAATTTTATTGAATAAGATAATAATATTATTCCAAATACTTTTTTTATAATATTTAAATTATCATTACTA
>Ga0066652_100000486_pt1 | contig 19029 bp, 16 predicted proteins | sample GraSoiAngelo_101_FD_71413 | JGI IMG/M metagenome (GOLD analysis project Ga0066652, IMG submission 71413) | Grasslands soil microbial communities from the Angelo Coastal Reserve, California, USA - 14_0903_02_30cm | ecosystem: Environmental > Terrestrial > Soil > Grasslands | place: USA... | reverse complement strand
GCGGTGCGCGCGGAGACCGGCCTGGTGTGCTCAGTCGGCCTGGCGCCGAACAAGCTCCTGGCGAAGATCGGCTCCGACCTCGAGAAACCCGACGGCCTCTGCGCGCTCGGACCCGAGCGCATGCTCGAGGTCGTCGGCGGGCGCCCGGCGACCCTGATTCCCGGGGTCGGCCCACGCACCGCCGAGCGCCTCCGCCAGCTGGGCATCCGGACCGTCGCCGAGCTCGCCCATGCCGACGTCGAGCGGCTCGACGCCTCCCTCGGCCCGCGGCTCGGGCGCGAGCTCCGCGAGCGGGCCCAGGGCCGGGATGAGCGCCCCGTCGTCACCGAGCGCGAGCGAAAGTCCGAGAGCCGCGAGACCACGTTCCCCGCCGACGTGTCCGACCCGCACACCCTTCGCGAGACCGTCGACCGGCTCGCGGATGCGGTCTGCCGGGGGCTCGCCGAGGAAGGCCACGCGGGGCGGACGGTCACACTGAAGATCCGCCTGGCGCCGTTTCGCACCCACACCCGCTCGCGGACGATCGACTCCCCCACGCGCGACCCCGCCGTGGTTCGCGCGATCGCACGCCGGCTCCTCGACGAGTTCGAGCTCGCCGCGCCCGTGCGCCTGATCGGGGTCGGCGTCTCGGGCCTCGCGGGGAGCCCAGCCTCCGCCGCGAGCGTCGAAGACGCCGCTCACCTGCCTCAGGAAGCCCTCGCTCTCGAACTCTGAGCGGACCGCAGCGCGGGCCTCCGGCCAGGGTGCCTGCTTTTTCCTTCGAATAGCGACGGAAAAGTCAGGTACCCCGTACCGCGCCGCCGGTCAGGACGTCCCCACCCTGCCGGGCAGCCTCAACGCGGCGTACAGTGGCCATATGACCTCCCGCCCGCGCCTCGTCGGCATCAACCACGTCGCGCTCGAGGTGGGCGATATCGAGGAGGCGCTCGCCTTCTACGGCCGGATCTTCGAGTTCGAGCTGCGAGGCCGCGTTCGGGGAATGGCCTTCATCGAGATCGGCGATCAGTTCATCGCCCTCGCCCAGGGCCGCACCCAACCGCCCGACGAGGCCCGCCACTTCGGGCTCGTCGTGGACGACAAGGAGGCGACCCGCGCGGCGCTCGCCGAGGCCGGCGCCGAGGTCCTTCCCGGCCGGGGGCTCGACTTCCTCGATCCGTGGGGCAACCACGTCCAGGTCGTCGCATACGGCGACATCCAGTTCACCAAGGCGCCCGCGGTGCTCCGGGGCATGGGCCTCGACGGCCTCGAGAAGAGCCCCGAGGCCCTGCGCGAGCTCCGCGAGAAGGGCCTCGACTAGCGCCCTCGTCCCCGGCGACCGCTGCCTCGCGCACCCAGCGCTCCCGCCTCGGTCGGGCATGAAACCGGGCGCCTGCCGACTGAACCGGGCGCCGGGTTCTGAGAAGATCCCCGCGTGGCGCACGGCGACCGCTTGAGCGGACTCGATACCGCGTTCCTCCACCTCGAGGACGGCGGCCCCGCTCACATGCACGTCGCCTCGACGACCCTGTTCGAGGGCCCGGCGCCCGACTACCGGGAGTTCCGCGACCACATCGCCTCGCGGCTCCACCTGGTGCCGCGCTTCCGGCAGAAGCTCCGCTTCGTGCCGCTTCGGCAGGGCCGCCCCGTCTGGGTCGACGACCCCCAGCTCAATCTCGACTACCACGTCCGCCACACCGCCCTCCCTCCCCCCGGGAGCGAGGAGCAGCTTCGGATCCTGGCGGCGAGGATCTTCTCGCAGCGCCTCGACCGCACGAAGCCGCTCTGGGAGATGTGGCTCGTCGAGGGCCTCGAGGGGAAGCGATTCGCGCTCGTCAGCAAGGCTCACCACTGCCTCGTGGACGGCGTGTCGGGAGTTGACATAACCACGGTCCTCTTCGACCTCGACCGCGATCCCGAGCCTCCCGCGCCGGCTGACCCGTGGCTGCCCCAGCCCGAGCCCACCGACGCGCAGCTTCTCGGCGACGCGCTGATCGAGCGCGCCACCGACCCCGCCGAGGCGATCCGTGGCGCGCGAGCCACGCTGCGGGCGCCGCGCCAGGTGGCGGCCGCGGCGCTCGGTGGCCTCGGGGCCGCCGGGTCGTTCGTGCGGACCGGCCTCTCGGCGCCCGCCTCGCCGATCAACACGGAGATCGGCCCCTATCGCCGCTTCGCGCGAGTCCGCACCGATCTCGCCGAGCTGAAGCGGATCAAGGACCTCGCCGGGGGGACCGTCAACGATGTGGTGGTCGCGGCGGTCACCGGGGCCCTGGGCCGCTACCTCCGCGCGGGCGGCCACTCGACGGAGGGGCTCGAGCTTCGGGCCATGGTGCCGGTCAGCGTCCGGGCGCCCGACCAGCACGGAGCGCTCGGCAACCGCGTCTCGGCGATGATGGCGCCGCTGCCGGTGTGGTGTGAGGACCCGCTCGAGCGCCTGCGCAGGGTGACCGCCACGATGGGGGACCTGAAGGCCTCGAGACAGGCGGTGGGGGCCAGCCTGTTGACGGAGGTCAGCGACTTCGCCCCGCCCACGATCGCCGCCCAGGCGGCCCGGCTCCAGTCGCGCCAGCGCTTCTTCAACACCGTGGTCACGAACGTCCCAGGGCCCCAGTTCCCCCTCTACGTGCTCGGGCGCGAGCTCCTCGACGTGGTCCCGATGGTGCCGCTGGCGAAGAACCAGGCGGTGTGCTTCGGGATCATGAGCTACAACGGCGGCGTGAACTTCGGGCTCGTCGGCGACTACGACTCGATGCCCGACCTCGATCGGCTCGGCGAGGACCTCCAGGGGTCGATCGCCGAGCTTTCCGAGGCGGCCTCAGCCGAAGGCCGCGGCGTGCGTCAGCCGCGCCGCCGAAAGCGCCGGGTCCAGGCTGAGGCCGAGCAGAAGGTCTAGGTCCTCCTCCCGAGCCTGGTCGTAGCCCGACCCCGACTCGGGATCGCGGTGTCCCGGGTGGACCATCCATTCGGTCAGGCCCGGCGGCAGCTCCCCCCCGTCCTCGACCACCGGCCGCAGCTCGATCGGCAGCGCCGCCTCAGCCTCCTCGGAGAAGCGGCCCACGAGACGATCGGCCGTCCGTACGTGGTGACGTCGAAGCAGGGCGCGGTGCGCGTCGCCGACCGACCGGACGGGGAGGCCGCGGCTGGCGGCCTCCCGCGCGATCGCGCTCGCCAGGCCGGGATGGGCGTGACAGTGGTGGTGGCCGTCGAGATGGGCCGGAGGGCGCCCGAACATCGACTCGAAGCGAGCGAGCTGCTCGCGAAGCGCGCCGACCGCGAGCTCGCGCTCGCGCTTTCCGGCGCGAGCGCCGCCGGTCACCTCGGGTGGCAGCTCCAGGTGGAGCCCGATCTCGCTTCCCGTCCCCAGGAGCGGCTCCGGGTCGATGCCCTCCCGGAGGACCATCGCGCTCACGGCGTCGAGCGCCCTCGCTCCGGCGGCCTCCACGATTCCCTCGTCGTACCCGCGGGCGTACCCGTAGTCATCCGCCGTGATGATCAGCCCGGGCCGCCCTCGCACTCGCGCCATGCGCCCCCTTCTACCCAGCTTGCGGGGACCGTTGCTCCATCCGGACAAAGGCCGGACCCAAATCCTGTACCCGGGGCCAATGCCAGGCGTGCGGTCCGGCCTCACGATAGGCATGGCCCGGGCGGTGGTCCGTCGGGCGTCAGCAGTGAACGCGAACGAGCCCGGACGAAAGTGAGACCTGCATGGACCTGATCGCGAGCACCAGCCTGGCCGGCCTCAAGGGAAGCCTCGACAGCACCAACGTCGCCCTGGACACGCTGTGGGTCGTCGCCGCGGCGATCCTCGTCATGTTCATGCAGGCCGGTTTCGCCTTCCTGGAGATGGGGTTCTCGCGCCAGAAGAACGTCGGCACCGTGATCGCGAAGGTGGTGATGAACTTCTCGATCTGCGCGGTCGTCTTCTGGGCGGTGGGGTTCGCCTTCGGCTTCGGCGCCGGCGGCTCCATCCTCGGCTACACCGGCTTCGCGCTCCACAGCTCCGACGTCGCCAAGGACTTCCCGGGCCTCGCCTTCTCGGACGTCGGCCTCTCCGCCAAGTGGTGGTTCGAGTTCGTCTTCTGCGCCGTCTCCTTGGCGGTGGTCTGGGGCACGACGCTCGAGCGGATCAAGTTCAGCGTCTACTTCATCTACGCGATCGTCTTCTCGGCGATCATCTACCCGCTGATCGCCCACTGGCTGTTCTCGGGCGGCTGGCTTGCCGCGAGCCTCGGCTCGCAGGACTTCGCCGGGTCGACCGTCGTCCACCTCACCGGCGCGACGGGCGCCCTGGCCGTTCTGCTGCTGCTCGGCCCGCGGCGCGGCAAGTACGGGCCGGACGGGAAGCCGAACGTGATCCCGGGCCACAGCATGCCGTTCGTCGGCCTGGCGACCTTCATCCTCTGGTTCGGCTGGTTCGGCTTCAACCCCGGGTCGACCCTGAGCGCCCTGAGCTCGACCGGGGCAAACGGCGACATCCGGTTCGCCGACATCGTCCTGGTGACCAACATCGCCGCCGCCTGCGGGGTGCTCGGCGCGCTCACCACGATCTGGCTGAAGACCCGCAAGCCCGACATCGGGATGGCGTGCAACGGAGCGATCGCGGCGCTCGTGGCGATCACCGCCCCGTCGGGGTACGTCAACCCCTGGGCGGCGACGATCATCGGCTTCGTCGCGGGCATCATCGTCGTCCTCGGGGTGCTGGCGATCGACCGGGTGCTGGACGACCCGGTGGGCGCGCTCTCGGCGCACGGCCTCGCGGGGATCTGGGGCACCCTGGCATGCGGGCTGTTCACCGACCCGACGCTGGCGAAGCTGAACGGCGTCGGCCAGGGGGGCTTCGTCTACACCGGAAGCCTCCACCAGCTCGGAGCCCAGGCGGTCGCCGTGGGCGCCTCGTTCGCGACCGTGTTCGCGATCAGCTTCGCGACCTTCTTCGCGATCAAGGCCACGATCGGCCTCCGGGTGCGGCCCGAGGAGGAGAGCTACGGGCTCGACATGGCCGAGCACGGTATGTGGGGCTACCCGGAGCAGTTCATGCCGGTGCCGGGCTACGAGTACCACCAGCCCGCTCCTCCGGCGGGCCGGCCGGCCCCCCGGCCGGCTCCCGTGGGGCTCGGCACGTCGGAGGGCGTGCCGTGAGGGAACGACGACGAGCGGGAGGCGCCCAGCACGGTTCCCGCCGCACCGCGAGCTATCAGACGACGAGTCCGGCATAGGTCGAAGGGATCGAAATGGAAACAATCGAGATCAACAAGATCGAGGCGATCGTCCGCTACGAGCGACTCCAGGACGTCCAGGACGCGCTCGACGAGATCGGGGTTAGCGGCCTGAACGTGACGGAGGTCAAGGGCTGCGGCCGCCAGAAGGGCTACACCGAGCACTACCGGGGGTCCCAGGCGAACATCAGCCTGCTTCCGAAGCTCAAGGTCGAGAGCGTCGTCCCCGCGGAGATCACCGATCGCGTGGTCGAGGCGATCGTGGCCGCCGCATACACGGGCGAGACGGGCGACGGCCTGCTGTTCGTCCTCCCGGTCTCGGAGGTGGTGCGCATCCGCACCGGCGAGCGCGGGGTCGACACGATCAGGCACAAGACGCCGGCGGGCTGGGGCTACTAGGAGAGGGCCGGTTGAACCTCTGGCACTGGACGAAGAGCGTCGTCACCGACCAGACCGGCGGGATCGAGCCCGTGCCCGTTGCGATCGAGCGGAACCCCGGCGCGGTGGTCGAGCTCGGCGCCGAGAACCCGCCGGGCGTGCCCCTGTACCTCCTGCGGGTGGGGGTCCGCGGCGGCTTCGGCGGCACCCAGGCCGGGCTGCCGGTCCACCGGCGCGAGAACCCCGCCCCCCACCCGGTGCTGAAGGAGATCTACCAGTGCGAGGTGGCCGGCAAGGTGCTCGAGGCCGCCAACATCTACGCGCTGCGCGCCAAGGTCCAGCGACAGCTCGAGGTGATCGCCCCGGCGCGCTCGCTCCCCCTGTGCTACTTCCGGGCGCCGCGCTACGACTACTCCCTGGCGGTGTATGAGGAGGGCTCCCATCTCGTCTGCCCCGTGCTCGCCGGCCCGCGTATCCGGGCCGAGAGCCTCGCCGAGATGCGCGACCCGGTCGTCGACCATCTCCGCGCCGCGGGCTATCTGATGGCCGCCGACGAGCCCGAGGTGGTCGTCCTGCGGCCGTCCGACCTGCGGCTCGTCCCCCCCGCGGCGGTGATCCGCGGCCTCGACGACCCGGGGCTTTGGCTTCCCACCGTCGAGGGCGTCTCGGCGGACGGCCCGGTGGTCGGGCTCCTCTCCCACCCCACCCAGCTCGTCGCCGAGACTCGCCTGCGGCGGGGCACGCCGGCCCGCGAGGCTCCTCCGTCCGCGCCGGACGTCAGCGGGCTCCTGCGCTGGATCACCGGCGAGATGACCGTCCGCGGGCGCCTTCGGACTCCGTGGTCGCTCTACGCGTCCGAGGTGCGGCCCGAGATCTGGGCGCGCACCGAGGAGCTGACCGACCCCACCGATCGGACCCTTTCGGCGCATCTCGACGGCGGGACGCTCCTCGAGGTGCCGGTCCGTCACACGGCCGCGGGTGAGGCGGTCGGCGCGATCCGAGAGGTCGGGATCACCGTCTTCCTCGCCGGCGACCACGACGCGCTCGCCGCGGTCATCGGCCGGTACCTCGCCGCCGCGGGGTTCCTCCGCGACGCCGGGGAGCTTCGGCCCGAGCTGATCCGCGAGGCGCCGCCCGAGCGCCTCGACCCGGACTCGATCTGGACCGGCACCACGATGGAACTTGACACGGCCAACCACCACGACCAGGAGGTCTCAACCACATGATCGTCGCGCTGATCGTCGCGGGGTCGGTGATCGTCGCCCTGCTCTTGATCGCATTCGTCGTCTGGGCCCACCAGTACACGAAGGTCGGCCCGAACGAGGTCCTGATCATCTCGGGCCGCCGCGCCCGCAAGGACACCGACGGGAAGCTCGTCGGCTATCGCATCGTCCGCGGCGGTGGCACCTACGTGCGGCCCTTCCGGGAGAAGGTCCAGCGCCTCTCCCTCGAGCTCATGCAGTTCGACGTCCGCACCGGCGAGACCTATTCGATGCACGGGGTGCCGCTGCAGGTGGACGGCGTCTGCATGGTCAGGGTCGACCCCTCCGACCGCGGCATCCAGGTCGCGGCCGAGGAGTTCCTCTCGCGCGGGCGCGACGACATCGCCCGCACCGCCCAGCAGGCGGTCGAGGGTCACCTGCGGGCGGCGGTCGGCGCACACTCGATCGAGGACGTCTACCGCGAGCGGGCGAAGCTGGTCGACGCGACCAAGGGTCTCGTCTCCCCGGACCTCGGGCGCATGGGGCTCGAGGTCGTCTCCTTGACGATCCGCCAGATCGCCGACAAGCAGGGCTATCTCGAGGCGCTGGGCCGCCCGCGCACCGCACAGGTGAAGCGCGACGCCGTCCGGGGCGAGGCCGAGGCCGAGCGCGAGGCGAAGGCTGCACGCTTCGCCGCCGACTCCTCGATCGAGGAGTCGCGGCGCGACTACGAGCTGCAGAAGGCCTCGTTCAAGCGCGAGGGGCAGGGAGCGAGGGCCGAGGCCGACCTCGCCTACGACCTCCAGCGCGCGATCACTCAGCAGCAGGTGCGCGCCCAGGAGCTCCAGGTCGAGATCGTCGAGCGCCAGAAGGCGATCGAGTTGATGGAGGCCGAGGTCCGGCGTCGCGTCAACGAGCTCGAGGCCGAGGTCATCGAGCCGGCCAAGTCCGAGGCGCGCAAGATCGAGGCGCTCGCGGAGGCCCGAAAAGAGGAGCTCGCCGCCCAGGGCTCGGGCGAGGCCGACGCAGTGCGGCTTCGCGGCATGGCCGAGGCGGAGGCGATGCTCGCCAAGGCCGACGCGTGGGGCAAGTACTCGGACGCCGCGATCGCCGACCGGTTGCTCACCATCCTCCCGCAGCTCGCCGCCGCAGTCTCCGAGCCGCTCTCCAAGACCGAAAAGATCGTGATGATCGGCGGCGGGAACGGCGACGGCGTGGGCGCCCATCGCGTCACCCGAGACGTGATGAAGATCGTCGCCGAGCTCCCGGAGGTGCTCGAGTCGCTGACCGGCAAGCGCCTCGACGAGCTCGTCAAGGCGCTGCCGAAGGCCGGCGCGAACGGCGAGGACTCCTAGGCCCTCGCCGTCCGCGGTTCCGTCCGACCTACGAGCGACGTTCGCAACCCGATCCGACCGAGAAGGAGTTGAGCCCGTGGCACCGAGAGCGATCCCCCACGCACCGCTGACCGTCCAGCAGTTCGCCGACACCGCCGAGCCCGAAGCGCGTCACGTGCTCGAGATGGGTCGCAAGCAGGGCGTGCGGATGGTCGACTTCAAGTTCACCGACCTCCCGGGGACGTGGCAGCACGTGTCGCTGTCGATCCACGGGCTCGAGGAGGAGGCCTTCGACGAGGGCCTCGGCTTCGACGGCTCCTCGATTCGCGGCTTCCAGGAGATCTCGGAGTCCGACATGATCCTGATCCCGGACCCCTCGACGGCGGTGGTCGACCCGTTCTACGAGCAGGAGACGATGTCGATCATCTGCAACATCTTCGACCCGATCACCCGGGAGCCGTACTCGCGCGATCCGCGCTACGTGGCGCAGAAGGCCGAGGGCTACCTGCTCGAGACAGGGATCGCCGACACCTGCTTCATGGGCCCGGAGGCGGAGTTCTTCGTCTTCGATCACGTCGCCTTCGACCAGACGGTGAACAAGGCGTTCTACGAGGTCGACAGCCACCAGGGGTTCTGGAACCGGGGCGCGGGCTTCGGCGACGGCGCCATGAACGGCGCCGGCGGCAACCTCGGCTACACGCTCCGCCCCCAGGAGGGCTACTTCCCGGCGCCGCCCGGCGACACGCACTCGGACCTCCGCGCGCGCATGGTCGTTGTCCTCGAGGAGATGGGCATCGACTGCGAGTTCCACCACCACGAGGTCTCGGCCGGGGGCCAGGCGGAAATCGACCTGCGGTTCGACAAGCTCCTGAGGATGGGCGACAAGCTTCAGACCTACAAGTACGTGGTCAAGAACGTCGCCCGACAGGCAGGCAAGTCGGCCACCTTCATGCCGAAGCCGCTGTTCGAGGAGAACGCCTCCGGGATGCACGTCCACCAGTCGCTCTTTCTCGGCGGCGAGAACGTGATGTACGACTTCAACGGATACGGCCTCCTCTCGCGCGAGGCGCTCAACTACATCGGCGGCCTGATCGAGCACGGTCGGGCGCTGATGGCGTTCTGCGCCCCCACGACGAACTCCTACCGGCGGCTCGTCCCCGGCTACGAGGCGCCCGTGAACCTCGCCTACAGCCAGCGAAACCGCTCGGCGGCGTGCCGGATCCCGGTGTACTCGGCGGCCCCGAAGGCGAAGCGGGTGGAGTTCCGGCCGCCCGATCCCACGGCCAACCCCTATCTTGCCTTCGCAGCGATGATGATGGCCGGGCTCGACGGCATCCAGCAGCGGATGGACCCCGGGCAGCCGGTGGACAAGGACCTCTTCGAGCTCCCAGACGAGCAGCTCGCGAACGTCGCCAGCGTCCCGGGATCGCTGGACGACGCGATCGACGCGCTCGAGCGCGACCACGAGTTCCTGCTCAAGGGCGGCGTCTTCACCGAGGACCTGATCGAGACCTGGATCGACTACAAGCGCTCCGAGGAGTGCGACCCGGTCCGCCTTCGCCCCCATCCCTGGGAGTTCGCGCTCTACTACGACGTTTGAGCGCCTCGCCGGAGCGGTCATGTACCCTCCCGCCGTCGTATGAGCAGGGGTCGGCCGGCCAAGCGCCCGCCGACGGGGACGGCTTGTTGCTCGACGGCAGGGCAAGCTGACATCCAGAGCTTTGCGCCGGGCATCAGGCGCGGAAAGGAACCGAGTTGAGAGCTCATCTCAGCCGACGGCTGTTCACGAGGATCGGGCTGCTCGCCGCGGTGGCGATCGGGGCGGCGTTCGGCGTCGCGAGCCTTGCCTCCGCCAGCGACTCGGCCAAGGGCACGCCGGTCGTCGACCAGATCAAGATCAAGGGAAACACCCACCCGCACTTCGTCTTCCCGAGCTCCGTCCACGTGGGCGACCAGCTCGAGATCGTCAACAAGACGAACCCCACCGTCATCGGCCCCCACACCTTCTCCCTCGTCAAGCACCGGCTGATCCCGAACACCAAGCGCGAGGTGAACCGCTGCGGCCACAAGGGCCACATCTGCAAGGCGATCGGCCGCTGGCACAAGAACGGCGCCAGGCAGCTGTCGCAGGCCGGCAGCCCCGGCTGGGACAAGCAGGGCGACCTCAAGCACCGAGGCGACTCGTGGTTCACGACGACGACCCCCGGGACGTCGTTCCAGCAGGTCGTTTCGGCGCCCCCCGGCACCGTCCTTCACTTCATGTGCGGGATCCACGCGTTCATGCACGGGCAGGTGCTCGTCAAGCCGTAAGCGGGTCGGCCATCGTGTACCCTCCCGCGGTCGATGAGCAGGGGTCGGTAACGCCCGACGGGACTTTCCACCGCCCGGCACCGCCGACAGGGGATGGCTTGCTGCTCCACGGCCACTCAATCAGATCGGAGTTGCGCCGGGGAACCCGGCGCGGAAAGGAGTCGAGTTGAGAGCTCATCTCAGCCGACGGTTGTTCACGAGGGTCGGTCTGCTCGCCGCGGTGGCCGTCCTGGCGGCGTTCGGGGTCTCGAGCCTCGCTTCCGCCACCGGCTCCGGCAAGGCCGGGACGAAGGCGGACGTGAGGCGGGTCCTGATCAAGGGCAACCACAACCCGCATTTCGTCCCACCGAGCACGGTCCACCGCGGGGACGTGCTGAAGATCATCAACAAGACCAATCCGAACAAGATCGGCCCGCACACGTTCGCGCTCGTCAAGAACCGGCTGATCCCACGGACGCACTCGGAGATACGTCACTGCTTCGACAAGGGGAACATCTGCCGGCACGTTGCCCATTGGCACGGGGGCACCGCGAATAAACCGCCGAAGAGGAAGGTGGTGAGGGCCGGAAAGCCCGGATGGAACCGCGAAGGCGACTTCGATCGGCGCGGTGACTCGTGGTTCACCGGCGAGAACCCAGGGACGTCGTTCAAGGAGAAGGTCACGGCGAAGGCCGGCCGGACCCTGCACTTCATGTGCGTTGTCCACCCCTTCATGCACGACCGGATCGTCGTCAAGCCGTAGAGCAGGTCAGCGTGCGAACGCGCGGTCCCGGACGGGATGCCGGGATCGCGCGTTTTGCCGGGATCCGCGACTAGGCTGGAATCGATGCCAGGGCACGAGCCTGAAGGGCGCTCCGCGGCGGCCCGCTTCGGACGCCGCGCGTTCGTGACCGTGGCCGGGGCCGGCGGGCTGGCGCTGCTGCTCCCGGTTCGGTCGGGGCGACAGGGCCTGCTCTCGATCGCCGACTCGATCTCGCGGGCGTCCGGACGGGGACGGTTCCACGCCAAGCTCCCCATCCCGCGCGTCCTGAGCGGCGCGGACATCCACATCCCGATCCGCGTGGCCGAGGTGCGGATCCTCCCCGGCCGCAAGACGAGGATGTGGACCTATGCCGGGACCTTTCCGGGGCCGACGATCCGCCGCAGGGCCGGTCACCGGACCAAGGTCACCTTCCACCACCGCCTGCCGCGCAAGGCGGGAGAGCTCACCGTCCACCTCCACGGCGGGCACAGCGAGTCTCGCTACGACGGCCAGCCCGGCGGGCTGACCCGGTCCCAGAAGACCGCCCTCTACTGCGACGTCACCCCCGGCCTCTCGGCCAAGCAGTCGGGCAACAACCTGCTCATCAAGCCGGGCCGCAGGCACTCCTACGTGTACGACCTGGTCGAGGACGGCTCTCCCGAGCGATCCGCCTTCCAGTGGTACCACGACCACCGCCTCGAGCACACGGGGCGCAACGTCTGGCGCGGGCTCGCCGGGATGTGGATCCTCGACGACGACTTCGACGAGTCCCTGCCGCTGCCGTCCGGCCGGCGCGACATCCCCCTCCTGATCGTCGACCGCTCGTTCGACGCCCACAACCAGCTCACGAACCCGTTCTCGCAGGGCCGCCACCCGCCGACTGACGGGATCACCGGAAAGCTGGTCCTCGTCAACGGCGCGTGGCGACCGCACAAGCACGTCTCAGCGCGCCGCCACCGCCTGCGGTTCCTGAACGCGTCGAACTTCCGCGCCTACAACCTCTACCTCTCAGACGGCACTTCCCTCGTTCAGGTCGCCAGCGACAGCGGCCTGATGCCCGCGCCGGTCGAGCGGCAGAAGGTGCTCCTCGCGCCCGCCGAGCGCGCGGAGGTGATCGTCGACTTCTCGCACGCGGCGGGCCGCTCCGTGGAGCTTCGCTCGAGCCCGCACAACGACGACCAGCACGCGCTCGGGACCCGGCCGTTCAAGGGCGCATTGATGCAGTTCAGGGTCGGGCGCCGCAGGCCGGACTCGACGAGCATCCCTGCCGCACTTCGGCCGCTGCCCGACTGGGTGGCATCGGCGCACCCGTCTCCCGACCGCACGTGGGTGATCTCCATCGGCGGCACGGGGCTGACGCCGAGCTGGCTCATCAACGGCAAGCGCTTCGATCCCGCCCGCTCCGATGCCTTCCCGGCGCTCGGCTCCACAGAGACCTGGGCGGTCACCAACAACACCGGCGTCGCCCACGTGATCCACATGCACTCGACCGACTGGTACATGCTCTCTCGCAACGGCCAGCCGCCGAGGCCCTGGGAGGACTGCCTCAAGGAGTCCTTCTTCATCAACCCCGGCGACACGATCCACGTCGCCGCGTACTTCAGCGACTACCTGGGGAAGTTCGTGATCCACTGCCACATGCTCGATCACGAGGACCACGGCCTGATGGACCAGTTCGAGGTCGTGGCCTCCAAGGCGGCCCAGCCGGCCAGCGACGAGGTTGCGCGCCGCCGTCGTGGCGAGATCCCGCGATATTCGAAGGCGCCGACGCTCGGCCTTCCGGGACCCGGCAGGGTCCGCGGCCGCAGGCTCGAGTTCACGCCATCGTCCCCGCGGGGCGAACGGCTGCGGTGGCTCGAGGTGGCGGTGAACGGCGAGCCGAAGCGCGCGATCCAAGGGCCCGCGCTTGGCCGGCCGGTCCGGCTCGGGCTTCCCGGCGGCGGCCTCGCGCGCGTGACGCTCGTCGGACACACCGAAGACGACCGGATGATCGGCGTCACCCGCGACTACGAAACGCCGTCCGGCTGATTCGTCCTGCCCCTGAGGTTCCGCCGTGGCCGAGCGCATGAGGATTCGGACCGCGGTGAGCGGCGACGCCGAGGCGCTGGCGCGAATCCACAACCAGGGGATCGCCGAGCGGGTGGCGACCTTCGAGACGCGAATCCAGGACCCGGCGGAGATCACCCGCGAGATCGAGGCCGGCCGCTTGGTGCTCGTCGCCGAGCGGCGCGGGGACGTGGTCGGCTGGGCGGCCACGGGGCCGTACGACGACGCCCACGACTACTACTCCGGCGTGGCCGAGGTGACCCTCTACGTCGACCCGGGAGCTCGTCGAAGCGGGATCGGCGCCGCCCTCCTCGACGCGCTGGCGGATGAGGCGGAGCGCCGCGGGTGCTACAAGCTGATCGGGAAGATCTTCACTTCGAACGAAGCGAGCATCGCGCTGGTTCGAGCGTGCGGCTGGCGGGAGGTCGGCGTCCACCGGCGCCACGGCCGCCTCGACGGCGAGTGGAAGGACGTCGTCGTCGTCGAGCGCCTGATCGGTGACGCCGCCGCCTAGGGCGAGAAGGCAAGAAAAGTGCGCCATCCGTGGCGCTGGCCGCCGCCTTCCTGGCGTACACGAACTTTATCGGCAGGATCCAGCGCGACCTTTAGTGCGGATCGTCGGCGACCAGCGACGCGGGTGAGCGTGGCCGCCGGCGCCGTGGCGGCAATACTCTGTTCGATGGCAGACGACGCGCGAAGCCTGAGGATCGCCCTCGCCCAGATCGACGTGACCGTGGGTGACGTCGGCGGCAACGCCCGCCTGGTCGCCGAGCAGATCGCGCGAGCGCGGCAGGCGGGGGCGCAGCTCGTCGTCTTCCCCGAGCAGGCGCTGGCCGGCTACCCCGCCGAGGACCTGTGGCTGAGGTCCCGCTTCCTGGCCGCGGCGCGCAGCGCCCTGGACGGGCTGGCTCGAGACGTGGCCGGGATCGTCGCCCTGGTCGGGTTCCCGGAACAGGACGCCGGGACGTACAACTCCGTCGCCGTGCTCGCGGCCGGCGAGGTTCGCGCCACCTACCGCAAGTCGCTGCTCCCGAACTACGGCGTCTTCGACGAGCGCCGCTACTTCGAGCCCGGGGACACTCCGGCGCTGATCGAGGTCGCGGGGGTGCGGGTCGGGCTGACGATCTGCGAGGACATCTGGTATCCGGGGCCACCGGCCTCGGTCGAGGCGCTCGCCGGCGCCAGCGTCATCGTCAACCCCTCGGCCTCGCCGTACCACCGCGGCCGGGGCATCGAGCGCGAGCGGATGGTCCAGGAGCGGGCCGTGCAGACGGGTGCCGCGTTCGCCCTCTGCAACCTGGTCGGCGGCCAGGACGAGCTCGTCTTCGACGGCCACAGCGTGATCGTCTCCCAGGGCGGCGAGACCCTCGGGCGGGGCGCCCAGTTCGCCGAGGACCTCGTCGTCTGCGATCTGGAGCTGGCCCCCAACCCGACCCGGTTTCCTGCCGACGACGCTGATCCCGGCGCGCTGCCGGCGGGGGCACATGCCTCCCTCCTCGCGCGGCTCGAGGTCCCGAGCCCGGAGGGGCGGCTCGAGACGCGCCTCCCGGAGCCGCTCCAGCCCGAAGCCGAGGTGTACGAGGCGCTGAAGCTCGGCCTCCGCGACTACGTCGAGAAGAACGGCTTCGAGCGCGTGCTGGTGGCGGTCTCCGGGGGAATCGACTCCGCGCTCGTGACCCTGATCGCCGCCGACGCGCTCGGGCCGGAGCGGGTGAGCTGCGTGGTCATGCCCTCCCCCCACTCGAGCGAGGAGACCCAGGAGGACGCGCGCCGAATCGTCGCCAACGTCGGCGCCGAGCTGATCGAGCTCCCGATCGAGCCGGCGATGCGCGCCTACGAGGGGCTCCTCTCCCGACCGACGTCCTCCGGCGATGGGACCGGCTCCGAGGCCGGGGCTATGGCGGCGGGCCCCGGCGCCGGATCGGCGCGTGAGATCGCCGGGGGCGGCATCGGCGCGGAGCTGGCGGCCGAGAACGTCCAGGCGCGCATCCGCGGCAACCTGATGATGGCCCTCTCGAACCAGTTCGGGTGGCTGGTGTTGACGACGGGCAACAAGAGCGAGATGTCGGTGGGCTACGCGACCCTCTATGGGGACATGGCGGGAGGCTTCGCGGTGATCAAGGACGTGCCGAAGACGCTCGTCTACCGCCTGGTCCGTTATCGCAACGCCCTCTCGGACCGCGAGCTCGTCCCGGAGTCGGTGCTCGAGCGACCGCCCTCGGCCGAGCTTCGCCCCGGCCAGCTCGACGAGGATTCGCTGCCTCCCTACGAGCTGCTCGACCGGATCCTCGCCGCCTACGTCGAGGAGGACCGCGGCCGCGACGAGATCGTCGCGGACGGGATCGAGCCTGACATCGTCGACGAGGTCATCGCGATGGTCGACCGCTCCGAGTACAAGCGGCGGCAGGCGCCGCCCGGAATCCGGATCACCCCCAAGGCCTTCGGGCGCGACCGCCGGCTTCCGATCACCAACGGGTTCAGCGGCTAGGACGCACCGCCACCGTCATCCGGACCATGGCGCAGAGGCGCTCGTCGTCGTCGGTGATCTCGACGTCCCACACCCACGTCGTGCGGCCCCGGTGGCGCGGACGCGCGAAGGCGTTCACGTGCCCCTTCGTGATCGGCCGCAGGAAGGTCGCGCTGTTCGACTGCCCCATCGCGTTCATCCCCTCCCCCTGGACCGCGAGCCAGGTGGCCGCGGAGCAGACGCTCTCCGCCATCGCCGAGTAGACGCCGCCGTGAACGAGCCCGGCGGGCTGGAGGATGTCTTCGGTGACCGGGACCCGGGCATGGATCCGCTCGGGGGTCGTCTCCACGTACTCGAGCCCGATGAGCTCCCCGATTCCGTCACGTCCCGGTGGGCGCGGTTCCATGGGCCCGAGCCTAGCCTCGCGCGGGCCGTCCCGCCCAGCGTGCGAGCGCGGTCACCAGCGGGACCCGGACGAGAACCAGGTCGATCACGAGCCCGGCCGCGACGGCCAGGCCGAACTCCCGTGCCGAATAGAGATCGGAGCCCGCCAGCACCGCGCCGGCGGCGGCCGCGATCACGGTCGCGGCGATCGCCGCCGGCACGGTCAGGGCGGCGGCGCTCTCGGCTGCTCCGAGTGGCTCGAGGCCGAGGGCTCGCTCCCCTCGCGCCGCGCGGATCGCGGTGACCGCGCGGGCCGCGCAGACGGCCGCCAGCGCCGTCAGGAGCGACGCCACCGCCCCGGTCTCGAGCGCGCCCTGCCGGTCCTGTCCGAGCGTTCCCGCCAGGTGACCGTCCTGGAACACGAGCACGCAGAGCCCGCACGCCGCGGCAGCGGGAAGCAGGGCGACGACCGCCACCGGGATCGTGCGAAGGGTCCGGAAGGAGAGCAGCAGCACGAGGGCGAGCACGCCCGCGGAGATTCCCGCGGCGAGCCCCAGCTTGGGGAAGATCGACTGCCCACCGGCCCCGCCGCCGGGCGTTCCCGCCGGCGTTCCCGCGACGAGCGCCGTCGCCTCGCGCGCCTGCGAGTCGGCGGGAAGGTCGGTGGCGGAGAACGGGCGGCTGGACGCGTGGAGGAGCGGCGCCGCGGCCGCGACCATCACGGCGATCACAACCACGGCGGTCACTGCCGTGCGAAGGCCCGAGCGGGCGAGGAAGCCGGCCAGGAGGCGCGGCGGCCGCCCCAGCCTCGGCTCCCCGGGCGCCGCTCCGTCCGCAGCGCTCGTCCGCCGTCCGAGGAGGACGATCAGCGCCGATCCGAACACGAGCGCGGAGACGACCGCGAAGACGGCGGCCAGCGCGCAGCCGATGACCATCGACGGCCCCTGGTCCAGCGTGGTCGCGAGGACGCCCACGGTGGCCGCCGTGGCGGCGGCGGCCAGCGGCAGCGCCAGTCGGCCGGCGCCGTCGAGCGCCCGGCGGAGTCCCTGGTCGATCGACGCGCGCAGAGTCGCCTCGTCGCGGAAGCGAGCGATCAGGAGGCATGCGACCTCCACTCCCAGCGCGAGCCCGAGCACCGCCGCGGGAGCGATGCCGAGCAGCGAGAGGTGGGCCACGGCACCGACCACGCGAAGCCCGGCGAGGGCGGCGGCGATCGCGGTCGCCGCGCTGACCACGGGCACGATCGCGAGCCGGACTCCGAGCGCGGCGACCAGGACCAGCAGCGCGAGCGGCAGGGCGAGGAGCTCGAGCTGCCACACGTCGCCGGCGAGGTCGTGGCGGGCTTCGAGCAGCGAGGCCACGCCGCCTCCGTACGAGACCTGCAACGGCCCCGCGTCGAGCCCCGACTCGATTCGCTCGACCGCCTGCTGGCGTTCGGTGGCGCTCCCGGAGAGGTAGACGAGGAGCGACGTCGATCGCCCGTCGGGGGAGACCGGTCCGCGCCGCAGCGCCGCGACGTCGCCGCCGGCGCGGACGTTCGAGGAGATCACCTGAAGGGCCACGCGGTAGACGCCGGAGTGGACCGGAGCCCGGCCCGTGGTCGCGATCACCAGGTCGGCCTCGCCCGCGCCCGGGGTCGTTGGGCCGCTGAGCGCGAGCGAGCCGACGCCGAGATGGCCCGGCGCTCCCAGGGCGAGGGCGATCGCGGCCGCGAGCACCGCGAGGTTCGCGGCCACGAGCGCCCACGGGCGCCTCAGCGCGAGATCAGCGAGCCGAGCGGCCACGGTCGCGGCAACGTTACTTCGGGCGGGTTCCCCGATTCGCCAGTCCGCCTGCATCCCCGGGGGGTCGCGCTCACTAGGCTTTCCAACGTGCCTCTGTCGGCGGACCAGCAAGCCATGCTCCAGCTCGTGCTCGAACGCGGGCAGAGCTACGGCGATCTCGCGTCGGTGCTCGGGGTTGGCGAGGACGAGGTTCGCGCGCGAGCGCGCTCCGCGCTCACCGAGCTGGCGGGCGCCGACCCGGACCGAAACGTCGGTCTCACCGACTACCTGCTCGGACAGGCCGATCCGATCGGGAGGGCCGACGCAGTGCGGCACCTGAAGGACGACCCGGAGGACCTCGCCCTCGCGACCGAGCTCTCGCAGAAGCTGCGGTTGGTCGCGCCCCAGGGCGAGCTTCCGAGGCTCCCGGGCGAGGAGCGCCGCCCCGGCCCGCGTCGGCTGCCCCGACTTCCGATCTCGCGCCTCCCGCTTCCCGAGCGCCTTCGCAGGTCGCGCGCCGCCGACCCGGCCCCGGCGGGCGCTCCCGCCGAGCCGCGGACCACTCTCACCAAACGCCAGACGCAGCTGATCGTCGGTCTCGGAAGCGCCGCCGTCCTCCTGATCGTCGTCGTCCTCGCCGTCACGGGCGCGTTCAGCTCGAGCTCGAGCTCGAGCGGCTCGACGACGGCGTCGACCACCGCTCAAACGCAGACCCTGACCCGCGTGCAGCTTCAGCCGCAGGGCGGCGCCGGCGGCAGCGGCGCCGTCTCCTTCGGGCTCGCGAACGGGCAGCAGCCGTTCGTGGACGTGCGGCTCAACGGGCTGCAGCCGGCGCCATCGGGTCAGACCTATGTGATCTGGCTCCTTCTGACGCCGAGCCAGGGCTACCCGCTCGCGCCGTTCGCCGCCGATCAGAGCGGGTCCTACCAGAACCGCTTCCCCATCCCGACGCCGATCATCCCGGTGCTGGCGCGGGTTCAGCTCGTCAACGTCTCGGTCGCTCCCGTGACCACGGTCCGCGCGGCGATCCAGAAGGCGCTCAAGCAGCGCAACATCGTCATCCAGCGGCCCGGCAAGACCATCCTCCAGGGGGCGATCCCGAAGACGAGCCCGGCCACGGGCTCGCCCTCCGGCGGCTGAGGGCCGAGCGACGGCCCGGCGCGCCCTGCTCGCCGTCGGGGCGGTCGGGCTCGCGGCGACCCTGGCCTTGA
>Ga0066652_100000485_pt1 | contig 19037 bp, 15 predicted proteins | sample GraSoiAngelo_101_FD_71413 | JGI IMG/M metagenome (GOLD analysis project Ga0066652, IMG submission 71413) | Grasslands soil microbial communities from the Angelo Coastal Reserve, California, USA - 14_0903_02_30cm | ecosystem: Environmental > Terrestrial > Soil > Grasslands | place: USA... | reverse complement strand
CGAATCAGGAACGAGCCAGATGAGGGCCACGACAGCGTACAAGAGTCCGGAGATGAGCGGGTGCACGAACGTGGCGAGAATTGCCACAACGTATACGACTGGCGACAGCTTGCCCTTCCAGTCCGACCCGACGACCGCCGCCAGCTCCGACTGTGCACCCTGGCTGCGAATGATGATGCCCTGCAGCACGTAGTACGCGAGGGCGGCGAAAAGGAGGTTTACTCCATACAGCGCGGTTGGCCCAGCGGCGAAGTGATTCTCGCCCATCCAGGCGGTCGTGAACGGCACGATCGAGAGCCAGAAAAGGAGATGCAGATTCGCCCACAGGATCCCGCCCGTGACCCGATGGGTCAGGTGGAGCATGTGGTGATGGTTGTTCCAGTAGATGCCGAGGTACACGAAGCTGAGCACGTAGCTCACGAATACGGGCCAGAGCGGAGTGAGCGCGGTCAACGAGACATCGTGTGGAACCTTGAGCTCGAGCACCATGATCGTGATGATGATCGCGAGCACACCATCGCTGAACGCTTCGAGCCGAGACGTGCGCATGAGTAGTTGGGAGGCTTCTCAGTCAGCGCGTTTGTGCCGCGTCTTCTTCGTGCCCACTCGCCTGGTCACTTGCCGATTGGTATCGCTGCTCAGCCTGACGAGTCGCGAAAGGACTTTCGGGTCGATCTCGTCGAGCTGACGGAGATAGAGACATCCGCCACCGACCTTGTGCGGCCCGAGATCGGCGAGAAGATCCGAATGCATCTTGAGCCCGCTCATGAGGTAGAGGACGAGCGCTGCCTTCCGCGGAGAAAACCCGACCGCAAACCAATCGACCGATCGCCCGCCGCTGCCCTGATAGGTCAGCTCGCCATACCCGACGATGCTCGAGCCCCACATCGCGGGTTTCTCGCCGGTAGTCTTTCGGATCAACGCGGCGAGAGCCTTGGCGTCGCGTTGGCGATCGGGATCGGGGATCGCTGCGAGGAAGGCGGCGACGCTCTCTTTGGTGCGTTGGGTCTTGTTCTCGGCCATGGCGAGTGTTGTCGAGTTGCCGTCACGCTAATGGTACGCTCGGCTGCCGCGACATCGAAAGTGCCCATCGGGCATCCTTCCTCTACCTTATGCACATGGATGCCGAGCCCCTGGTCGAGCTGGGCAGCACCGACCAGATCGTCCAGAACGAGGGTAGCCGCACCGGCCGGTGGGCGCGCGAGTTCGTGGCGTTCGGCCTCAAGGAGGCGCGGGCGTGCCTCTTCGCGGGTCTCTTCTTCCTCGCGGTGTTCACCGTCCCCCGCGCGGGCCTGCTCGGCATACCGCGCTACGACCTTCTTCTATTGATAGCGCTCGCCATCCAGGCGTGGATGGTCTGGGCGAAGCTCGAGACGCTGGACGAGGTCAAGGCGATCACGCTCTTCCACGTGCTGGGCTTCTCTCTCGAGGCGTTCAAGACGAGCAGCGGGATCCGGGCGTGGAGCTATCCGGACTTCGCGTACACCAAGGTGTTCGGCGTCCCGCTCTTCTCCGGATTCATGTATGCCGCGGTAGGAAGCTACATCATCCAGGCGTGGCGGCAGCTGGACATGCGCGTACGCCATCACCCGCCGTACTGGATGGCGTGGACGCTGGCGATCCTGATCTACGCCAACTTCTTCACGCACCATTTCATCCCGGACATGCGCTGGTACCTGGCCGCCTGCGCGCTGGGACTGTACGCGCGGACCACGGTAATCTTCCGTCCGCTGGATCGCGACCGGTGGATGCCGCTCATGCTCGGCTTCGTGCTGACCGGCTTCTTCATCTGGATGGCCGAAAACTTCAGCACGTTCTTCGGCATCTGGCGCTATCCGAATCAGCTCGGCGCCTGGACCCTGGTGCACGTGAGCAAGTGGAGCTCGTGGTCGCTCCTGGTGATCATGACGTTCACCATCGTCGCGAACCTGAAACACGTGAAGGAACGAGTTCACGTTCCGACTTGAACCACTACATCGAGTCTCTGATCGCCACGAGCGGATCCGTGCGCGACGCGCGCAGTGCTGGCGCGTAGGACGCCACGGCCGCGACGACGACGATCACCGCCACCACACCCGCGTACGTCAGCACGTCCATCGTCCCCGTCGCGTACAGCATGCTCGAGAGCAGGCGGCTGAGCGCGAGCGCGCCCAGGCATCCCGCGACGAGACCGACCGCGATGACGACGCCGGCGTCGCGCATCACCATCCCCTGAAGCCGCGCAGGCGTCGCGCCGAACGCGAGCCGCACTCCCATCTCGGTCGTGCGCTGCTGCACGTTGAACGACACAACACCGTACAGCCCGATCGCCGCGAGCAATAGCGCGACCGCGGCGAAGAACGTCAGCAGACCGGCGGTGAACCGTTGCGGAGCCAGCGCGGCCGCCACGTTGTCCTCGAGCGGCGTGATCGCCGGCACGGGCGTGGTCGGGGCCGCGACGCGGACGGCCTGCTGTACCGCCTCGATCAGCGTCGCCATCCCCGACTGGCCGCTCCCCTTCACGAAGTAGGTCATCGAGAACCAGGGGCGCTGATTCGCGGAGAAATACACGGACGGTGCTGGATCGGTCGCGAGTGACTGGTCGCGCACGTCGCGCACGACGCCGACGATCTGAATGCGATCGGTGAGCTGCCGCTGGCTCTGCGCCCCCATTACCCACTTCCCGATCGGGTCCTGCCCGGGCCAGAGTCGCGCGGCCATCGTCGAGTCGAGCACCGCGACCAGAGGGGTGATTCACGTCGTCGGTCTCGTCCAGCAACCGGCCCTGGAGCAGGCCAACGCCCAGCGTCCTGAAATAGCCGGGCGAGACGGTGCGCCAGTCCGCGCCGAAGAATTCGTCGCCCGACGCCTCGTGCCCGTCGGCGAGGAACTGCGTGTTCGTGTTCGACCCGCTGAATGGCGCGATGCTCGACGAGCCCACGCCCGCCACACCCGGCGCCGCCGCGATCGCCTGCTCGACGCGGCGATAGAACTCGATGCGCTGCTCGCGCTTGAAATCACCTGGCGACGCGACGGTGAGCTGTAGCGCGCCGCCCATCGCGAAGCCAGTCGGCACCTGGATGAGCTTCACGAAGCTGCGTCCCAGCAACCCGGCGCCGACGAGCAGCAGCACAGCCAGTGCGACCTCGACCGCCACGAGCGCGTCCCGCACCCGGCGGCCGGCACCGGTGATGGAGCGGCTCCCCTCGCGCAGCGTCCCCTGCAGGCTGACACGCGCGGCGTGCAGCGCGGGCGCGAGCCCGAACAGCGCGCCCGTGATGACAGACACACCCAGCGCGAACACGAGCACGCGGACGTCGATCACGACTTCGTTGAGACGCGGGACGTTCGCCGCGCCTCCACTCTGGATGAGAGGCAATGCCAGGCGCGCCATCGCGACGCCGAGAACGCCGCCGAGCACCGAGACGATCATGCTCTCGGTGATGAGCTGCCGCGCGATGCGCCCGCGGTCCGCGCCCAGCGCCGCGCGCACGGAAATTTCGCGCTGCCGCGTCAGCGCCTTGCCGAGCAGCAGGTTGGCGACGTTGACGCACGCGAGCAGCAGCAGGAATCCCACCGCGGCGAAGAGCAGCATCAGCTGCGCGGGGAGCGTGGGCCCCACCACGGACGCGGTGATGTTCTGGACCCGCGCGCCCCATTTGCCGTTGGATTTCGGATACTCTTTCGACAGCTCGGCCGCGACCGCGACGATGTCGGCGTTCGCCTGCGCTTCGGTGATACCGGGCTTGAGCTTGCCGAACGCGACGAGCAGATGATTGCCGCGGTTGCTCGCCATGTCCGGCGCGAGCGGGATCCAGAAGTCGCTGCCGAAGTAGCTCAGGGACGTGGGCATGACGCCCAGCACCACGTATGGCGCGCCGTCGAGCGTGATCGACTTGCCCACGATGGATGCGTCGGCGCCGAAGAGCCGCCGCCAGATGCCTTCGCTCAGGACGACGACGCGCGTGTCACCGCCCTGGCGGTCGTTGTCGGCCGTGTACGCACGGCCCACGAGCGGACGCGCGCCGAAGACGTCGAAGTAGGATGCGCTCGCGGCGAGCCCGAAGAGCGCAACCGGATCGCCGTGGCCCAGGAGACTCATGCCGCGGCCGCTCGCCGCCGCGACCGAGGTGAAGGAGCGCGTGCGGTCGCGGAAGTCGAGATAATTCGGCTCCGACGTCGACCACGAGTTGTTGGTGGGGTTCGTCTCGTAGATGTTGACGACGCGATCCGCGTCCGGGATGGGCAGCGGACGCAGCGCGACCGCGTCGACGACGCTGAAGATGGCTGTGGTCGCGCCGATGCCGATGCCCATGGTGAGGATCGTGAGGATGGCCGTCTGGGGCGCATGGCGCATGCGACGCAGCGCATAGAGCGCGTCCCCGGCCAGGTCGCGCAGCAGGCCGGCGCGGCGCGCACCGCCGATCGGAGGTGCGGTGCGGACCGGACGGCGACGGAGCTGCTGCTGGCGCGCCAGTTCGTCGACCGAATCGAGCAGCTGCCGCTGGGCGGCGTCGGGGCCGATGGACGCGCTGAGCTCCGCGAACTCCTGCTCCAGGTGCTGCGCCAGCTCTTCGACGAGATCGTGCTCGCCGTCCGGAGCGACCGTGCCGGACGCGAGCCGCGCCCGGATCTCCCTGCGCCAATCAAGCATGTTCGGCTCCTGCGATGCGGGTGATCGCGGTGACGAATTCCTTCCAGCTCTTCCGGTGCGTCTCGAGCGTCGCCTTGCCCTTCGCGGTGATGCGATAGAAGCGCCGCCGCCGTTCGCCCTCCTTCTCCACCCAGCGGCCGCCGATCCAGCCGCGGTCCTCCAGCCGGTAGAGCAGGGGATACAACGACGCCACGTGAAAGCGCAGCACGCCCTTCGAGCGCGACGCGATCAACTTGCTCAGCTCGTACCCGTGCCGCGGCTGGTGTTCGAGCAGGGCGAGCACGAGAAACTCGGCGCTGCCTTTCTTGAGCTCGGGGACCACCGTGTGCTCCATATGTGTGACACCCACATATAGCGGCGCTGCCGCGGCAGCGTCAAGGCCTCTGCGGGTTCGCTACTGGCCGCCACGTGCGCGGCAGGCTACAATCGCAGCCTGCTGGAAGCCACACGCCACACCATCTGGAGGTCCTGTGCACACACGTTCAACGCTTGCCGTCACCGCCGCCGTCCTGCTCGCGGCTTGCGAGTCGGCGCCGATCAGCGCGCCGGTCGACGCGGCGCCCCGCACGCCGGCGTCCATCACCGACGGTAGTCTCGACGGCAACCGCCATCCCGCCGTCGTGCTCATCATCATGGACATCGCTGGCCAGCCCGCGTTTCGCTGTTCCGGAACGCTGATCTCGCCGACCGTCGTGCTGACCGCCGGCCACTGCGCGGGCGAGCGGGGAGAGTTCAGCGGCTTGCGCGTGTTCACCGAGAGCGACGTCGAGAACGGAAACAACAACTATCCATTCCGCGGCAAGAACACCGTCGAAGCCAGGGAGTGGCATTCGCATCCGCAGTTCACCGAGGCGCTGTTCTTCGTGCACGACGTCGGCGTCGTGGTGCTCTCGAAGGCCGTGACGCTGGCGACCAGTGACTATGGCCGCCTCCCGCAACAGGACCAGCTCGACGCGCTCAAGGGCGGCGCAGCCACGACGTTCACCGCCGTGGGCTATGGACTGCAGCGGATCAATCCCGTGTTCGTGGAAGCGGAGAAGGTGCGCATGTACGCCACGCCCAAGCTGGACCAGATCAACACCGGCTACACGGGCAGTTTCTCGATGCTGTTGTCGAATAACGCGTCGACGGGCGGCACGTGCTTCGGTGACTCCGGCGACCCGAACTTCCTCGGCTCGTCGAATGTCGTGGCCGGCGTCACGTCATTCGGGAAGAACGGCACATGCGGCGGGACGGGTGGCGTATTCCGCATGGACCGCAGCGACGTGCTCGCGTTCGTCAGTCAGTATCTGAAGTAGCGGGCAGGGCCGTCGAACCACAGGAACACGGTGGCGCGGAGTGTGCGCGACGCGGCGTGGAGGGGGAGGAATCCATGGCCAAATGCGACGTCTGCGGTAACGAGTACGATCGTTCGTTCCAGGTGAGCTCGGCGGGGAAGATCTACACCTTCGACAGCTTCGAGTGCGCCATTCACAAGCTCGCGCCGAAATGCGGGCACTGCGCGTGCCGCATCATCGGACACGGCGTGGAGGCGAATGGCGCGGTGTACTGCTGCGCCTCGTGCGCGCGCATGAGCGGCGTGAAGGATGTCGTGGACAACGCCGCCCATGCCGCGCACGCCGGCGCGCGGTAGCGTCATCCCCACTCGCTGTGAGTTGCTGATCTCAGCGACGCTCAGCGAGTACGTTCGCGCGCGATGACGCCGCGCGCGGCGGCGGCGATCATGCGATTGACTGCAGCGATCGCGAGCCCGCCTTCGTCCGGCGAGGGGATCGTGGCAAAGCCGATCGCGGACGCTTTCGCGTAGCGTCTGAAGATCTCCTCGAACAGCGTCGCCAGCTCCTCGCTCGACGGCCCGTTGGGCACCTTGTTCTGGTGCGCCATGACTTCGCGCGGGTCCAGCACATCCATATCTATATGGATGTAGAGCTTGTCGTTCTCCCGGCTGAGGCGGTCGAGCTGCGCGAAGACCGCAGCCGAGCGCGTGCGCAGGTCGGCGACGCTCACCTGCTGGATGCGCGAGCTGTCCAGCAGCTGCTGCTCGAGCGGGTCGACGAGACGTACCCCGCCCATCACCACCTGCTCATCTGCGAGAGGAGGATCGAGCTTGGCGTCGAGCCGCATGCGTTGCAGCGCGCGTCCGGTGGCCACGGCGACCGGCATCCCGCCGAGGGAGCCGCTGCGTGTGGTTTCGGGCGTGTTGAAGTCCGGGTGGGCGTCGAGCCACAGCATTCCGATCCTGACCGGCTTGCCGGATGCCGACGAGTGCTGCAACCCGGCGACGAGACCGGGCATGGATGGACACGTGGCGAGCAGGCCGACGGTGAAGTATCCATCGCGCTCGTTGGCCGCGATGATGTCGGCGAAATGTCCGAGGGACATGCCGAGCTTCTTCCAGCCGCCGTACTCGGCCGCCTCTTCGACCGTGAGCCGCGCCTCGTCCACGCGGACCGTGGCACCCATCTGCTTCAGGATCTGCTGGATGCCGCCCTCCGCCATCGTGCGCGGTCCAGCGGATGGTCCGTTCGGCAAGAGTGGCTGCTGCGCGAGCGAGACGCGCAGGTGTCCGTGTCCGTCAGTGTACCCCTGCGCTCGCGCGGCGCTCGCGACGGTGACGAGGAACGTGGCCAGGAGCAGTCTGTTCATGCGAGCGAATATGCGCGGCTGTCCCGCGTTCCGCAGCCGCCACGAGCGTCCACAGCAGCGCGGCGAAGGCGAGGTCGTAGAGAAGCAGGTCGCTGCCCGCGATCGCCGGCCCCAGGAGCAGCATGCTGGTGGTGAGGCTCGCGTGCATGAGCACCGCGAGCAGCAGGCTATGCGTCCGCTCGTACACGCGTGTCATGAGCACGCGGTAAGGTGGAAGGAAGGAGAACAGTGCCACGACCATGAACAGCGGAATGGGAACGCTACCGAAAGACCCGGCGCTCCCCCAGACAACGGCGAGGAAGTGCCACGCGCCCCAGACGGCGCCGATGGTGAGCGCCGCGCGCACCGGCGAAAGGCGCAACCGCAGCGCCGGGGTTGCGAAGCCGGTCCACCCCAGCTCCTCGAAGAATCCCGCGCCGAGTCCGAAGCCGAGCGACATCAGCACGAACGAAGCGCGGCTGACCGCCCGGACCGGGCCGTGGGGATCATTGCCCGCGGCGAGCACTCCCGGGACGAAGTTGTCCGAGAGCGGGGACAGCACGTAGCAGGTAATGAGGAGCACGAGCGGAGCGGTGAGCAGCGCGAGCGCGTACCAGCGCGCATCCACGCGCCAGGCGAACAGCCGGTCGCGGAAGTCACGCAGCCCTTGCGCGCCTGTGGTGAGCGCCGTCATCAGGATTCCCGCGACGGGCGGGCCCACGAGCATCGCGAGATAGACATACGGGAAGAGGCGCTCCGCGTCGCGCGGCGGCGCCGGGATGGGACCGGACGCGATGACGGAGAGCACGGCGACCCACGAGATCGCGATCGCGAGGACGAAGTAGGACGTCACCGGGTATTTCCGAACGAGCGCACGCATGCAGCAGCTCCGCTGTTGTCTTTGCGCGAAAGGTCGGCCTCACGCGGCGGACACGCTGTCAGGGAGCGGCCGGATATGGCAGCACTTCCTCTACGGAGGGGTCGGGCGAATCAGGGCACCGGTGCGCGCCGCGTCCCCGTCGAGTCGTATCGCGTGGGCCGTAATGTGAGTACACGGGCCTCCAACCCTCCCCGTTCACTGGCTGTCGAAGCCGCATGATCGACACCCTCGCGCGGGACCTGCGCGCCGGCATGCGCGCACTGCGGCGTGACATTGCGGTCACCTTCTTCATCGTCGCGATCGCCGGCATCGGGATCGGCGCCAGCACGACGGTCTTCAGCATCTGTCGTGCGCTCGTCCTCAAGCCGCTCCCGTTCGCCAACCCTGAGCGCCTCGTCTGGGTCGCGAACGGTACGTCCGAGAACCTCTCCGCGCAGACCGTCCAGGTGATCAATCTCCTCGACCTGCGCGCACAGAGCCGCTCGCTGAAGGACGTCGCCGGCTACTTCGCCTTCTACGCACCGGGCGACATGCGCCTCACGGGGACGGGTGAGCCCGAGCGACTGACCGGCGTTCCGGTGACACAGAACTTCTTCGCCCTCCTCGGCGTGAAGCCGCTCGCGGGCCGCGTCTTCGATTCCACGGACGCGCGGTACGGCGCACCGAAGACCGTGGTGCTCGGCTTCGACTTCTGGCAGCGGCATTTCCTCGGCGCGCGCGACGTAGTCGGGAAAACGATCGAGCTCGACGGCGCGCCGGCCACCGTCCTCGGTGTGCTGCCCGAGTCGTTCGACTTCGCCGCGTCATTCACACCTGGCCGCCGCGCCGACGTCTTCCTTCCATTCGCATTGAGCCCGGAGACGGACCGACAGGGGAACACCCTCGCGCTCATCGGCCGGCTGCGCGACGGTGTGACCGTCGAGGCGGCACAGCACGAGACCGTTGCTCTGGCCGCGAGCTTTTCGGATGCAAACATGAACGGCCGCTCGCGCAACGGCTTCGCACCGAACATCTCGCCGCTGCGCGAGCACGTGAGCGGCCGCTTCGATTCCGCGCTCGCGGTGCTCACGGGCGCGGTGGGGTTCCTGATGCTGCTCGTGTGCGCCAACCTGTCGAACCTGCTGCTCGTACGGGCGGCCGCGCGTCGCGGCGAGATGGCGCTTCGCACGGCGCTTGGCGCGCCCAGGCATCGGCTCGTGCGGCAGATGCTCGCCGAGAGCGTTGTGCTGTCGGGCGCTGGCGCGACGCTGGGAATAGTGCTGGCCCTCGGCGGCACGCGTCTCGTGTCGCGCATCCAGGGAACGACGGTACCGCTGCTCAACGCGGTGCACGTCGACGGCGTCGCGCTGGCGTTCACCGTCGCGGTGGCCGTGCTCACGGGGATCGCGTTCGGGATGCTGCCCGCGTTCCACGCGTCCGCATTCGAGCTTGCGAGCATTCTCGCCGAGGGCGCGCGCGGGTCGACGGCGCGCGGTGGGCGGATTCGCTCGATCATCGTGGTGGCGGAGGTGGCGGCGGTGTGTGTGCTGCTCGTCGGCGCGGGGCTGCTGGCGCGGAGCCTGAGCCGCGTGCTCGAGGTACAACCCGGCTTTGCGACGGAGAACGTGTTGTCCGTGCGCGTGGATCAGCGCCGTTCGGGTGCGACCGCGACGCAGTACGCCAACTATTTCGACGCGATCGCGAGCGAGGTGCGCTCGATTCCCGGCGTGCAATCGGTGGGGTTCACGGACGCGCTGCCGCTAGGCGACAACTTCGGCTGGCGGCGCTGGGACGCGCGCGTCGCCGGAGCGCCGCGGCCGACCGAGAACGGGACGTTTCCGCTCGTGCGCATGATCGACGAGGACTATCTGGCGACGCTCGGGATCCGGCTGCGCTCGGGCCGGTCGTTCACGACTGCCGACGGCGAGAAGGGCGAGCCCGTGATCGTCATCAACGAGGCGCTCGCGAAGAAACTCTGGCCCGGGCAGGATGCGGTCGGGCGCTACCTGATCACGTCGGAGGTGACGCGCCGTGTGGTCGGGGTGGTGGGCAACGTGCGGTACTTCGGGCTGGATCGCGACAGCGATGCGGAGATGTACATGCCGCTGCGCCAGGTCGGGGATTTCGGGTCGGTCGACGTGGTGGTGCGGGGAACACTGCCCGCGTCTGCGATGACGAGCAGTGTGCGCGCGGCACTGCGTCGCGCAGATCCTAGCCTGCCGATCCCGGACTTCCACACGATGGAGCAGCTGGTAGACCGTTCCGTGTTCGCCCGCCGGTTCATCGTGCAGCTGGTGAGCGGCTTCGCGGCGTTCGGGCTGCTGCTCGCGTCGCTCGGCATCTACGCCGTGATCTCGTATTCGGTGACGCAGCGGACGCAGGAGATCGGCATCCGGATGGCGCTGGGTGCGTCGCCAGGTCAGCTGCTCACGGGCGTCCTGGGTGAGACCGCTCGCCTCGCACTACTCGGCGTAGCGATCGGGCTGCCCGCATCATGGCTGGCAGGACGCGCCATCCGTGCGCTGCTCTTCGGTGTGGGCACGTCGGACCCGTGGACGTTCACGCTGGTCCTGGGATTACTCGGCGGCGTTGCCGCGGTGGCGGGACTCATCCCCGCTCGTCGCGCGGCGAGCGTGGATCCCGTGGTGGCGCTGAAGCCTCGTTAGGGACCAGTGACAGCGAGCGCTTCTCCGTATAGCGTCCCTCCATGACCTACAGCGTCTCCGTGCAGCGCACCGAGCTACGCACGATCGCCGCGGTGCATGCGCGGGTGCGCCCGGGTGAGGTGCCGCGCGTGTTCAAGCGGTATCTCGATCAGGTCTATGCCGCGCGCACCCAGCTGCCACTCGACGGACAGAACGTCTTCATCTACCGCAGAGCCGCCGACTCCGACGACATCGAGGCCGCATTCGGCGTGGGAGTGACGGAAGCGGTATTCGAACCCATCGGAGCCGTGCGGCCGCTACAGCTTCCGTCAGGTAATGTCGCCACCACCGCGCACTTCGGCTCGTACGCCGGACTCGGCGCCGCCCACAGCGCGGTGACCGAATGGTGCAAGACGCATGGCCATCGTCTCGTCGGCACGAGCTGGGAGGTGTACGGCCATTGGACCGAGGACGAGTCGAAGCTGCGGACGGACGTGTTCTACCTGCTCGCGGAGTGAAGAGGCAATCCGATCAGCGCTTACGCGCGCCATTCGAGCGCCGTATGATCTCCAACGCCCTCCTCTCCCCCGACGGCGACTCCTTCCGACATCCACGAACGCCATGAAAGACCAACTGTCCCGGCGTACGTTCGCCAAGCTCGCGGGCGCTGCTGCGCTGTCCGCCGGCTGTGCCCCGATGCAGTCCGCAACGTCCTCCGAGCCCAGACCCGCATCGGGATCGCGCGCATTCCCAACCGGGTTCCTCTGGGGCACCGCGACTGCGTCCTACCAGGTGGAGGGGGCCGTCGCCGAGGACGGACGCAAGCCGTCCGTCTGGGACACGTTCGCGTATCAGCAGGGCAAGGTGGCCGGCAACGCCAACGGCGACGTCGCGGACGACCACTATCATCGCTACAAGGGCGACGTCCAGCTCATGAAGGAGCTCGGCGTGAAGGTCTACCGCTTCTCCATCGCATGGCCGCGTGTGTTTCCCGACGGCAGCGGCGCGCCCAACCCGAAGGGACTCGACTTCTACAACCGTCTCGTGGACGAGCTGCTCGCCAGCGGCATCCAGCCGTTCGCGACGTTGTATCACTGGGACCTGCCGCAGGCACTGCAGGATCGCGTGGGCGGATGGGAGTCGCGCGAGACGTCCGAGGCGTTCGGCAACTACGCGGGCTACGTCGCCGAGCGGCTCAGCGATCGTGTGAAGCACTTCTTCACCATCAACGAGTTCGGCGCGTTCATGGAGCTCGGTTACGGCTACGGCGTGCATGCGCCGGGGCTGAAGCTGCCACCGAAGCAGTTCTACCAGGCGCGGCACAACGGCGTGCTCGGCCACGGGCTCGCGGTGCAGGCCATCCGCGCGCACGGGAAAGCCGGCACGAGAGTCGGCATCGCCGAGAACATCACCGTCGGCGTCCCGGTGATCGAGAGTGCGCCGCACATCGCGGCGGCGGAGGAAGCGACGCGTCAGATGAACGCGCAGTACCTCACGGTGATCATGGAAGGGAAGTACACGGACGCGTACGTCGCGCGCATGGGCGCCGACGCGCCGCGCGTGACGCCGGAGGACCTGAAGGTCATCTCGAGCCCCATGGACTTCGTGGGCACGAACATCTACCAGCCCACGTTCGTCCGCGCGGATTCGGGACCCAGTGGCTGGGCGGTGGTGCCGAACCCGCCGTCGTACCCGCACATGATCTCGCCCTGGCTCTTCGTGGGACCCGAGGTGCTGTACTGGGGTCCGCACCACGTGCACAAGCTGTGGGGCGTGAAGGAGATCTACATCACGGAGAACGGCTGCTCGTCGACGGACGTCCCCGCCTCCGACGGCAAGGTGTACGACAGCGACCGCGTGATGTTCCTGCGCAACTATCTGTCGCAGCTCCAGCGCGCCGTCTCCGACGGCGTGCCGGTGAAGGGGTATTTCCTCTGGAGCCTGATGGACAACTTCGAGTGGGCGGACGGGTACGGAAACCGCTTCGGGCTGCACTACGTCGACTACACCACGCAGACGCGGACGCCGAAGCTGAGCGCGGACTTCTACCGCGAGGTGATTGCACGCAACGCCGTCGCGTAGAAGCACGTCATCTCTGCCCTGTCGCATCGACGTGCACGGTGAGAGATTGTATGCAATTCTAACCGCCGCTGATGTCCCCCCTGCACGTCGCCGCGCTCGTAGCAAGCGTCGCTCTGCGTCTGCTTTCTGACAGTGGTGGGCCGATCTACTCCGGGCGCGCGCAGCAATTGGCCGTCGCGCCGCCGAGGGTGGAGGCACAGCCGGTCGTCGACGGCCATCTCGACGAGGGGGTGTGGCGCCGGGCAGCCCTGCTCACCGGTTTCTCGCAGTTCGCGCCGACCGATGGGGTGGCCGCGGCGGACTCCACAGAGGTGCTGGTCTGGTACTCGCCGACCGCGATCTACTTCGGCGTTCGCGCATTCGAGAAACACGGCCCGGTGCATGCCACGCTCGCGGACCGCGACAAGATCGATGCCGATGACAACGTCCAGATCCTGCTCGGTCCCTTTCACGACCAGCGACAGGCGCTGCTCTTCGGGGTAAACCCCCTCGGCGTCCAGATGGACGGCACGATCAACGAAATCGGCCAGGCAGCGCAGGGGTGGACCCCCGGCACCTCCGCGCGTGTAGCGCCTGATCTCAGCCAGGACTTCGTCTTCACGTCGAAAGGGCGCGTCACCACATATGGCTACGAGGTGGAGATCCGGATTCCCTTCAAGAGTGTGAAGCTGCAGTCGGCGCGGCTGCAGACGTGGGACATCAACGTCATCCGCCAGGTGCAACACTCCCGCTACGAGGACAGCTGGGCCCCGGCGTCGCGGGCACAGCCGTCGTTTCTCGCGCAGGGGGGAAGTCTCGTGGGGCTCGAGGCGCTCGAACGCGGTCTGGTGCTCGACGTGAATCCCGTCGTCACGCAAAAGGTCCTTGGCGCGCCCGGACCCGGCGGCTGGGACTACAGGCGTCAGAGCGCCCAGTTCGGCGGCGATCTGCGTTGGGGTATCACCAACAATCTCACCCTCAACGGCACCGCGCATCCCGACTTCGCCGAAGTGGAAAGCGACGCCGGACAGTTCGTCATCGATCCTCGGCTCGCCCTGTTCTTTCCCGAGAAGCGGCCATTCTTCCTCGACGGCATGGAGAACTTCCAGACGCCGGCGACGTTGATCTACACGCGACGCATCGGCGCGCCGCTGGCCGCCACGAAGCTTGCTGGGAAGATCGCCGGCAACTCGATCGGCGTGATCTCGGCGGTGGACGATGCGGGCGCGACGGCGACGACGGACGAACGCTATGCGTACTTCAACATCCTGCGCGCGCAGCGCGATTTCGGCGGCCAGTCGCGCGCGGGCATGGTGTACACGGACCGCATCCAGGGTGCCGACTACAATAGAGTGGGCAGCGTGGACGGCCGGCACGTTTTCGGGCGGTACAGCGCCAGTGGACAGATCGTCGGCAGCCTGACGAGTCTTGGCGGAACCCAACGCGATGGAGCGCTGTGGAACGGCGTGTTCGCGCGGTCGGGGAAGCGATTCGGCCTGCGGTATTCGGCGGTCGGCATCGATCCCGATTTTATCACGCAGACGGGCTTCGTCTCACGCGCGGGCGTCGTGCATACGAATGCCAGTAACAGCTGGACGTGGTACGGTGCACAGGGCGCGAGGCTGGAGAGCTTCACCTTCGACTTCACCCACGACTATACCTGGCAGTACCGCAAGTTTACGCGCCACGGCGATGCGCAGGACAAGAAGTGGCACTTCAGCACGAGCGCGACGCTGCGCGGCGGCTGGGTGGTTGGCACGGGCGTGTTCTGGGAGAGCTTCGGATACGACCAGCAGCTGTACTCCGGCTATCAGATCGAACGGGCGGTGAATGGGGTGACCGACACGATCCCATTCGTCGGTGTGGCGCGCATCCCGAACCGCGATTACGTGCTCACGCTGGCCACGCCGCAGTTCGCGCACGTCGACGGCAACGTGCTGTACGTGTGGGGGCAGGACGAAAACTTCCTCGAGTGGGCGCAGGCGGACATCAACTTCATATCCGCCGAGGTCAACGTGCGTCCCACGCAGCAGCTGCGGATCAACGGTACGTACAACTACAACGACTACATCCGCCGCACCGACCGCACGTACGCGGGGCGCAACATCATTCCGCGTCTCAAGGCGGAGTATCAGCTGACGCGAGCGATCTTCGTGCGTGCCGTGGGCGAGTACGACGCCTTCGAGCACGACGACCTGCGCGACGTGACGCGGACCGAATATCCGCTGATCATCGATGGCGTGAAGGCGCTCGCGGAGAAGATCGCCTCCTTCCACGGGGACTATCTATTCTCGTATCGCCCCAATCCGGGCACCGTGCTGTTCGCGGGCTACGGCAGCGAATTGCGCGGCGATCCGAATCCCGCTGACCGTTTCCGCTATCAACGCATGATCCGCGACGCGGATCACGTGTTCGTGAAAGCGTCCTACCTCTGGCGTTTCTAGAGGTCGGAGGCAACTCGCTGGTCACTTAGAGTACGCGACGCGGCTGTGCGGTTCGCGAGTCGCCCGTGTTGGGAGTGCCGGTGGGCTCGATGAGCAGCAGATGTACTTCGTCGCGCGCCACTGGCCGGTGCTCCACGCCGCGTGGGACGATGAACAGCTCACCAGGACCGAGCGTCACTGTCCGATCGCGCAGCTCGATGTCCAGCGTCCCCTTCAGCACGAAGAAGAAATCGTCCGTCTCGTCGTGCTTATGCCAGGTGAACGGGCCCTTGAGCTTCACGACCATGATGTCGTGCCGGTTGAATTCCGCGACGGTGCGCGGCTGGTAGTACTCGGAGAACTGCGCGAGTTTCTCGGCGACTGAAACCTTGTCGCTCGTGGGGCTGCGTGTCGAACCGGTCATGCGGCATCTTACCACCCGCGCGCGGATCGAGCGAATCGGCGACGCTCAGGCGCTATCGGTGTCATCCCGAGCGGAGCGAGGGATCTGCACGTGCCGGGTACAGATCCCTCGCTCCGTTCGGGATGACAGCATTACAGCCGTGTCAAATACGTTGTGTGGCGATTCGTAACGGCAGACTTGACGCCATATGTGCACATAACGTATTTGCATGGCGTGACGAGTCTTGACTATCACGTCCTTCTTTCCCTTGCTCGCGGCCCGCTCTATGGCTACGCCATCGCTGAAGCGGTAGTCAGCGAATCGTCCCGCACGCTCACCCCGCGCGCCGGATCCCTCTACCGCGTCATCGCTCGGCTCATCTCGGACGGCTTCGTGAAAGCTGTCAAGCCGACGTCGCCGGTCGACCCCCACCCAGGCAAGGACCGGAAGTACTACGCCCTTACCGCCACGGGCCGGCACGCACTCCTCGCGGAAACCGCTCGCCTTAAGGAATCGCTGGCTATGGCCGAGAAGCGGCTCGGCGCGCTGCCAGGCCGCTCATGAATAGCAGCCGAGAGCCGGGAGCCGGAGGGAGCCGGAAGCCGGGAGCCGGGAGCGTGCGCGACCAGCCGTTCGTCGCGCGATTCGCCCGGCTGCTTCCCGACGACTTCTTCAACGAATTCGGCGACGAGATTGTCGAACACATCGCAGCGGATCACGCCGCCGCACGTGCGCGCGGCACACTCGCGCTCGCCTGGTTCAACATCGCCACGGCCGCCGACCTGCTCTGGTCCGCGCTCGCCGAACGAATGCGACCCACGCTCCTCATCTCACACGCTTCACCCTCTTTCGCGCAGGAAGATCCGATGGCCGCCACGCTCCATGAATGGTCCATGGACCTGAAACTCTCCCTCCGCGCGCTGCGTCGCTCGCGCGGGTTCACGTCCATCGCCGTCGGCACGCTCGCCCTCGCCATCGGCGCGTGCGCCGCGATGTTCGGTGTCGTGGACGCGGTGCTCCTCAAGCCGCTGCCGTTCGCGAACCAGGACCGCCTCATCTTCATCGGATCCTCCGCGCCCGGCGCCGACATGCCCGAGCAGTTCGGCGTCTCCACCGAGATGCGCGTGCACTGGGCCGAGCGCTCGAAGCTCATCGAGAACATCTCCACCGTGAACTCTTTCACGGCCACGCTGCGCACCAACGACCGCGTCGAGCGCATCCGCATGTCCATGCCCACGAACTCCATGTTCGCGGTGCTCGGCGCGCGCCCGATCCTCGGCCGCCTCCCCACGGACGCCGACGGCGAGAACAGCGCCGTCATCAGCTACAAGCTCTGGAACGACTGGTTCGGCAAGGACCCGAAGGTCGTCGGCCGCTCCTATCCGATGGCGAACGATGCCACCGGCAAGCGCACCATCGTCGGCGTCATGGGTCCCGACTTCAAGTTCCCCAGCGACGAGACCTTGCTCTGGATCGGCGTGCCGGTGCGCGCGGACTCGATCGTCGCCGGTCGCTTCGGACCGCCATTGATTGCACGAATGCGTCCCGGTGTGACCACTGACCAGGTGCAGCGCGAGTTCACGGCATTGGCAAAAGAACTGCCGGAACGCTACGGCGGCTCGGTCAACTACCGGAAGATCATCGACCATTATCAGGCGGTCGTGCGTCCGCTCGACGAGCAGCTTCTCGGCGCGGTCGCGCGCCCGCTCTGGGTGCTGCTCGGCGCCGTCGGCATCGTGCTCATCATCGCCTGCGCCAACGTCGCCAACCTGTTCACCGTGCGCACCGAGGGACGCCAGCGCGAGCTCGGCGTCCGGCGCGCGGTAGGCGCGTCCCGTGGTCAGCTCATCCGGCTGCAGCTCTCCGAGGCGTTCATCGTCGCCGGGCTCGCCGCAGTGGGCGCGATCCTGCTCGCATGGGTCGGCCTCCCGGTCTTCGTGCGAGCGGCTCCCGCCGACATGCCCCGCGTCGGCGAGATCGCGCTCGACGCGCGCACGTTGATCTTCGCCATTGGCGCCGCCATCCTCGCCGCGCTGGCGTGCGGGCTCATCCCCGCGATCCGCGCGTCCAACCCGGACATCTCGCGCCTGCGCGAGTCGGGACGCGGCACCACGCGGCGCCGGCACTGGGGACGCGACAGCCTCGTCGTCGCCCAGACCGCGCTCGCGCTCGTGCTCCTCATCGGATCCGGGCTGCTCATCCGCAGCTTCGAGAAGCTGAGCAGCGTGGATCCGGGCTACACCACGAAGGACATCTTCACATTCCAGATCGCTCCGGAAGGGCCTGCGCTTAATACAGGGCGCGACTACGCCAACTTCCATTTAAACTTCATGGAACGATTGCGCGCGCTCCCCGGCGTGCAGATGGTCGGCCTCGTCGAGAACATTCCACTCAACGAAGGCACCGCGGATCGCCAGTTCCGAAGTGAAGAGACAGCCGGCGACCCGAACGTGGGCCCGCGCCTGAACTGGACGTTCGCGGCCGGCGACTACTTCAAGGCGATGGAGATCCGCACGCTCGCTGGCCAGACGTTCGATCCCCTGGACGTCAACGCGACGCTGGGCAAGGTCGTCATCAGCAGGACGGCCGCGAAGCTGCTCTGGCCCACAGGTGATCCGCTGGGACACCGCCTGCAGATGTTCGGCGACTCCTCGTGGTACCAGGTGATCGGCGTCGTGAACGACGTGATGCAGAACGATTTCCGCCAGAAGCCGGATCCGCTGATCTATTTCCCGCTGGTGTCGCAGTCCGAGCTGTGGGCCGTCACGTCTCCCGCCTACGTCGTGAAGAGCACACGCGCGGAAGTCATCGCGGCCGAGGTGCGCACGCTCGTGAAGGAAGTCGCGCCGGAAGCACCCATGTACCGCGTGTTCACGCTCGCGGGTCTCGCCCGCGACAGCATGGTGCGTCTCTCGTTCACGATGCTGACGCTCGGCATCGTCTCCGCGCTCGCGCTGATCCTCGGCGCGGTGGGCCTCTATGGCGTGCTCTCCTATATAGTAGCGGAGCGCACGCGCGAGATCGGCGTCCGCATGGCGCTAGGCGCGGAGGCTGGGCAGGTGCGACGCATGGTCGTGGCGCAAGGGTCGAAGGTGGTCGCGGTCGGCGTCGTGATCGGCGTGGCGGTGTCGCTGGCTTCGACACGGGCACTCGGCACGCTGCTCTTCAACGTGCCCGCGATCGACATCATGACATTCGTGGCGATGTCGATGGCCATGGTCGGCGTGGGGCTGCTGGCTTCGTACGTCCCTGCGCGCCGCGCATCAGCCGTCGATCCGATGGAGTCGCTGCGCAGCGACTAGCGAGCGGCATACAAATCTCGTCAGCGTGGTGAAACGAAAAAGCAGGGAACGAAGGGAAAGAGCATGAACCGCAATTGATGATCGAA
>Ga0066652_100000481_pt1 | contig 19138 bp, 11 predicted proteins | sample GraSoiAngelo_101_FD_71413 | JGI IMG/M metagenome (GOLD analysis project Ga0066652, IMG submission 71413) | Grasslands soil microbial communities from the Angelo Coastal Reserve, California, USA - 14_0903_02_30cm | ecosystem: Environmental > Terrestrial > Soil > Grasslands | place: USA... | reverse complement strand
ATCCACGCCATTTGTCCGCATGGCTCTCCATTTATAGTGATCACCATACAGCCACACCTGTGTGAGGTTCGTGAATTGTGTATCTTCTGCTATCTGTTGTGGCGGCAGGTGGCAATGATAATCGATCACAGGCATGCCTTTAGCAAAATCATGATAAAGACGTTGCGCTGTTTTTGTCTTCAGCAAAAAATTTTCATCTAAAAATTGTTTCATACAATTGCTTTACAAATAAATGATATACCCAGCTGTAGTTTTTTATGGCATCGCCTGTTGCGTCGCACTCTTCAGGGTTCCGAACTCTATTCACCAACATTGCGCACCTACGGTGCGCCTGAACATCCTGCATTTTGCAGCCACCAATGTTTTGCCCGTCTGGGGCATCATCGTGGCCTCACCCTCCGACTCCCTCTAGATTGCTTCGCTCCGCTCACAATGACGAGGGAGAGTAGGCAGGTGCTTCGCCTAAGCTCGCAATGTCAGATCCAGTAGCCAGCATCCAGAATCCAACATCCAGTATCCGGCATCATCTCCCACGACGGCTCACAAAGAAACTCCCCGCTTCCAAGGAATAAAATCATCCTGGTTCAACAGCACCGCTTTGGGAGTTACTTCACCACTGGCTGCTTTAATGCAATATTCGAGTATCTCCTCTCCCATTTGTTCAATTGTCTTTTCACCTTCGACGATCGGCCCGCAATCAATATCTATAATATCTTTCATTCGCCTGGCCAATGCTGAATTGGTTGCTACCTTGATCGTAGGACAAACGGGATTACCTGTTGGTGTTCCCAGTCCTGTCGTAAATAAAATCAAAGTTGCTCCACTAGCCGCTTTGCCTGTTGTTGCCTCTACATCATTGCCGGGTGTACAGACAAGGTTCAGGCCATGCCTGGTAGCAGGCTCAGTATAATCCAGCACATCTTCCACCGGGGAAGTACCGCCTTTTTTAGCCGCACCCGTACTTTTGATTGCATCGGTTATCAGCCCGTCTTTAATATTACCCGGCGAAGGGTTCATATCGAACCCTGACCCAACTCTGATAGCGGCTTCGCTATAACTTTTCATCAGCTGGATAAATTTTTTTGCGGCCGCTTCATTTCTTGTCCTATCGATCAGGTTTTGTTCAGCGCCACAGAGCTCCGGAAATTCTGCCAGCAAAACAGTGCCCCCTAATGCTACCAACAGATCGGAACAATAACCCACGGCAGGATTGGCGGAAATACCACTGAAACCGTCACTGCCGCCACATTTGACGCCAAGAACGAGTTTATCCAGTGTGGCTGGCTTCCTCTCCAGTTTATTTATTTCAATCAATCCTAAAAAAGTCTGTCGTATCGCCTCGGTGATCAGTTGCTCCTCGCTTTGTACTTGCTGTTGTTCATACACCAGCAAAGGTTTATCAAATGCGGGGTTGCGTTGCTTTATATCATCCAGCAGGATCTTTGTTTGAAGGTTCTGGCAACCCAGGCTAAGTATGGTTACACCGGCTACGTTTGGATGATCGGCATAAGCGGCCAGCAATTTACTCAAAACACCTGCATCCTGCCGGGTCCCGCCACAACCTCCCTGGTGATTTAAAAATTTTATGCCGTCTACATTTTTGAAAATACGATTGGTATTTACGATCGATTCCTTTAAGTCCAGGTTTGCATTGGATAGGTCTGCACCATTTTTATACAATTCCAAAAGATGATGAGTCTTCTGTTTGTACTTATCTGTGACGGCATATCCTAATTCGTTGTGGAGAGCTTCGCGAATGACATCCAGGTTCCTGTTCTCGCAAAACACAGTCGGCATGAACAACCAGTAATTAGCTGTACCTACTCTTCCATCCTTCCTGTGATAGCCGTTAAAGGTTCTTCCCCTGAATTTAGAAACATCCGGTGCATGCCATTCATAATGGAAGGGGCGGTATTCATAAGGATCGGCCGCATGTTTTATATTCTGTGTCGTCATTAATCCGCCCGCCGGTACGGCGCTCTGTGTTTTTCCCACCAGCACTCCATACATGATCACTTTATCACCGGCGTTCATGTCCTTAATAAACAGTTTATGCTTGGCAGGAATTTTTTCCCGGGTTGTATATTCGTCACCCTCATAAGAAACAGTCTCGCCTTTGGCAAGATCTCTTAATGCTACCAGCACGTTATCCTTCGGATGTACCTTTAAAACATTTGGTTTCATTCAGGCCACTGTTTTGATTTGTTTTCCCGTCATGGTTGCCATTACGCCCTGTTGCTCCAATTGCGCCAGGTTTTCTTTTACCGCTTTGGCAAAACCCTCCAGGGTTGAAAGATCAATATCCCACAGCTGCTTATCCCCGAGAATGCTATCAGCAAATGTATCTATATTATTAGTTGCTACCCATTTCTCGGCAAACCGCGCAGCCATTTCATCCTGTATCGCGTAGCGCTTGCTCCCTGCTTCTCCATAATAGCAGCCGTCGGAGCCGGCCTTACATTTCATAAACAGGAGATAGGCTGCGAAACCCATTGCCATATTCACCGGTACCCGGCCCAAACGCTGGCTGTACCTGGACAACAAAGGAATATTCCGCATCTTCATCTTTGAAGTATAATTCATAGCAATGCTGATCCATTTATGATCGAGGAAGGGATTACGGAAACGATCGGACACCTGCATGGCAAAGATTCGGGCTTCCTCGGGTGCGATGATGTTATTGTCAAGCGCTTCAGCTATCTCTCCCAACATCAGCTGGCGGACAAACGCCGCAAATTTTTCATCCTTCATTGCTTCTCTCACGGTTTCGAACCCTGCAAGAAAAGCGAGAGCGCAGCTGAATGTATGTGTGCCATTTAATAACCGGAGCTTTAGTTCCCTGAATTTTTCGATATCGGGTGTGATCACGACTCCTTCATCTGTTTTACTGAAAGAAAGAATTTCCCTGACCCGTTCGCTGCTCGATTCAATGGCCCATAAACGAAAAGGCTCTGCCATGATCATCAGCTCATCTGTATAGCCGAGTTGTTCAGTCGCAGCTTTCGTCTCGGTTTCACCGAGTTTGCCGGGAACAATACGGTCCACTAATGAATTGCAGAATTGGTTGGCCGATTGCAACCATTCAATAAATTTATCTTCCAGTTTATTCTTTCGCGCCAGTTCGATCACGATTGAGCGAAGCTTGTTGCCGTTATCAATTATCAATTCTGTCGGGATAATCACCATACCGCTGTCTTCCCTGCCATAAAAAGCCTTGTAGCGTTCATAAAGAAAGGCCAGTAGCTTGCCGGGAAATGAGTGCGGCGGCGACAAATTAATATCATCATCTGTCAGCACGATACCGACTTCAGTTGTATTCGAAATAATGATCTTTATTTCCGGGTTACGTGCACATTGAAGGATATCCATCCATTGCTCTTTGGCAGATAGAACCCGGCTTATAGAAGAGTTAATAATGGCTTCTTCCTTGGTAGCGCCATTCTCAATTCCTTTTACATATAAGGTGTACAGCCCATCCTGCCGGTCAAAAGCATCGGCGCTTCCCTGTGAAGTAGATTTCACTACAACGATTCTGCCGTTGAATTCGCCGTTACGGTTAGCCTTGTCGATAAAGTAATCAGGCAGTCCGCGAAGCAGCACTCCCGTACCAAACTGCAAAACTTTTTCAGGTAACGAAAATATCTTTTCATTGGGGATCGTCAATCCCTGCGTCAGTGAAATATTCTTTATTGCTTGCTGTGATAAATACATATTCACTTGTTTCAATTCGTAAGCGGGTTCCATTTATTTTTAAAAAGCCAGCTGATGGTTATTTCGTCTGCCTTTAACGAAGCAGGGAAGTTATTTGCATACCAGCCAAAATCCTTTCCACCATCCCGGTGACAATTATAATAATATATCCTTTCGCCCCATTTGATAGAGGTAGTTGGTACATGATAGATCAATGTGTCAGCCATATTCTTTGAAAAATGACAGTCGACTATATAAAACTGCGCCTCGCGGTGGTAACGTCCGAGTTTGAAACCGGGATAACCATCAAAACGGCAATTGATCAAAACCGTTTTCTGATCAGGATCACCGGACCCATCATGCCAGATGCTGGCAGGGCCTGTATTGGCAAAGAAGCTACAGTTTTCAGCCCAGGCCCATCCGCGAGGGCAATAAAAATCGACGCCTCCTTCCATGATACAGTCCTTAAAATAAAACATGCCATCTGCAGTATTCCATGGACTCACTGTATCACCGGCATATGCGCGAAAATGACAATTGATCGCTTTTAGCCTGGTTGCTTTCATGGTCCGTAGCGCCATTTGATGCCCGTTAATGGTAATCGTTCGCTTATGAGTAACGGTATCGTTGGGACAGTCAATCGTTTTGGTTTCTTTTACATTAAACCCATAATCATTAGCCACCGTCAGGTTTTTCAAGGTGATGTCAGTACCATTTACATTCATTGTAGCTACTCCCCAGTCATCCGGGTGATCACAGCGCCATTCATCTCTTGCAATATCCTGCGTGATAATGGTTTTATCCCTGTCTTCTCCTTCGAAAACGATATTATGCTTGGAAATAAAAATTTTTTCCCGGTAAGTGCCTTTCCTTATAAAAATTGTCCGTGTCGTCGCCGAAGAATCCGGTAAACTATTGATCGCTTCCACTATCGTTTTAAAATCGGCCCTGCCCTGCTGGTCAACAACAATTTTCACCTGTGCCCGGCAATTGAACATCATATCCAACATCAATATCGCTAACCCGAACCCCTTTTTCACTTTTACTTTTTTACTTTTTACTTTGCATCAACAGCCATTTTACCAGGTCTTCCGCTACTTTGAAATTCGGGTATTCGGCCGGTAACTTTCTTCCATCCAAATATTCATTATACAGCCAGGGATCACCCACGGCGAATACTGTTCCTTTTCCAAGTTTTGCCGTCGCGATAATAACATCGTTATCTTTTGTTACCAGTGGTCTTGCCGGCGCTTTTACATCTAATACACTGATCTCTTTCAAATACATTTTATAGGGTTCTTTAAAAACCTGTTTATCGTTTGGTACAACGACTCCCTGTTCAAACGCGTCGTTCTTTACCATGTTTATGCTCTTGTTGGTAAAACTGATCCCGAAAGCTCCTGCCAGTTTATTAAAATGTTCAAGATCACAATTAGCGCTGTCATTGGCCATCAGCACCAGTACTCCGCCTGATTTAACCCAATCAGCTATCGCTTTTACATCTTTCTCCGCTACGTAGTTTGGTGTTGGGTTATCTTTTACATGATCGGGATCCACGATAATGTATACAGATGCTTTGTTAAGATTAGCAGCGGTGGGCGCTACATCCAGCGATGCCAGCTTAGCGCCGTACTTACTGAAAATATGACCAAGACCCGCAAACCCCGGGTGAGAATATTCGTTCCATACATAATGCCAGTAAACCAGCGTACCACTGGCATCCTTTCTCTTTTCACTATTGAAATACCGGTCGAGCAAAACAGTTTTTCCTTTGCCGATCGGTTGTGTAGGCACCATTTCCATTTCGCCACTAGCTAATAAAAAGGCACCGATCCCTTTCGGATCGTTTACAATCACGGGCTCACTCATGTAATAGTCAAAGCTTCCATCGCGATAAGGGGTACCACCCAGCCCGCTGACCTTTACTGTTCCTTTCAAATTCGTTTGATTGTTCTCTATCTCGATAAAATGCATGATAATTCCGTCATACGCTTTTTTGGCAATGCCAATTTTCGCTGCCGGCAAATAACCTTTCCTTACACCTTTGGCTATTGCATAAACATATTGACAGCTTGCCGAAGCTTCCAGGTAATTTTTTTCTTTTCCCGGACCGCTATAAGCCAGGATATCGTACCATAAACCGGTTTTACTATCCTGTTGTTTTTCGATCGCGTTCACGAGGCGATTCAGGATGTCGACCAGATCTTTTCTTTTTGGATGATCCTGTGGGAACCAATCGAGGGCATCCACCAATGCGTCGGCATACCAACCCATCGCTCTTGCCCAAAACAGTGGTGATGTACCGGTTTCTTTATTTGCCCATTTTTGTTCTTTGCTTTCATCCCATGCATGATACAGTAACCCAGTCTTTGGATCCCTTGCATGTTTTTCCATCCAGATAAATTGATTGGCTATATCATCAAAGGCCGAAGTTTCATGCATCAGGTCGGCATACTCCGCATAAAAAGGCTCCCCCATGTATAATCCATCCAGCCACATCTGGTATGGGTAAACTTTTTTATGCCAGAATCCGCCTTCCTTCGTGCGGGGATGACTCTTCAACTGATCCCGCAAAAGAGTTGCCGCTTTCAGGTATTTTTCGCGGCCCGTTACTCTATAAAGAAAAAGGATAAGTTTCCCGTTGTTTACATTGTCAATATTGTATTCATCCTGCTTATATGTCCTGATCGTGCCGTCATCTTTAACAAAAACATCCATTTGCTTCAGGATATAGTTGTAATACTTTACATCACCGGTATTTCGCCAAAGGCCCTCAAAGCCTTTCAGGATGACGCCCATGTCGTAACTCCATTTGGCCGCCCTGCCATCAAGTGAAAAGGAATCTTTCCATATCTCCATAACTCTGTCCGCCATCCTTTGGCCGATCGAGGAATAATCGGCCGTGGTATTTTTCGGAGGACCTGTTTGAGCAGATACATTGCTAAATGCAATGCAGCAAACAAATAATATGATTGAGTTTCTTTTCATTTTAGTAGTTTGCTTCACTCCGCTCGCAATGACAAGGGAGTGATAGCCAGCATCCAATATCCAGCATCTAGCATCCTTCTTCACTTTACCGTCACACTCTTCTCCGTCGCACCTAACTCGTACGCAATTTTTTCTTTTGCTTTCGATGCGTCTGTGTTCCTGATGTTGATATCCTTGCTTTTTTCTCCGCTGATCCTGAACAATAATTCGGAGCCATCCTTATAAGTGATATTATCAAAACTGAGCTTATCGCTTTGGACCACGTCGATCACGGGGTTGGTCTCATCACTGATCATCCTGATATTTTTAAATATTATACCACTCGCTTCCTGTATATCAAACCCCTTTTTGGCCTTTAATACCATATCCTCAAGGACAATATTTTTTACATGCATCTCCGGCAGTCCCCTGAGGAATATGCCTTTCTCCGCCCCGTTGCAATACACATTGCTGATATAAAAATTGCGGAATTGCGGAGTAGTTTCATCAACAGGCTTAAGCTCAACTTTAGGTAATTCTCTTTTCTCGCCCACCAGCGCAACGGGATCTTTGGCCATATAATACATGTCAAATAAAATGGCTTCGGCAGGGATATCTTTCATATAAATATCCTTTATAAAAATGTTTTCAACCACTCCGCCGCGGCCTCGTGTCGTTTTAAATCGAAGCCCGATATCCGTTCCCAGGAAGGTGCAGTTGCTTACATAGATATTTCGTGCTCCGCCGCTCATCTCGCTACCGATAACAAATCCACCATGTGCCGCATAAACGGTGCAGCCTCGTATGATCACGTTCTCGATCGGCATAGCCCGTTTCCTGCCTTCGGCATCTCGACCGCTTTTCATACAAAGGGCATCATCGCCTACATCGAAAACAGAATTTTCAATCAGTACATTTTTACAGCTTTCCGCATCAATACCATCACCATTCTGTGCATACCACGGATTTTTTACTGAAATATTCCTGACCGTCAAATGTTCACTCATCAATGGATGTAAACACCATGCAGGCGAATTCTGAAAAGTCACTCCTTCAAGCAAAATGTACCTGCAATTAGCCAGCACTAATAAATTGGGTCTTAAAAAATCCTTGATGCTTTCATAGAAGGCGGCATCTTTTTCCGGCGATATGGCGCCCGGGTTTTGCATCTTAGCGCCCTTGAAGGTTTTTGCCGAAGGATACCAGGTTCTTTTATCATCGCTGACTACGCCGCCGGATGCAACCAGTTTACTCCATTGCGTCTCGTTCAACTTGTCTTTTTTTACCATCCGCCATGCATCACCGTTGCCATCGATAATTCCTTTACCAGTGATCGCGATATTGGTGGCACCTGTAGCCGAAACAGGAGACTGGTTGCGCATTTGCGGTATTCCCTCCCAATTACCCTGTACCAGGGGGTATTGATCAAAATCCCGGGTGAATAAAAGTGTAGCACCGGTCGCCAGGTGAAGGTTTACATTACTTTTTATTACAATGGGCCCGGTCAGCCAAAGGCCAGACGGGACTAAAACAACTCCCCCGCCTTTTTTATTACAGGCATCTATGGCCGCGTTGATACTTTTTGTGTTCAACGTATAGCCATCGGGGATGGCCCCAAATTTCTTAATGCTGAAAGTATCTTTTTTGAATTTCGGCTCAATGATAACGGGCAATTTGCCGCTGGGCTGAGCCGTCGCATTTAAAACGGAAAACGCAAAAACCAGTATACTAATAGCTTTATTCATGACAACAATTCAATCGTTAGAAAACACTTGCTTTTAGACTACAATTTTACCTTAAACCCCATCATTTTCACCGCTTTGAATGGGGTTTATTTACGCAATCGTTATCGGCAGGCGCTATTGAGCGCCGAGCCAGTTACCAGTCGATAGTCCATGGTGGATAGTCTCCGAAACCCATGATAATTAAAGGTTATTCCTAAAACCGACTATGAACTAAGAACAAACGACTATCGACCTGCCGGCCGGCAGGCTATCAACTACTGAGCGACTTTTACTGCCTGTCGCGCCAGCAATTTCCACTGCTTATGCTCCTTTTGAAAGACCAGTAACACCAGCAGGTGCACATCGCCCGGCTTACCGTTATCGTTAGTAGTTGCAGTTAATTTATGTCGCACGACCGCAATATCATCGCTGATGCTGATCGTTTGATCGGTCAGTTCAATTGTGACAAAATCCGATTTGCCGCTGACAATCTTTTCAACAAATTCCTGTTTACCCTCCACGTGGCCACCGGAGTGACCGTAGCTTAATTTATCCGTGACAATACTTTCCAGTTCTTCCTTATTGCCATCGATCATTGCTTTTCTTAATTTCTCCACGGCTGCCGCTACTTCTTTTTCATCTTTTGTTTGAGCGTTTGCACCGACCATTACTGTCAAAAGAAAAACGCCTGTAAAAATCAGTTTTCTTATCATAGTATTTGTTTTAAACATTATTGAATCGCCTCCACTCTAAACCAATCCACTTCAGCCGAGCCGCCATCATTTGTGACGGCTTTTCTTGTATAAAATAATCCAAGTTTCGCTCCCACCCATTTTCCCGGTCTGGCATGAAAAATTCCGGGGATTACCGATGCCTGCCCATCGCCAATAGTATAGCTGAACGAGCATTCCCCGCCTTGCTTCACCTCCACCTCGAATGTAAGATTGTTGCCGCCAATTTTTTCCAGGATAGTTTCTTTTGGAAGATTCCCTTTATCTGCTCCTTCGCAGCTGATATAATAAAGGTAAAATCCATCTTTCCGTTTAACAACTGAGATCCCGGCGTAATCCATACCAAAGACCAGGAATCCGAATCTTTCACCATCTGTTGCTGGTTTGAATTTTACTTTGGTGGTGGCGCGAAAACCGCCTGAGGTTGGAAATTTTTGCGCCAGGAGATTCGGTACAGTCCAGAGATTGGGTAGCGAATCGCTATTATAAACAGCAAACATTTTCAAATATCCCGATGTAGTTGGGTAAGCCCAGCCCTCTTTTGGATTTGCCTGCCACTGCCATTGTAATCCCAGGCTGGGCTTGTTAAATTCGTCGCTATCGGGGGGAGTTCTTACCTGGTCAGTCGTTCCGACGGCGGGTTTTTTATAAATTATTACGGGTTCTCCTTTTCCATCGCCATTCTTGTCAATCCCTATCACCGGCCAGTCATTGACCCATTTCAATGGCTGAAGATGCACCACTCTACCGTAAGCCTCTTTATCCTGGAAATGAAGAAACCAGTGCTCACCTGTTTTTGTATCAACCCATGCGCCCTGGTGCGGACCATTTATTGAGGTTGATCCCTGGTCCATCACCACTTTCCTTTCATAAGGTCCATAGATGTTCTTACTTCTCAGTACCAACTGCCATCCCGTGCTAACGCCGCCAGCGGGAGCAAAAATGTAGTAATAGCCATTGCGCTTATAGAATTTAGGTCCCTCGATAGTAGGATCGCTGTCATGACCGTCATACACCAACACTCCTTGATCCAGCGTTTTGGTTCCTTCTGTGTTCATTTGTTTTACAACCAGGATACTCTTGATACCAGCCCGGCTTCCTGCATAGGCATGGACGAGGTAAACTTTTCCATCATCGTCCCATAACGGACAGGGATCAATTAAACCCTTTCCTTCCTCGACCAACAAAGGTTCGCTCCAGGGACCAGTTATCTTTTTTGCCCTGACTACATAAATGCCAAAATCGGGATCAGGGTAATAGATGTAAAACTCGTTTTTGTGATACCGGATCGACGGCGCCCATACGCCGGCGCCATGTTGCACCTTATCATATACATCGAAAGGAGGTTGCCTTCTTAAAGCATGCCCGATCAATGTCCAGTTTACCAGGTCTTTTGAATGAAGGATGGGTAGCCCCGGGATATGAGTAAAGCTGGATGAAACCAAGTAGTAATCGTTACTCACACGAATTGCATCGGGATCCGAATAATCCGCGTCGATGACCGGGTTTTTATAAGTCCCGTTTCCATTGTCTGCCACCCAGGCCCTCGATACAGTATTATCCTGTCCATGCAAGGCAAGAAATGCAAGAGACAAGATTGGTATCGTCACTATTCTTTTCATTGATGCCCGGCTAGTAAATAAGGTTTCAAAATCATTTTAAAGGATCCCAGTTACCGAAAACATTTTTCAGTGTATAGCTTTTAATTTCTTCGTCCGTTAACTGCTTTGCCCATGCAACTCTTTTGGAGGCATCGGACGAGGCGCCATAGTCTTTATACTCAGAATACCGGGCCGTCTTGTAATTTTCTGTATTGTTCCAATTCGACCAGCCTTCTGGTTTTATATGTTCGCCTATAAAACAATGGATATAAGTTACGCTGGCATACGGTCGCCAGGGACGACCCAGTGAAACGCTGTGCAGGGATGTATCTCCGGTTAGTATACATTCATTAAATACATACCCGAATTGTTTTTCCTTTGGTGTAGACGCGGCGGTAACATGCGAATTCTTTTTGCTGTGTATATGACAGCGTTCAAACCATACAGTAGATGATCCGAAAATAAAATCGGTGGTTCCTTCTATATAACAGTTTTCATAGTATTGCCTGCTTTTCTCGCTATTGGTAAATAACACGTCCTGGTTACCGATAAACCGGCAATTTTTAAAAACCGCTTTGTCACCATCCGATTCTACAGCAACTGCCTGTCCCGCTGTAAAACCGGCGTCATTTTGAAACGTGATATTCTTAGCCTTGAAATTATCTGCTTTGATGATAAGACTCCACGAAGTACGTGTGTTGATGGTATCGCCAGCCGGTGAAACCCTGCCAGTATGATCATCGTAGGTAAGAATTGTATTGAATTTGTCTTCGCCTACAAGCGTCACAAAGTTTTTGGATGAATCCAGGTGAAGTTTTTCTTTATAGACACCATTCCGGATATAGACAACGACCGGCTTTTTATTATTCAAAGGAATGGCATTGAATACGGATTGGATCGTCCTGTATCTGGAGCTTTCGTCCGGCGATACGGTAAATGACAATACAGGCTTATTTTGCGCGAAGATCGTACTGACGGTAAGACTCCCAAGTACGAAAAAGAATATTCTTATGTGAACGTATCCAGCAATCATTTTGTAAAAACTTTTTATATCCGGAAGGTCTTGCTCATTAGTTTTTAATGACAGGCTTAACGATCCTGTCCGCCAGTTCAAGTTTTAAATTTTTTATTTCCTGTAGTACAATTTCCGCGATTTTCCTCGCCCCCAACTCACTGAAATGCGTGTCATCCTGTTTTCCTTCCGGGTAATTCGGGTGTTCGCCAGGAACCAGGTAATTGAACAAGTGTTTTGAAACTTCAGGCCCCAATTGCTGGTACAGCGTTTTGCTTTTCTCGGACAGATCGATGAGCGGAACATTATTTTCCCTTGCCACATCTCTTATAATTTGTGCATATACTGCATGTGTTTCCTGGATATGCCCGGTGCTGTCAAATTTTCTTCTTGCAACAGGCGTGATCAATACGGGGTTGGCTTTTTTACTCCTGCTGTCGGCGATATATTTTTCAAGATTCGCTTTAAAATCTTTTTCGGGTACATAGCTTTTTTTGGAAGGCACTTCATCATTGTGCCCAAACTGTATGAAAACATAATCACCTTCCTGCAGATCGTGTACAACTGGATCCCATCTTTTTTCCTCCATAAACGTACGAGTACTGCGTCCATTCATAGCCCTGTTGTCAACTTTCACGGTTGAATCCCAGAAAAAAACAAATGGCATTCCCCAACCCGTTTCCGGGTAGGCTTTTGTTTCCTTGATGCTCATGGTTGAATCGCCAATCAGCCAGATAGTGATCTTTTTTCCCGGTAAAAAAGAAAAAAAGGACAGCAGGATCAGCGAATTTGCCAGTAAAAATCTTGTTTTCATTGTATTTAATCAGACGTGTTATCAGTCAGACCGGATGCATGGTAGGGACCCGGTCCATTTTTACAAACAGCTATTCTGATACAGGCTTTAGAAACTAAGTAGTTAATCAAAAGCCAATTTACAAATAACCGGTGTCTTGTGTACACTCATTTTTATTGCTCACAGCATCTATCTGCGACGGGGTATGGACCAAGGGCGGGGAAACAGAACAAAGTGCGGCCATATGGCTGTTTAGATGGTGAATATTAATTAAACTCTAATTCCGGCAATCGTAGATACCAAGTTTACCGAGATAAGGATACAATGACGATGCTATCGTGTCATTTATTTACGCAATCGATGCCGGCAACGTTGCCACGGTGAATGGTGAGTGGTGAATCGTGAATAGCAGCGAAGATTTGAACTTACGACTTAAGACTTGATGAAAGCTCGTTTAGATACACTTCAATATTCGTATAGAACTTATCCAGTTTATATTGAGAAGCATCGTTTACGTCGTTTGGATTCAGTCCATGCTTTTTTTCCCATTCATCCGGTATACCATCTTTATCGGTGTCGGCAGGAGCTGGTAATGATTTCAGGTAAGGCCACGCGTTGACGGTTAATTCGTAGTCCGTGCCATGAGGAAAACCACCCTGCACATCTATAAAACGTCCGGTACTGTTTTTTACATCATTGACGATACGCTGGTCCAGCGTGTCTCTTGAGGGTAATATGCAACCAGATTTTTCCAAAACAGCTTTATAGGCATCTCGTGCAGATTGCACCGGGATAGATTCTGCAGGATGCGGGCTGTCGATCACGGTTTGTTTTTTATCTTCTTCAGTTCCGCTGTTACCCATGTGAATGCCCTTCGAGTTGTTGTCGGAAACCTCAGGCGCTCCTTCTACATAATTTCCATTCACGTACCATTTGCCAAACGGGATGAATGGACTTTCTCTTTTGCCGGGATTTACTACCCTGAATTTTACACTACCGTTAGTCGACGGTCCATATTTAAAATAATTATTGACAATATTATAGTTGCCTCCTTCCCCTGCATAGATAGTATTGCTGCCCCAGTCATAGACCACATTATTCCTGTAGTCACAATTTTCTTCTGGTGCATTTCTTATTCCGTCGAAACGTGGGTTGCGATTATTGCAATGAGCAAACAGGTTATGATGCGCCGAAAAATGCCGGCCTCCCCAGATTCCGCCGTAACCGTGGTGTTCATAGTCCTTATCGCCCGTTTCAAAGTGATAGGAATAGTTCAGTGGCTCCGAGATAATATTCCATTGAAGCGTGGTACTGTCGCCGGCATACACTGAACAAACTTCGTCCGTACTCCAGCTCATGCTACAATGATCAATGATAATGTTTCTTTTTCTTACACCCCCGAAGGCATCATCTCCACCATTTCCATCTACCATTCCACCGCGCTGGTATTTGTCACCCATGCGAAACCGCAGGAAACGGATAATGATGTTATCTCCGCCGAGGCTCACGGAATTGTCCGCGAGACAAATGCCATCTCCCGGCGCTGTTTGTCCTGCTATTGTACAATCACCGTGAATAGCGAGTTTTGTTTCCAGGTGAATGGTTCCTGACACCGCGAAAACAATAATTCTTTTTTCCCTGGCTTCAGCCCCCTGGCGAAAACTACCCGGCCCTTTGTCATTGAGATTATCAACTATAAAAACCTTTCCGCCCCTGCCGCCGGTTGTGTATTTGCCAAATCCTTCGGCGCCGGGAAATGCTAACGGTTTATCAATCGTCCTTTGTGTCGTTTCTTTTTGTGCCATGCAGGAAAACAAAGCCAGGTTCACCAGTGTTGCGATTACAATCCTTTTCATTATCAGCTTTTGAAATTAATGAGGGTACGCCTGTCAAACATAAGGCTGCTTTCCTTGTTGAGCCTGCCTTTCGACAAACTGCCTCGGATAACAGCCTTATGAAGAAATTTATCTACGCTTTTGTCAATATCCTGGATTTTGACCTAAGTTGATGTTAGCATCCCTTGCTGGCTGTGGTATAGGCAATAATTCTCCTTTACCTGTGACGTAGCCGGTAGCATAACGGTCCGCCGCCGTTGTTCCTATGGAATTTCTGGGAGCAGTTGATGTCGGTAAAGCAATCCAGGTAAGTCTTGTAGTACCCGCAGGAGTACCTGATGGCGCCGGGAAATAAAATGAGTTTGCAAATAACGTAGCATCGTCGGCTGTTGAGTTCGATTTAAAAAGCATGGCAACCGGTAAAGCACTCGTCAATGCATAGGAAGGAGGCGGTGCCATATATGTTGGTGCAATCATCGCCGTCGCAATGGCCATTTTGTTCAGATTATTCCGCGATTCAATAATAGCTGTGGAAAGCAAATTCCAGCGTATGAGATCATATTTCCTGATTCCTTCACCGCCCAACTCTAATGCTCTTTCCCTTACGAGATATTTGAAGAATTCTGCTTTAGTCAAACCAGCGGGAATGTCAACTGTTGGATCCACTGTAGAAACCGGTTTCCCATACCCGCGTCTTCTTACCATATTAATAGCGTTGTATGCGGCGGCCGTTGGCCCGTTTAATTCATTCTCGGCCTCAGCAAACATCAACAAGACATCAGCGTAACGAAGGATCTGCCATTTCAACCCAAGGTACTGGACAGCATTTGTGGGAGCCATAGCGGGGTTACTGGTCCAATCTCTTCTGTATTTGCCATCATTTAACACCGTAGCCAATTGTGTCCCCGGGCTGATTTTTGTAATCCCATCGGGTCCTACAAAATAGGGAGCGATAGTAACATCTCTTCTTTTATCCATTGAATCAAACAAATAAAAATAAGTGACGAGGGGATTGACACTGCTGTTGCCATTACCATTTACACGGGGTCCGTTATAGTATCCAAGTTTGGTATCCTCAGCGCCAGTGGCCCCAATTGCACTTGCCTGGAAAATCAGCTCACCCTGGGGATCTGCGACGGCATGTGCGCCTACCTGGTCCTTCCATAATGCTTTGAAGCTTGGGTTCAGGGCATGCTGACCTGAATTGATGATGTCATTGCATTCATCTTTTGCTATCTGGTAGTAAGACTGGTAGTTGGAACCTCTTTGCATGCCACCAGTTTGTCTTAATGCAAATCCACCACGGAACAATGCAATTCTTGCCCTAAGTCCTTTGACAGCGCCCTTGGTGATCCTTTCATCTACCTGGTCGCCGATAGAAGGAATGTCGTTGCGCCAGGGAACAAGGTCTTCTGCTATCTTGAGGTCGGCTATCAGGTGATCATATAATGAATCGGAACTTACTCGTGAAGGGAATGGGTTAGCAGATGCCAGGGCATAAGCGGGTGCGAAATGAGCGGGAAGGTCTCCCCAGTTGCGAATTGCTTCAAAATAAAATTGAGCACGTAATGTCAATGCTTCACCCTGCATCCTTTGCAATTGCTTGTTGGTAGCATAGTCATTCATCTTGGGAATATTGTCAATACAGATATTGGCATATTCAATTCCCTGGAAAAGCTGGTTGAAAGGATTTGTTATTTGAGCGTTACCGGAAGTAGCGGCATAACGGGCGATATCCCTGCGGTCATTGTCAGGATTACCGGTCGGCCCCTGCATTTCATCATTGTCAACAGGATAGTACAGGCTGAGCCTGATACCATAACCCGCGTCGCCAACGAGACGGCTGTATACTCCGATCAATGTTTTATACGCGCTGGGTACATCCGCGAAAGCCTTGTCAGCTCCTACTTCGGTGATGGGTGTCTGGTTGAGAAACTTCTTACACCCAACAGCCGTCACCAGCGTACCAATGAAAACTGCGATGATTAATTTATTTAAATGCCTGTTCATATTGCAATTTTTTTATTTTATCTGAATGTTGCGTTTATACCAAAAATAAAGCTGCGGCTCTTGGGATAAGCTGAATAATCAAGACCCGGTGTTAAAGGATTGCTCCTCACACTTACTTCGGGATCATATCCTGAATAGTTAGTGATAATGGCCAGGTTATTCGCTGTGAAGTACATGCGGATCCTTTCCATCTTCAGTGCATTGATAGCCTTTGCTGGTAATGTGTATCCGAGAGTAATATTATTCAACCTCAGGAACGAACCATCTTCAATAGCCCAGGAGTGAGGATAGAATGCACCTGCACCTTTGATCGGTGACCAGATAGAAGCATTTGCGTTCAATGCTTTCAGGTCAGCCGGGGCAATACCATATACAATACTATTAGCAACCCATTGAGCTGTTTCGCCGGTTGGTGTTACTACTCTCCAACGATCTTTCATGATATCAAGCATGTTTGAATTGTTGGTATAGCCATTGGTGAATTCAATCTTGTTGGCGTTGTAGATGTCGTTGCCATAAGAGAAGTTGACAAAGATGCTCGCGTCCCAGTTTCCGAATTTGAACGTTTGGTTCAGGCCACCGGTAAACTTGGGAGTAGGATTACCTATAATCTGCCTGTCATGGTCTACGTCAATAATGCCGTCATGGTTCAAATCTTTGAACTTGATCGCGCCGGGTTGAACGATACCAATGATCCCTGCGTCGCTGACCACTCCGGTTTTCAACGTATAAATTCTCGTGGTGGGGTCATAATTGAAATCATCGACAGTATAGAAACCATCGGTTACCCAGCCCCAGATAGAGCCAACAGGTGAACCGATCTTTTGAATATAGTCGATAGGTTGACCAGACACGCCCCAACTTGGTGCATCGGGGAAGAAGAACTGCTGGTTCTTACCCACTCCAAGGATCTTGTTCTTATTGGTGGCTATATTGAAATTAGCATTCCAGGTAAAATTCTTTTTCTGAACGATCGCCAGGTTCATCTGTACATCAACTCCTTTGTTGGAAGTCTTGCCGATATTCTGGAACTGGAAAGCGTAGCCATAAGTAGAAGCGACGGGCACTTTAAGCAACAGGTCCCTTGAGGTATTGCTGTAAACATCGACGCTGAGATCGAGCCTGCGGTGGAACATCGAAATATCCACGCCGAGGTTGCGGTTTTCAGTTGATTCCCATTTCAGGTTTTCATTTACAAGCGATCCTGAATAATAAGCGAAGACGCTGTTATTATTTACACCATAATAATATTTACCATCATTGAAGAACGTGGTAAGGAAAAGATAGTCGTTAATACGGTTGTTACCTGCCTGGCCATAACCTACCCTGAACTTAAGATCGTCGAAGAGGTTCACAGATTGCATGAATTTCTCATTCTTTACTCGCCATGCAAATGATCCTGCAGGGAAATAACCCCATTGTTTGCCAGGGGCGAACTTGGAAGCGCCATCCGCGCGGACATTAAATGAGAAGAGATACTTGTCCATGAACGAGTAGTTCACACGGCCAAAGAAGGAAAGATTCGTGTACCTCGTCTTACCCAGCTTTGGATATCCGGCGAAGGGAACTCCCAGGTTAGTTTTTACAAACGCTGCATCTGCAGGAGTAAACGTTGGGTAATTCCTGAAAAGACTGGAGTGGCTTTCTGTTCTCAGATCATAGGTCTCCTCACCCACCAGCACATCAAGATCATGCTTGCCTTTGTAGTTTGCAACCGACCAGGTAAGCACATTTGAATTGGTGATCGTCTTTTTATAGGAGGTATCAAGGCCAGCGATAGGTTTGGCACCGCCGGTAATTACTGAATACGGTGTGATCGAGTCGCTGAACTGGCGATCAATTAATCTATTGTAGTCATATCCCAAAGTAGACCTGAAAACAATGTTCCTGGTGATGTTCACATTCAAATAAACAGAACCACTGTATGCGCTGGTTGATTTTGACCTGTACTCTGCACTTGCCAGCTTTATCGGGTTCACGAGGCCCAGGCCATTTCCCGGGTTGGGATCGGCCAGTGGATCTGTATCATCAATGTCCTGGCCACTGGAAAGAAAAGGACGGTATTTAACCGCATTGCGAAGGCGGTTGTAAGAAGTTCCTTTTGTATCGGAGACGCCGGCACCAAATACGGTTTGATTGGTATACCGGGTGCTGACACCCATCCTGAACATATTGCTGATCTTGTAATCGCCTTTAAAATTCAGGATATATCTCCTGTAACTGGAATTAAGCACTACGGCTTTGTCTCCATTATAAGTATAACCAAAATTATAAGTAAATTTCTTGGTGCCGCCGCTTAATGAAAGGTTGTGCGTCTGGAGGAATCCACTTCTGCCAAATGCCTCGTCCTGCCAGTTGATCGGAGCAACAGATTTGTATTGTTGCAACTGGTTCCATGTACCAAAATTGGTGACGAAGTTCGTGCTGTCTGTATTGCTGCCTCTTGATCTTTCAGATTGATAGAATACATAATCGTAAGGATCCAGCACATCCAGGGTCTTGGCCAGTTCTTTCCATCCCATGAAACCATTGTAGCTTACTTTGGCGCGACCGGGTCTCCCGCTTTTTGTAGTAATAACGAATACACCATTACCACCTCTTGCGCCGTAGATAGCTGTTGCTGCTGCGTCTTTTAAAACGTCTATGGACTGGATATCCTGGGGAGAAATGATGGATAAAGCATTTTCCATCTGAACTCCGTCGATTATATATAAAGGAGAGTTATCGCCAGTGATTGACATACCACCGCGAACCCTTATCCGTATATCAGCATCA
>Ga0066652_100000479_pt1 | contig 19160 bp, 13 predicted proteins | sample GraSoiAngelo_101_FD_71413 | JGI IMG/M metagenome (GOLD analysis project Ga0066652, IMG submission 71413) | Grasslands soil microbial communities from the Angelo Coastal Reserve, California, USA - 14_0903_02_30cm | ecosystem: Environmental > Terrestrial > Soil > Grasslands | place: USA... | reverse complement strand
GAATATACCTGAATACCCTCAGCATGGCATTATTAAAAATCATCCCTGCCCCATCCATATCGGTGGCATAGCGATAGCAGATCTTTATCATCTCGGGATAGCAGTGCTTGTAAAGTTGCTCCTGGTAAGGAAGCTCACCCCGTCTGCATCCCTGCAGGATTATATCTTGTGGACTGGCCAACGAAACTGGTTGCGTTAAAACCTCTCTCATCTCATATATTAACTCCTGTTCAGACGAAGAAGGTTGGGTGAACTCGAATTTTTTTACAGGGAAAAGGCAACATAAGCATCCCCGGATCGGGTGCCCAGTTTTCCACCGCCGCAGGCTATTACGATATATTGCTTCCCGCCAATGCTATAAACCGAAGGTGTAGCAAAACCTGGCGCAGGAAGATCTGTTTCCCACAATAATTTACCTGTTCGTTTATTGAAAGCCCGGAATTTCCCATCCCGGCTTGCCGCAATGAACAACAGCCCGCCGGCTGTTACTACCGGTCCGCCATAATTTTCCGTTCCGGTAGCAGGTATTCCTCTAGCTTTTAATTCAGGATATTCTCCCAAAGGAATTTTCCATACTGTTTCGGCTTTATTCAGATCAATAGCATTGAGTGTGCCCCAGGGCGGAGCTATGGCCGGATAGTGTTCTTTGGTCAGGAATTTATTATAACCAGTACCTGTATATGGTAAATTGTTGTACTCGTCATCTTTCCTTACGGGGGTAACAAATTTTTCGTGTTGTTCTTTTTTATTGTCCGTGATAAAGGATGCTATGGCTTTCTTTTCACTTTCGGCGAGCTGGCTCATGGCCGGCATCATTCGCCTGCCGGTCGTAATGAGATCGATCACCTGCTGTTCGCTGTATTTTTTATTTACATCCGTCAAAGGCGGAATATTTCCGCTTCCTTCCATATTGGCTCCATGACACCGCATACAGGTATTGGCATACAAACGTTGACCCGCTTCGAGATTTGTTTCATTTGTCGCCAGCTTTTTTTTGGCATCAACCATCGTCAGTATCCATGCCATTTCATTCGCATTGATATAAATAATACCCGTCTCAGGATCATAAGCCGGTCCTCCCCATTCAGCGCCTCCGTCATAACCGGGAAAAATGACCGTGCCCTGCCTGGAAGGTGCATTAAAGATGAAACCAGTTTTATAAGAAGCGAGCTTGTTTCTTATGTCCATTGAATCAGCGAAAAAGCTGTTGAGATCTTTTTCTGATACGGTCTGCCGCACAAACGGTTTGGGCAAACTCGGCCAGGGCTGAGTGGGTGAAAGTTTTTCACCAGCCAGTTCGGTTTCAGTGGGCACGGTTATTTCATCAATGGGATAAACGGGTTTGCCGGTAGTTCTTTCAAATAAAAAAAGCACGCCTGATTTGGTTGGCTGGGCAATGGCTTCTATTTTTTTCCCGTCCTTTGTAATATTTACCAGCACCGGCGCTGAAGGAAGATCCCTATCCCATACATCATGGTGGATCGTTTGGAAATGCCAGATACGTTTGCCAGTTGCAGCATCAATCGCCAGCACGGAATTGGCAAAAAGATTATTGCCGGTTCGTTTCCCGCCATAAAAATCATAGGAAGATGAGCCCGTGGGAGCGAATAAAATCCCTTTTTCCTCGTCGAGGCTAAAGCCCGACCAGGTGTTGGCGCCACCGATATGTTGGTAAGCCTCTTTATCATCCCAACTCTCATAGCCTTCTTCACCGGGATGAGGAATAGTATGAAATATCCAGCGAAGTTTTCCTGTATGTACATCATAGGACCTGATGTGGCCGGGAGCGGCTGCAGCTCCTTCATCCACCCGGTCACCGATAATGATCATGTCTTTGTAGATGATGCCCGGAGTGGTGGCGGCTATAAAAAAATTGGTGACATCGCGGCCCAGGTCGTTATGCAGGTCAATTTTCCCATTGTCGCCAAACGATGAAACAGGTTTCCCGGTTTTTGCATCGATACAATACAGGTTGGAGCTCGCACCGAAAAACAGGCGTTGATCATCTTTTCCATCAGTATAGTATGTAAGACCACGGCAGGTATTCATGATAAAATACCAGGCCTTTGCATTACTATCTTTTACCATGAACGGGTCAAATACCCATTTTTCTTTTCCGGTTGCAGCGTTCAATGCAAACAATTTTAATTTGGGAGAAACGCCATATAATATGCTGTCGATCACCAGGGCATTGGCCTGTATCTGCGACATACTATCGGCATCACCGGTATGGTAGGTCCATGCGATGTTCAACTGGGTCACATTGTTGGTATCTATTATTTTTAGCGGGGAATAGCGGTCATTTTTTTTACTACCGCCATATACTTCCCAGCCTTTATTTTTTCCGGTAGAATCATTTTTGCAGGAAACAGCGACCAGCACAATGGCGAGTGTCGATAGAATAAATAAGTATTTCATTTGGCAGTATTGAAAGCTGTTTTAAAGATAGCTTCAATTTAATTACCTGCCTCAAAAATCAAGCTCCGGCAGCGATCTCAGGCGCTGGTCAATTTGGTGAGATAATTATAACTGGATGTTATGCTTGCCAGGGCATCCTTAGGCATATCATGTTCAACAAAGAAATGTTTCATGCCGGAAGTTGAGGCTGCATCAAATATCCTTTTGAAATCAATAGTTCCTTCTCCAACAGGTAGAATGATCTCCCTCTTTGCGTCGAGATCTTTTACATGCCACAATGGAAAACGTCCGGGATAAGCTTTGAATAGATCAACTGGATCTTTGCCTCCCTTGGTTGCCCATGCAAGGTCGAGTTCCATTTGCATTGTTGTTTGTTGTAAAAAAAGTTCATACGGTATTTGTCCTTCTACTGCCCTGAACTCCGCATCATGGTTATGATAAGCAAAGCCGATCCCCGCTTTTTTGCACGCTTCGTTTGTTTTGTTCAAAACCTCAATAGAGGATTTGATTTCATCCAATGTGCCAATAGGTGTATTGGCGCAGACCAGGTATTCGATTCCCCCAGTCGCGGCTTCATCTACCAGTTCCTGCATGTTATCCCTCAGGTTCCGCATGGGCGGGATAGTTATCGGTTTTCCGTCCGGACCGGTTGGCATCTTGGCACCCGGAGGCATTGTAAATGGTGCGCCGAGCACATGATGCGATTTCCAGCTCATTCCTATGCCCGCCAGGAAAGAGGCAAATTCCTTTGGCTTCATTCCATAGTATCCGCCCTTTTTACTAAAAGCGGATTCAATCTCTTTATATCCTACGGCAGCAATCTTTTTTAAAGTTCCTTCCACATCTTCATCTATCACATTGAAAAATGTGAACAGTTGCAAGCCGATGACCTTTTTGACAGGATGATAACCCAATGCGGCCAGCAGGTTATTCCGAAGCAACATACTTCCCGCAACCACTGCTGCAGAGTTCCTGATAAATACTTTTCTTTTCATTGTTTCATTTTTTCTTATGCGAAAACATCCAGCTCATATAGTCTGGTTCGGCAAAAGCATTGTTCCAGCTATCGTGATTCACACCGGGGTACTCCGAATATTTTACTTCTGCTTTTAAAGTTTTAAGCTTATTTACCATCTCCCTTGAAAGATTGACATCTACTACGGCATCTGCGGCTCCATGAAATACCCAGAAGGGGATTTTAGCGATCTTCTTATCATAATGACTTACATCCCCGCCACCACAGATGGGCATTGCTGCTGCATACTGGCCGGGATAACGGTAAATAGATTCGAAGGTCCCCATGCCACCCATTGACAAGCCGGAAATATAGATCCTTGATTTATCCACAGCCTCTTCGCCTGCAATTTTCTTTACAAGTTCATTGGCGGCTGCCAGGGGCCAGTTGGGCTCGCCCGTATAATCAAATGTTATTTTGTAGGGTTGCACATTTGTTTCAATTTTTACGACAGCCCAAAATGATTCGGAGGGGCATTGCGGGAATACAATAATGGCCGGGAAGCTTTTCCTGTTTTCTTCTTTAAGAAAAAGTTTACCACCCCAGGTCAGTTGCTTTTCGTTATCATTTCCCCTTTCTCCCGCACCATGGAGAAAAAGTACTAATGGATATTTTTTCGTTTTATCATAATTCTCAGGATATAGGATCCGGTAGGGAAGTGTCTTGCCGTTAGCGAATAGGAATTCCTTTTTCTCGTAAGGAGCATAGGCAGGATCACTAACTGGTTTTTTTAACAGTCCCTGGATGTTCAGCCAGTCGCCAAACCGTTCTATCCAATTATCCGACGGAAGATTTTGTGTCTTCATCCCGAAGCCATGCCCGCCGCTTGCATACATATGAAGTTCTACTGGTTTTTTTGCAGCCAGCCACTTGCTATAAAGATCTATGCTATGCGGAGCAAGGTTCAACTGATCATCACTCGCGGCTGTAATGAACATAGGAGGCGCATCGGCAGCAACAGTTCCATACATGGCGGAAGGAAAAAAAGGATAAACCGGGGCAACGAAATCCGGGCGGGTCTGGGCAGTGTAATTAAATGCAGCCGCAGATGTTACTGTTCCTCCCGCTGAAAAACCCATAATGCCTATGCGATTTGACAGAATATGATACTCACTTGCATGGCCCCGTACATAGGCAATAGCCGCTTTGCCATCGGCAATGGCCATGGGAATGACCTTGCTGGTTCTTTCTTCAAACTCAGGCTTTCCCATTATTCTCATTACCTCGGTTGTCGGATCATCACCGGGAGTATGGGCCAGCCGATATTTTAGCACAAAGCAGGTGACGCCTTTTTTGACAAGCCATTTCGCTACATCATACCCTTCGCTATTTATCGACAAGGCAAAGAATGCACCACCCGGGCAAATGATAACTGCTGTGCCATTGGATGTGCCAGCTTCGGGAAGAAATACATTAAGCGTTGGTTTGACAACATTATACACCACTTTGGTCTGCCACAGGTTTTTGTCGTTTTCTGCTTCATTCCAGTTCCATGATTCGGACCCGGGGGCCGCACCTTCATATAGCTGTATTACTTTTTGCTGGGCATGTAAAATAAATGCAGGTAGAAGAAGACAAAAGAAGAATGACAGTAATCTGTTGCGCATTGTAAAATATTTAGATTTGAGATGATGTTAGAGGACGGATGCTAGATGAAGCGGTGTCCATTCCGACTATCCAGTATCCAGCATCCATTACTTTGTATCCGCGGCAATAAAAAAACCGTGTATCTATCTCTTCATCTGTTTTTCGAGGAACAGATAACGGTCACGCGATTTTTCTGTTTCTGCTTTTGAATTTACATCGATGTACATCACTGGTGCTGCATTATTGCTTTCAACCGCGGGCCATTCCGGCACACCTAACCCGTTTGGATTTCCTGTTTTAATAAAGTTTGCAAAAAAGCTCTGCATGATCTCTGAAACGGTATAGTCTTCCGGTTGCCAGTCATACACGCGGTTAGTTGGGAGATTACCTAAAGCATATTCTATCTCCGCAGAATGTACAGCTCCCTTCGGTAATGGAGCCCTGGGTGCGCTACTGCCGGCATCCCTTGTGACGCCACCTGCAAGGTTAGCCGTGGCATTGCCCATTTCGGGGCGCATTGCAGGACGTGGACGAGCATACAGGTAACGAAATACCGGTCTACCGCCTGTCTTACTTTGTACGTCGCTCCATCTCCAGGTACTGAAACCGATAAACCGGTCGCTGGCCAGTTCTGTTGCTGTCTGCTCGGCCTCCTCATCGGTTGAAACTGCATAAAGCCTCATAGCTTCCGTAGCATTATCACCATATAATTTCTGAACAGCTTTTTTATAATTGTCGACTGTTGGTTTATCGGCGCCTAATACCATCTGGTAAACCATCTCCTGCGAGTTCCAACCAACCAGCAGCGGCACATGTGCCTGTTCCCCTTTTTCAAAAATCTCTAATGGTGATCTTGGAAAAAAATAACCGTCAATACATACAGGGAACGTACCAAAACCGGCGCTTGCTGTAGCTTTCATAACGTCATTTGCATTCATCGCCCGCAATTCTGAAAGTGAATTCTTATTTATTCCCGTTGCCCATTTCGAACCCGAGTTTTCGGCATCCTGTAAACTTGCTGTGGCATTTCCCAATAGCGAACCGCTTTCACCGATTGCACCGGCAATAATATTTTTTGAGAGGGGAGAAGCCATCTGAGCACAAACAGAAAACGATCCTGCTGATTCACCGGCAATGGTTATTTTTTTAGGATCCCCTCCAAATGCGGCAATATTTTTTTGTACCCATTGCAATGCGGCGCTTTGGTCCAGCAATCCATAGTTTCCCGAGGCATGGTGAGGTGATTCTTTTGTCAGCTCTGGGTAGGCAAAAAATCCAAACACACCTAACCTGTAATTTACTGTAATGCTTACGATGCCCCTGCGTGCTAAGCTCTCGCCATCATAACGCGGCTCGGAACCGTCACCTGCAAGAAAGCCACCACCATAAAAATATACAAGGACGGGAAGTTTATCTTTCCCGGTTTTAGAAGGCGACCATATGTTCAGGTATAAACAGTCTTCGCTTGTCCCGTCGGAGCGAAAATTCATATCGCCAAAGATGGGCAATTGCATGGCACGGGGCCCGAACTTATCGGCTTTCCGAACGCCACTCCAATTCTTCACAGGTTGCGGTTCGCGCCAGCGAAATTCACCTACGGGCGGGGCTGCAAAAGGCACTCCCCTGAAAACACGAACGCCTGATTCATCAGTACCTTCAAGAATACCGTTTGCAACTTTGACCTGCAACAGGGAAGCTGTTTGCGCATTGGTCACGGTACCGATAGCTAAGCTCAACAGAAGTAATACATAGTGCTTGTTCATATCTCGTGTGTTTTTAAACATAAATACTCACCTGCTCAAATGTTGAAACTGTCAACACTTCACTTGATAAACTGAATTTTTAAAACGCTTTCTTTTTGAATTCACTAATGGGTACTTGTGGTACAAGCACCTTATTACATTTTTCCGTTACGATGTCTTTTGATAAGCTGAAACTGGCTGTTTGCCTGATGTTCGCCGAAGAAGATCCCACTTTTATCGTATAATCCCCTGCATCAGCTATCCAGGCCGTAGCATCCGTATTGAACGAAGCCAGGTCGGAGGGATTAATGATAAAAGACAGTTTTTGCGACTGGCCGGGTTTCAGCAAATTCGTTTTTCCAAAAGATTTGAGTTCCATGACTGGTTTATTCAGTTTGCCTGAAGGAGCGGTGATATATAGTTGCGCGGCGTCTTTACCGGCAATCTTACCTGTGTTTGTGATGGTGATTGTGGCAGTAACCGGTTTTGTAAAATCGGTTGAGCTCAAAGTGAGATCGCTGTATTTAAACTGGGTGTACGAAAGGCCATATCCAAATTCGTATGCGGGTTTTACATTGAAGCTGCTATAATAGCGATAACCGACATATATGTCTTCATCGTAGGTCACTTCGCCGGGTACCAGCTTCATTCCAAAAGCGCCTGAGGTTGCTTTTTCGGGAAACTCTTTGCCCGGGAAACTGCTGGCGGAGGGCACGTCTTCATATTTAACAGGAAAACTGGTAGCCAACTTCCCGGATGGATTTATTTTTCCGCTCAAAACATCTGCAACGGCGTTACCACCTTCCAGTCCCGGTTGCCATGCAAGAAGAATGGCATCCGCATTGTCTCGCCAGCTGGCTGTTTCTATTACTCCGCCGATATTTAATACAACAATTACTTTTTTATGTTTTGCATGAAAAGCATCGGCTACATTTTTTACCAGCTCCTGCTCCGCTGCAGATAAATTGAAATCATTTTCTACTTTCCTGTCGCGGCCCTCTCCCGCATTTCGACCGATCGTTATTAGCGCTATATCATCTTCGTTGGCTTTTTTTGCCACCAGCTCTTTGTCAACCGTAAACTCGGGAGCAGATGGGGTTGGATTCATGAATTCCTGGAAGAAACTTTTTTTCGGGTGGTTTGCCCGGTAATCAGCAAGATAAGACGTATAAGTATTCTTTACTTCCTCATCCAGTTTATATCCGGCGTTGGACATTCCCTGCACGAGGGAGATCGTGTAAGCTTCATTGACATCGCCACTGCCTGTCCCGCCTGAAATAAAATCATAAGATGTATTTCCAAACGTAGCAATGGTTTTCGTGGCGTTTGTAAAAGGCAGGGCTGCATTATTGTTTTTTAACAGCACCATTCCTTCCGATGCTGCGGTACGGGCAATAACAGCGTGTGATTTTAGGTCGGGCTTATCGCTGAAAGCATATTTTTTGTATGACTGCGTACCGAGAATATACCTGACAATGCGTTCGGCATTTTCATCCAGTACTTTCTCGTCAAGAGTTCCATCCTTTATAGCAGCAAGTATTGTTTTGGTCTGCGCGGAAGTGCCGGGCATAAGCAGGTCATTGCCCGCTTTCATCTGGGCCACGGGGTCTTTTCCGCCAAACCAGTCTGTCATCACCAGTCCATCGAATCCCCATTCTTTTCTTAATATGGTAGTAAGCAGGTCATGGCTTTCGGAAGTATAGGTTCCATTGATATAGTTATAGGAGCTCATCACTGTCCAGGGATGTGCTTCGCGGATACCTATTTCGAAGCCTTTCAGGTAAATTTCCCGCAGTGCCCGTTCACTTGCAATAGTGTTTACTGAATTCCTGTTTGTTTCCTGTTCATTGGCTGCAAAATGTTTGATCGAAGTGCCAACGCCATTGGACTGGATGCCGTTTACCATCGCGGCAGTCATTTTCCCGGTAATGAGGGGATCTTCTGAATAATATTCGAAATTTCTTCCGCCCAAAGGATTACGATGGATATTGAGACCGGGTCCAAGGATAACATCTACACCGTATTCTTTTACTTCGTTGCCCATAGCCTTACCAACCCGCTCAACGAGTTTCGTGTCCCAGGTTGAAGCAAGCAGTGTTGCTACCGGCCATGCTGTAGCATAATAAGACTTTGAACTATCCTTGTTGCGGAAAGGTTCTATTCTCAAACCGGCAGGCCCGTCCGACACAACGGTGTTAGGCAGCCCCAATCGCTGGATGGCATAAGTGGTACCGGCGGCACCGGGAACTTTATCCATTGTTTGTCCTATAACGGGACCGGTATTTTGTGCCAAACCCGGGATGTTCATGCCCATGCCTACAACAAGAGAAGCTTTTTCTTCGAGGGTCATCTTCGCTACCAGCTCTTTTGCTTTATTGGTTTGTGTAAATGCTGCAGATGCCAGGAAGACGAAGAAAGAAACACAAAGCGTGGATTTCATATAGCAATCATTTAAGAAACAAAACTCCGTCAGTCTTTAACCAACCGAACTGATATATATCAATTATTTCGCAGAGCGGATGCGGCTAAGTGTTTCTGGAGTAATGCCGAGGAACGAAGCAATATACGACACCGGCACCCGCTGAATGATCTGGGGGGAAGTTTTGAGCAGGCGATCATACCGCTGTTGGGCTGTTTCAAACTGGATAGAGTCCATTCTTATCTGCGAAAGGATCAGCGAAGCGGTTACCATTTTTCGCAGCAGCCGCTCTACATCGTGGTATTGGTCGGCCAGCGACATGAAATCATTATGATGAATGCCATACACCTCCGCGGGTTCCAGCGTATGAATGACCAGGTGGCTGGGCGTTCTTTCAAAAAAGCTGGAGATAGAGAGAAAGAACTGTCCATCCATCGCAATCCATTCGGTGATCTCCTTGTCATTCTTGTGGTAATAAATTCTTGCTACCCCTTTTTCAATAAAAAAAATATAGTCTGCGATCGCATGTTCGCGTAGCAGGAAATGATCTCGGGAAACTGACCAGTGTTTCCAGGTAGCCAGGAAAGCATCCCGGCTTCCGGGAGAAAGCGGTGAAAAATCGGTGATAGCTTTTTCCAGCGGGCTCACAGGCTAAAATTGTAAGATGACTAAGGTATGGTTTTTAAGTTTGCCTGATTTCAAATGATGGAGGGTTTTAAATAAAAAACGGGTGCTCTTGCACCCGTTGAATACTTTATCAGTAAGAGCTTACTTGGCAGGCTTATCAAAGATTTTGGGATCAATTTCTTTATTCACTTCCACCTTGGTCGTTTTGTAAGAGAGGGCAAATTGGCCGAAATCTGCTGATCTGGTGTAAGGGATCACAATACCAAAATCAGTTTTTTTATAATCAGAAAAGGTCATTGTGATGTCGGTTGGCTGACCCATCATTTCTCCTTTGGATGTGATTTTTGTAACATAGTAAGTGGTACCGTCGATATAATACGTGCTTTCATTGGTACCAGCCGTTACCTTGATCTTGTAGTCGTTCCCGTCTTTGCCTAACAGTTCCACCTTGTTTCCTTTAGCAGCATAGTCAACCAGGGCTCCGCCGAAATAGATCTGGTTTTTACCAGATTTATACATTTCGTCGGGCATATCCTGTGCATCACTACCACCCATCATTGGATTTATCATCCAGCCGCCTTTATCGGTATATGTGTTCACGAATTTCATTCCACCAGCATCGGTTTCTGATTTGAATCCTTTTCCCTGTACTAAGGTTTCCACGGAAGGAGAGGTATTTCCCATAACCTCCACCGAATTTTCCATGTAGATGGATTTGACCTGGCTTATTTTTTCTTTTCCGCCAAGAGCTTCGGTATGTTTGGCGATTATATCATCAACAGTCTGGGCCTGAGCTGCAGACACAAGCAGAACGGTTGCAGCCAGCATAAGTGATTTTACTTTTTTCATTTTGGAGATTTTTGCAATATAAAAAATGTTTTTTTTAAATGACCGGGACTCAAAAATAGGGGCAAAAATGATTTGCCGTTATTATATTTCCGCAAAAGATGCAATAGCCGGCAAAATGGTTGCCTCACCTTCCAGGTCCGGGTAAGACGGATTGCGTAAGTTTGATGAAGATTTTACAAGTACGTGTTTCATAGCCGCTTTTATGTAAATTAAATATATGATCACAACCCCTCCCTACCTTCAGCCGGGCGATATCATCGGGATCGTCTGCCCTGCCGGAGCCATGCCCGTTGAAAAAGTTTCCGAATGTATCCGCGTTTTAAATGAAGAATGGGGATTCCGGACCAAGGTGGGTAGCACGGTCGGTAAACAGTACCATTATTTTTCAGGTACAGACGAAGAGCGGCTAAACGATCTGCAGCAAATGCTCGACGATGACGAGGTAAAGGCGGTTTTATGTGCAAGGGGCGGCTATGGCATGACGCGGATCATTGACAGGATCAGCTTTAAGAAATTTAGACAGAGTCCCAAATGGGTCATCGGGTTTAGTGACCTAACGGTATTTCATGCCCATCTCTACTCCAATTATTACATATCTTCTTTTCACGCACCGATGGCAGGGGCATTCAATGACGGCTGCTACACGAGTATTTTTGTTCAGTCGCTAAGACACGCGCTGAAAGGGGAAAAAGCGAAATATCATCGCGAAGGCCATGAGTTTAACAGGAAAGGCGAAGCCATAGGTGAACTGGTGGGAGGCAATCTTTCCCTGCTAACTCATCTTATTGGCACAGAATCCGACATTAAAACCAGGGGAAGAATACTTTTCCTGGAAGATGTAGGCGAGTATTTGTACAATATAGACCGGATGATGCGCCAGTTGGAACGAGCCGGAAAATTATCAAAGCTCGCGGGATTGGTCATCGGTGGGTTTACAGAAATGAAAGATACAACGCAGCCTTTTGGCCAAACCGCTTATGAGATCATCCGGGACATCGTGCAGGACTACGATTATCCTGTCTGTTTTGGTTTTCCGGTGAGTCATGATAAAGAAAATTACACGTTGAAGATCGGGGCCGGCTATAAATTAAAAGTGGGTAAATCCAAAGTGATCTTGGAAGAATAACATGTATAGGTGCGCTAACTAATTATTTTCATTTGGGCGGCAATAGTAAGATGGAATCTAACTTATGGTGAAACAGCGGAAAATCGTTGAGATTGTTATGTTGCGCTCCATCAATCGTTACCAGCTCTGAGCCTGGCTTTGCAATTTTCATCAACCTTCTTGAATTATTATAAGGAATTAGTTCGTCGTCATTACCATGAAACAAGGTGACCGGTGCATCCACTTTTTGCAAAAAGCTGTATGTAGGTAAATGGTATTTACACATCAGGTGTGCCGGGTAAACGGGGGCGTAGTGGCTGAAGAGAGCATCGAGGCTGTAATAAGGCGCCTCCAGGATCAATCTTTTGCAGTCTCTTACCGAGGCCAGTTGCGCCGCAATGCCCGTACCCAAAGATCTTCCATAAATGATAATGCTGTCTTTGGAATAACTGGCTCTTGCCATCCGGTAGACCAGCAGGGCATCATCGTACAGCACCTGTTCATTTCTTTCGCCTGTACTTTTACCATAACCGGGATAATCCATCATCCATACTTCATAATTGTTTTTGGTAAAATTGGAAGCAAAGGGAGCGTAGCGTTCAATATTTCTCCGGTTGCCATGAAAATAGAGAACAATGCCTTTGCAAATAGAGTCTGGAACGGTGAAGCGGATAATATTAATGGTCTTTTCGTCGGTTACAGCAAGATTAACTTCTTTGAAAGGGATGGGAAAGTTGAACACATGGTTGGGTGGAAGCTTTTCAGGATGGAATATTATTTTTTCCTGGAAAAAATAGGCGACCAGGCCAACACCAACATAAACAAGTGCAATGATCCTGGTCCATTTCCAAAATCGCTTCAACCGTTTTCTTTGCATGGAGCAAAGATAAATGCTGAAACGGTCAGCGAAGCGGCCAGGGCCGCTTCGTCTAAATGGTCAGGCCACTATAGTGGCCTGACCATTTAGAGACGATTATAGTAGTCTTTTATCCCGCATTGCGCCTTGGCCTGAATTTCATCCAGGATCACCTGGAGGATCTCGTTATTGGACGGAGGAAACTGCTCCCTGGAATCACAGAGCTTTTTATCTTCATCACTAAGAGCTCTTGCATCGCCGGTATAACTGGAAAATTCCGCCGTCCAGTTATAGTCACCACGATAAGTATCGCTCCAGAGCCAGCGTTTGTCAAGATCCCTTACTGTGACCTGCAACAGGCCATTCGATTGTAAAGTTCTGCGCGTGGTTGTGATCTTTGCTTTTACCGTTGCATATTCTTTCACAACAGAGTCTGCTTTTATCACGATTTCTTTTACCACTACCTGCTTTGATATTTCACGTGTATCGCGCTGGTCCCTGTATCGCTCGATGTCTACATTATTGAAGTGCATTTCCACTATCTGGTCGGTACGTACATTCATACTTCTTGCCTGGGCCGGGGTATAGTAGCGAATGAATGCATTGTTATTGTTGCTGGTCAGGTAATGAAGTACATTATTGTCGATATTCACGAAGCCCTGGTTGTATGAGCTGTATTGAAAACCGGATTGCTCGATAGGCATTACAACCACATTTGTTACTGCATTGGCATAGGCTTCATCCATTTTTTGCCTTGCTGAAAGATCGCCTGGTTTTAGTTCCAGTGCACGTTGGAACTCCGAATAGGCTTGCTTATAACTACCCTTTGTATTATTCTCCATCAGGGCCAGCCCCCTGTCAAAGCGGGCATTGCCGGCTTCTTCCTGGTAAGTGGCTACATTAGATGAATAATCGGTAGGATGAACCTTGTCATATACGGAAGGTACCCGCCTGATAGCATCATATAAGCGCTGAAGGTCGAGATATTCAGCATAGTTCCATTCCCACCTCAGGTCATTATTGCTATTAGCATTGTTCTGGATCCTTGTTTCATGATCTTCCACAGCAAAACGATAAGAGTTACGCAGGATATCCAGGGTTGCGGCATCATTCGGATTTTTCTGTAGTTTCTTTGCTGCCAGTTCAACAGCTTCATCATAATTACCCTTTTCGTACATCTTCTTTGCTGTCTTGCAGGAAAAGAAGAGAATGGTGACTGCGATAAACAATAAGGAGTAAAATTTCAATTTCATAAGACCTCCATTTTGGTGTTTGACGTTCAAATGATGATCCCGTTACAAACCATCCCATCAATTAGAACATCCTTAACAGTTTGGTTAATAAATGTTAACGGTAAGGATAATCAGAAATTGCAGGGCGCAGGAGAATAGGGGTCATGAATTGGCAGATTTGAGGAATCAACGGGGTTTTCCTATCGTATTTTCTCAGTCTTTAAGAATATCACGGACAAAATTGTGATACTCGTCGAAAGAGGGAAGATTATTGTGAGCTCCTCCATGAATGCGGATAAGCGTTATTTTACCGGGATTAAGCTTTTGCAACTTCTCGCTATGGCGGATAGGGATCAACATATCCTTTGTTCCATGGATAATGTAAGTATGGCAATTAACATAGCGGATCCATTTGTCAGCACGGAGATGAAAACGCAACACGATCCTGACTGGTAAAATGGGAAGGAAGCGTTCGACAACTTTCAGGAAGCTATAATAAGGTGCATCCAGGATCAGGTAGCGTGGATTATTGTCTGATGCCAGTTTTGTAGCAAAACCACTACCAATGCTTCTTCCATAAATGATGATATGTTGCTCAGGATAGTTTTCCAGCAGGCAATTGTAGACATACTGCATGTCGTTGAGCATGTCCTTTTCGCTGCGCTTGCCGGTGCTTTTACCAAACCCGCGATAGTCGACCAGTACTACATCATAATTGTAGCGGTAAAAATCCCTGGAATACTTTGCCCAGCCTTTAATGCTTCGCGTATTTCCGTGAAAATAAAGTATGAGACCCGCCGGTTTCTCCCGGTAAAAATGAAGACCGTTGATACTGACCCCCGGTTCTACATCAAAGAAATATTCTTTGAAAGGGATATCGTATTTGAACTGGAAATCGGCTTTAAGCTTCTCCGGTTTAAAGATGAATCTTTCCTGCAGGAAATATACAAGGATAGAAAGCAGGATGATACTGCCAGCGATATACCAGATGAAACCGGGCAATGAGTTTTGATTTGTGGTGATTGCAATATTATTGATTATTTATTACCGGGAGCATTGCATTTTGAATGGGCAGGTGTCAGGTGCCAGGTGCCAAGTGAGAATTGATAGGAAGCTGACAGCTACATCTGGAACCTGGCAACAGACAACTGAAGCTGACCGGTGAAATAAAGTCATCCGTGCATCTCTGGCAATTCTTCAATAGCTAGTCTTCTACGCGTTTTAGCTTAAGATTAGTGACAGGCGCAACGATCAGCGGGAATTTTTCAACGGTGACATTAGCAGCATCGAGACCAAAGCCTCTTTCTTCAGACAGGCTGTGTTCTTTCAGCCAGAAATGCAGTTTCATTATCACCCGTTCAAAGAAGGGGAGCTCATTGTCCTGACTCAGGTATTTTTCCATGACCATGAACTGGAAATCGCCGACTGTATTACTGCTGGCAAGACTTTCATAACGACTGATGATATTTACCTCTTTATTGGCAACGAGGTCTTCAACCACTTTCCGGAACATTAAATTGATACGTGGCTCAATGCGGAATCCCAGCCTAAAATCCACGCGAATGATATCATTGGGAATGATATGCTCTACCTTGTATTCGCAGGTATAAGGATCATCCAGCGTATCAACATGTACAAACCAGTAAATATCGGCGCGCTTGGGTTTTTTATTCAGGATCGAATAAATGATCTTATGTTCAATTTCTTTGGGGTTATTGGCGCTGGTGAGATAAATAAGATGCGTTGCGTACTTGGGTACCGAACGGTCATTGCTCAACTCCTGGATCTTGGGAATATAATGTTCCAATCGCACAAATTCAACATAACGATTCTTGATCTTCCGGGCCCTGTACCACACATACATAACAATAAACATAAAGCCGCCAACAATGAGCGTAATGTAGCCGCCATGAACGAATTTATTCATCAATGCAATGAAATAACCGGACTCCACCGATAAATAAAATAGCAGGAAGATGTATATCCAAATGGGCTTTACACGCTGGAGCACGAGGAAATTGGAAAATAAAATAGTGGTCATTAACATCGTAACAATGATGGCGAGACCATAGGCATTCTCCATATTGGACGACTTACGGAAATACAGTACAACACCCACGCAGCCTAAAAACATCAATACGTTGATAGCCGGGATAAAAAGCTGGCCTTTTTCTTCAGAAGGGTAGCGGATCTTCACTTTGGGCCAAAGATTTAAGCGCATGGCTTCACTTATCAGTGTATAGGCCCCGGAGACCATGGCCTGGCTGGCGATGATCGCCGCCGTTGTAGCTATTACAACTCCGGGTATAATGAACCATTCAGGCATCAGGTCATAGAACGCATTAATGCCCATCGAACCTTTTACTTCTTCTGTTATCTGCAACCCATTGCGATGAGCCAGCAAATAAGCTCCCTGACCGAAATAGTTGATGAGCAGGCAGACCTTCACATATATCCATGAAATACGGATGTTGTCACGACCACAATGCCCAAGGTCACTGTACAGCGCTTCGGCACCAGTGGTACAAAGGAATACAGCGCCCAATAGCCAATAAGCGCCGGGGTAATGGCGCAGGAATTGAATAGCATAATGCGGGCTCAGGGCCTTAAAGATCTCCAGGTCATCAAATAAATGAAACGCACCAAGGACTGCCAGCATGGTGAACCAGATAAACATGACAGGGCCGAACAACTTCCCGATGTTGGCTGTACCGAACTGCTGGAGAAAAAAGAACATGGCGAGAATGACCAGCACGATAATAACGATCGTCTCTGTTGTTAGCCCGCGAAGGGCGGGCAATTCCTGCAAACCTTCAACTGCTGAAGTGATCGAGATAGGTGGAGTAATGATACCATCAGCCAGCAAGGCGGCGCCCCCGATCATGGCGGGAAGGACAAGCCATTTTTTTCTTCTACGTACAAGGGCGTACAATGCGAATGTGCCACCTTCACCACGGTTATCGGCGCGAAGGATAAGAATGACATACTTGATCGTCGTTTGTAAAGTAAGAGTCCAGATAATACAGGAAAGCGAACCGAGGATCAGTTCTTCACTGACTGTTCTTCCACCAATGATGGCGTTGAAAACATACAGCGGGGAAGTTCCAATATCTCCGTAAATAATTCCAAGTGCAATTATAAGTCCAGCAACTGTGACTCTATTAGTCGGTATTTTCACTGTTTGTGCTTGTCGTTAATTCCCGGTACAGACTTCCTGCTCAGGAAACGCCTGCAAAGGTATAAGCAAAATCTAATTACAAAGAACAAGTTGTTAAAACTTTGATTTTCCTCTATTCCGCCCGGTGGTCCGGGGCTTCCTGGCTAATGAACGGATGAAAGGAAAAACCGGATGCAACTTTTTACCTTTTTTCTTCGTTGTTCATGTAATAACACGTTTTTAGGCATCGCCTGAAACAAAAGTTGCTGCTTTTGGCAGGCAACTTGTAACTTTAAACAGCAAAAAATCGCAATACTATGGTTCGTGACAAACGAATTCTGGGTCTCCTATGTATCATCATTTCGCTTTCCGCCTCATCTCAAAAAATTGTTTACTCTGACTATGAAAGAGACGATACCCGCCGGCTAAACTTTGAAATAGCCGGAAAGATCGGTGGTAATTTCCTCATATATAAAAATATTCATAACAAAAACTGGATTGCGGTCCTGGACAATGACATGAAACAGGTTGCCCGGGAGGAACAGGATTATGTACCTGATAATGACAGGATGATCAATGTAGATTTTTTCGCCTATGGCGATTTCTGTTATATGATCTACCAGTACCAGAAGAAAAGTACGATTCACTGCTGCGCCGTAAGGATCGGGAGTGATGGGAAAAAGATCGGGGAGGTGGCGGAGCTCGATACGACCCACCTGAGTTTCGCCTCGAATAATAAAATATACACCGTGCTATCGAGTGAAGACAAGAGCAAGATCATCGTTTTTAAAATAAACAGTAAGAACAGGAAAAACTATATGTTGACAACCCTGCTGTATGACAACCAGCTTGGCCTTATTAAGAAAAGCCGCCTGGGTATATTAATGCAAGACAGGGACGATGATTTCCTCGACCAGTTTCAACTGGATAATGACGGTGACCTTATTTTTACCAAGTACAACCGGGTCAATAGTGAGAACATAGGAGAGGCGGCCTTTTATATCAAATACGCACAGGCCGACTCTTTTGCTGTGCATCCGCTAAATCTTGAAAAGACTTACCTGGACGAGATACACATCAAACCGGATAACTACAATAAACGTTATTTCCTGACCTCGTTCTTTTACAAACAACGCCGCGGCAATGCAGATGGTTATTATTTCTATATCTGGGATAAGCAGACCGGTAGCGTGATTATGGAAGACACCATCACGTTCAATGAAGACCTGCGCCGTGAAGCCAGGGGGAATTCTAATATAAAAATGGCTTTCAATGATTATTTCATCCGCAACATTATCACTAAAAGAGACGGCGGATTTATCATAGGAAGCGAAGCTTATTATACTACTTCCCGGGGTAGCGCATGGAACCGCTGGAATTACCTGAACGGCCCCTATATGCGACCTATTGATTATTATTATTATTCTGCTTACTATAGCAATTGGTGGAACTCGAGAATGTACGATAACACATTTTCCAATGTCCGGTACCAGGCCGATAACATCGTGGTGATGTCTTTTGACAAAACCGGAAAACGTGAATGGGCCAATGTGATTACCAAAGAGCAATTTGATGACCAGACGGATGACCTTATATCTTACCAGGTGATGAATACCGGCGGGCAGTTACATATCCTTTTTAACAATATGGAAAAGCGTGTGCAGCTTTTGAATGATTTTGCGATAACGCCCGATGGCAAGATCAACCATAATCCTACACTTAAGAACCTGGATAAGGGTTATGAATTCATGCCTAAGTATGCCAAGCAGGTAAGCTCTAAACAAATAATAGTGCCCTGCCTGTTCCGCAATTATATTTGCTTTGCGAAAATTGACTATAATTAAATAAACCGAAGCTGACTAAATCCAAAACCTGTGATCGGAGTATTTAAACAAAAAAGCCCCGCCAATATTCTTTTATTGTTTGTGTTCGGCGTACTGATCAAGCTGCCGATGTTTATATATCCGCATGTACCGGTCAGCCGTCCCTCCGATGGCGAACTTTTCGAAGCGATACTAAGATTTCTGCAGCCTACCGGCAACTCTTATCCCCGCCTGTACCCACTCATTGCGTTTGCCCTTCTATATATCCAGGCGCTGGTATTGACCAATTTTATCAATAACCAGCGAATGATGAACCGCCCTAATTATCTC
>Ga0066652_100000478_pt1 | contig 19162 bp, 13 predicted proteins | sample GraSoiAngelo_101_FD_71413 | JGI IMG/M metagenome (GOLD analysis project Ga0066652, IMG submission 71413) | Grasslands soil microbial communities from the Angelo Coastal Reserve, California, USA - 14_0903_02_30cm | ecosystem: Environmental > Terrestrial > Soil > Grasslands | place: USA... | reverse complement strand
GCCTGCTCGGTCTTGGTGATGTAGTCCTTCTTCGCCTGTGCCAGCGCGCGCTCGGCTTTCTCATAATCGATCTCGGCCTGGCGTTTCACGGTTGGGGCTTCGTAGACCGCCTGCTCCTTGGCGAGACGCTTCTCCTCGAGGCCGAGCTCCATCGTTTTGATCTCTTCGCGCGCCTTGGACAGGTTGAGCGTCGAGTCCAGCTCCGCCTGCTCGAACTGCGCCTGCGCCTTGGTCAGCGACGTGACCACCTCGGTCAGGCGGGACGCGATGCCGGAGCGGTCCAGCTCCGCGACGATGTCGCCCTCCTTCACGACCGTGCCCTCGGGCACGAGTGAGGAAATCTTCATCTGCCACTGCTGGGCGGCCTGCGCGTTGGGGGGTGCGGTGATGCGGACGAACTTCGTCGCGCGCAGCTCGCCGGATGTGGTCACCTGAACCCTGAAGTCGCCCTTCTTCACCTTCGCCACGAGGCTGTTGTCTTGCGTGGCCGTATCGCGGGCCATGAGCCAGGCGCCCGGGACGAGCAGGAGGACGACAACGCCGATGATGAACCAGCGATTCTTGATCATTCGCATAGCACGAGGGGCAGGAAGATCGGTTCATGCCGCACGCCACACGATCTCATCCCGCGACGACGAGGCACCGAGGCAGCTGGTGCGCGGGCCGGCGCGGTATGCGATGTATGGCGCGCGGTTAACTCCGGATGAGACACCCGGAAGGCTCCAAACGTTGACTACCGTAGAGTGCCCGGGCGCGGGAGCTGTCGCAACCCGGTTAATCGTTTTCTAACGCACGCAGGTAACAGGGTTTGTCGCTGACCGGACACTCGAGGCGACAGGTGACAGGCATAGGCGACAGGATGCGCGGGGCCGTCCTTTCACCCGCCTGTTGTTGTCGCCTGATGCCTCAAGTGCTTTTCCTGGACGAACCCTGTTATTACGTGCGCTGCGCAGTCTACCAGAAGACTCGCTGCCACCCCACAAGTTTCCGGTTCCCGCGCATCAGCAGGTAGATGATGAGGCCGCTGGCAGTCAGGATCACGAGCGCGAGTCCCCAGAACATCGCCATCACCAGCCCGCCGTCGCCGAACGCCTCGCCGCTGTGAAGCCGGGTTAGGAATGGTTTATCGGCGTACGCCTCTGTCTTGATCAGTGCGCCCGTCTTCGCGTCGACCACGAACTTGCGATCCTCGCCGCCCGTGGGCTTGCCGGTGAACACGGTGACGGTGGGCTGAGGTCCTTTGAACTGCAGCTCGATCTTGTCGATCGGCGGCGGTGCTCCACCCGCGTTCGCGGCCACCGTACGCAATGCGCGCTCGACGGACGGCGCCCACGCCTCGTTCTGCGAGCTCGCGGTGACCGGGCTGACCAAGTCGCGCGTCGTCTCGCGCAGCGCTTCGTCTGCACCAAAGAATTCAGTGAAGGCGACGATGATTCCGGTGCTCGAGGCCCAGAGCAGGAAGATGAAAGCCGGGAATCCGATCCAACGGTGCCAGCGGCGCCAGAAGGCTACGTCCATAGGGTGGGGAAGATAGGGAGCGATGGAACGGTGGAGCGGCTGCCTGCTGTATGGGGACAGAACCTTGTCCTGAGGTTCGGACGGCGTGTGACCGCCGTCACGTGACGATGCGGGCTAACACAGTGCAGGACATTGGCTTACGTGGCGAGCAGGGCGGGGCACGAGGAGTGTATTGATGACCGGCGCTGCACCACTTCTACCAGGACCCATATGCGTCGCATCGACGGCGTACCAAGGCTGTCCATCTCGTTGGCGCTGGTGCTCACTTTCCTGTCTGCTGGCTGCGGCAACAAGTATTACCTGAACGAGTACCGCTTTTCCCAGCGCACCTTGGCGATGGTGTACATCGAGCCGCCGGCGCCAAGGCTGCTGCATGGCTACTACGATCTCGATAACACGGTGGACGCGCTGCAGAGCGTCGCGCGCGCTGCCGGCGGCGTCGCCAAGGAAGTCAGCGCGCGTCGCGCCGTCGCCCGTCTCGACAGCGCGACCGACCTGGTCGACGTCCAGGACCTGCTCGCGAACGCGACGCTCGAGCGCGCGAGCCGCTACCTCGGCACGCGTGCAGTCCAAAGCGAGGAGAGCGCGGACTTCATCCTCGAGGTCACGATGCGAAGCTTCGGGCTGGACGCTCGCTCCAACACCGCGGCGTACATGTATACGAGCGCCGAGGCAGTGCTGCTGGACCGCCGCACCGGCAGAGAGATCTGGAGCACGCGCGTGCGGGGGAGTGACCGCATCACGCCGCGCGTCTGGGGCACGCGCCACATCCCCAGCTCAGTGATCACCGCGGGCACGCTCAGCACCGTGAGCGTGGACGATTTCGCGGACGGGCTGGATCAGCTCTCCACGTTCACCGCGCGTCTGATCACGGACGAGCTGCGTGAAAAGTTGAGAGACGCGCGCAACCGGTAGTTGGCCAGCGTGGCTGGGCCACTGCGATCAGGTGACAGCGGCGACACTTTGTACCACGAGATCCACGACCGACGGTTCTGGCGGAAGGAAGGGGCGGTTCGTATCGTAACTCAACGTTCGCCCCTCTCTTCGCGTCGGAGGCCACATGAACGGCAGCCCGTCCGTTCATTCCGGCATCTTGGCAGGTCGGTACGCGATCGAGCGTGAGCTCGGCCGTGGCGGTACGGCCGTGGTCTTCCTCGCGCGCGACGAGACCCGCGGCGAGACCGTCGCAGTCAAGTTGCTCAGGAGCGAGCTGGTTGGCGCGATGAGCGTCGCGCGGTTCCTCCGCGAGATCCGGCTCACGGAGCGGCTGCAGCACCCGCGCATCGTCCCCACGCTCGCCTCGGGAGAACTCGAGGGGCAGCCGTATCTCGTGATGCCTTTCATGGAAGGCGGCACCTTGCGGCAGCGACTGCAACGCGAGACGCAACTGCCGATGGACACGGTGCTCACGATCACCCGGTCCATCGCCGACGCGCTCACCCACGCGCACGCGATGGGCATCGTCCACCGCGACGTGAAGCCGGAGAACATCCTCTTCGCGAACGGCGATGCGTGTCTGGCGGATTTCGGAATCGCTCGGGCGCTCGAACAGTCCACCGACGGCACCGCATCGACATCCGGCATCATTCGCGGTACGCCGCTCTACATGAGTCCCGAGCAGGCGAGCGGCACCCGGAACTACGATGGCCGCAGCGACATCTACTCGCTCGCATGCGTCGTGTACGAGATGCTCGCGGGCATCCAGCCATTCATCGGTCCGACGGCCGAGTCGGTGATGGCGCAGAAGATCACGGAGACCGCGCGATCGGTGCGCATCTATCGGCCGGCTATTTCCAGTGCCGTCGAAAGGGTGCTCGCCCGCGCGCTGCTGCCCACGCCCGCCGATCGCTATCAGACGGCGACCGAGTTCGTCGAGCAGCTCGACAAGGCCTCCCGCACGCCCGACACGAGGGGCGTGCTGTTCTGGCGGCGCAACAGGCGCAGGGTCATGTACGCGGCCGCGGTCGTCGGCGTGGCGGTCAGCGCGCTCATCGTGGCGCGCGCGACGGCGGGGCCTCGCTTCACCGATCGCGACTGGATTCTCGTCGCGGACTTCGACGGCCCGCGCGATGACCCGGGCCTGGCCACGGCGGTGCGCGAGCTGGCCACCGCTGAACTGAACCAATCGCGCTTACTCAGCACGCTGCCGCGCTCGCAACTCAACGCGACGATGCGCCTGGCCGGCGTGCCGGACACCACGCGGGTGGGTCCGCAGCTCGCGCGAGAGCTTGCGTATCGCAGCGCGGTGCGCGCGGTGCTGGTGGGAAGCATCACTCGCGTCGGCCCCACGTACTCGATCGTGCTGCACGCCGTGGACGTCGCCGATGGCACGGACATCCTGTGGGTGGACGCCCCGGCCACTGATGCGACGCTGATCCCTGTCGTGCAGCGCCTGGCGCGCAGGGTGCGATCGGGGTTGGGAGAGCGACGGTCGTCGATCGAAGCGGCGCTCCCCCTCGACCAGGTGGCGACGCCATCGTTCGCCGCATACCGCAAGTACGCGGAAGGCTTGCGCCTCCAGACCCGCGGCGACGGCCGCAACAGCAATCAGCTCATGCGCGAAGCACTGGCGCTCGATACCGGCTTCGCGTCCGCGTGGTTCAGCATGGGGTGGAACTACCAGAACGAGCGGATGATGGACTCCGCGCGCTGGGCGTTCTCGCGGGCATTGGCGCGGCGCGCGCGCCTGAGCGACGCGCAACGCTACCGGCTGGAGGCGGACGCCGCCTACGCCATCGATTACGACATCCCGGCAGCGATCCACGCCTACGACCTCTATCTCACGGCGAGCCCGCGATCATGGGCAGGGTACAACAACCGCGGCAACTACCTGGTGGCGCTCGGCCGCTATGATGACGCGCTGCAGTCCTTCGAGCGCGCGGTGGCCGTGCATCCATTTGGGCCGCAGCGCGCCCAGATCCAGGTGGCGAACGAGGCCGCGACGCTGATCGCTCTGCGACGACTGGACGACGCGGATCGTGTGGCGCGAGATCTCACGGGAACGTTCGCGACCTACATCCGGCTGATGCGTGGCGCCGCGGCGGATCAGTGGAGCACCATGGACAGCCTGGCGCGCACGACGATGGACGCGCCGTCGAGCCCTGGTTTTCTGAAGGTTCCGGCGACCGCGGTCGCGGCGGGGACTCTGGCGGTCCGAGGCGCTGTCGGCGCATCGGATAGCCTGCTCGCTGCGGCGATGGTGCGTGCGTCGCCGGATGTCGCGCGCTGGTATCAGCGGGCGAGACTCCTCCTGGCCCAGGCGAGCGGGCGCCCGATGCCCCCGTTGCCCGCCGCGCTCGCTCGAGATCAATCGCCAGCCGCCCTCGTCACCGCCGGGCTGACGGCTGCGATGGCGGGAGACAGCGCCCGCGCAGGCGCGGTACTGCGGGCGCTGGATCGGGCGGACAGCGTGGAGCTGCGCACCCTCGGCCAGGGACCGCTTTTGATCCGCGCGTGGCTCGCCGCGCGCGCTGGCGACTGGTCGCGTGCCGCGTCGCTCGTGGACGCACCCGCTCGGCGCGGGGAGCACGACACGGCGATCCTCGATCGCGTGGGCAGCCAGTCGTTGCGGTGGCTGGCGGCGGATGCGCTGGCCCGAAGCGGCAGGATGCCCGACGCGGCCGCGATGCTCGAGCTGGCGATCGCTCCCGAGCGCATGTCCGGCAACGAGTTTGCGCTGCGCGGCGTCGCGCTCACCTTCGCGCATGCGCGGCTGGCTCGCTGGTACGAGACGATGGGCCGGCGCCACGATGCGGCCGCGCACTGGCGCGCCGTACGTGATGCGCTGCAGAATCCTGACGCGAGTGTCCTGCCCCTTCTCACCGAAGCGCGATCGTCCCTGAGCCGACTCGCCGGCAACTGACAATTCCGTCCGTAGCGCAGTCTTCCCCTCTCACCTGCAGCGCCTGAACGGAGGTCGTCATGAAGCGGAACGCCGTAAAGCGGTTGTCGTTCGTGATGTCGATGGTCGTGGTGGCTTTCGGAGTGGCGGCATGCTGCCGCGGCAACATCAGGTGGACCGCGGTGACACCGGTGCACGCCGACAGTACCGTCTGCCACTTACAGAGGGGATCGCATGTCATCGTCTGCGACGAGTACCTCGGAGGGCAGGTGGTAAAGAAGGACACGACCGGCGTCGGCGAGGGCTAGGGCAGCGCGCGGCGCAGGGTCAGCGCCACGTCATACGCCTGGCCCGCCCGCACCTGGGGCGGTGGCGCCACGACCAGCAGGTAGTCGAGATCGGGCTGCGCACGGTAGCGCACGCGCGTCGTCGCGGCACGAGCTGCCGTGGCGACGCGGGCGCCGGCACTCGAGTAGAGTGTCAGCGCGAGCGGAATCGGCGCGCGGAGCGTGACCTCGAACTCACCCGGTGTCGTGCACTGTCTCGCGTCGAGCAGCAGGGCACAGACCTGACCCATGGGCAGGATGACGCGATCGAGCGCATCGCGGAACATCATCTCGGGGCCTCTCGGGCCGAAGGGGACTTGCTTCAGTCCGTGACAGATGTCCGGATACTTCTGGCACAGGCTCAGGAAGATGTTCGTGCAAACCTGCTTGACCACGCAGATCTGCCGCGGGTTGTGGTAGACGATTCGGGCCGCCGAAACGCCGATGAGCGAGAATTTCTGCGGCGCCGCGGCCAGGGCGAATCCGCTCACGACGACCTTCCAGTTGCCCGCGGGCCCGATGGCGACGACCTGTTCGACGTTGTTGAGATGGTCGGTGCCGGACTGTGAGTGCGCGGCGGACAGGTCGCTGCTCGATACGGGCCCGGGCGGCGTGAGCTGGGGCTTCACCACGACGGGGGTCCCGCACGCTTCGGCGGAGGCGGCAAGCGTATTTCCCCCCGCGTCCGCAACGGTCTGGTTCACGCGCCAGGGATAATGCTTCGTCCCCAGCGGGTCGATCAGCACGAGGTCGAGGTCATTCACGAGGTGCGGATCCTCCTCGGGCGTGATCGGGTCGGAAGCGGCGTCGTCCCACACGAGCGTGACCTTCACCGCGCTGGGCAGATGCCAGGGGAACCAGATCGCGGCGGTGCGCAGCGTATAAGTGCGCGTGCCGCAGGTGGCGTCGATCACGCCTTCGATGATCATGCGGTTTCTGATCGCGTTGGCGGCGCCATCCGCGTCGATCAGCCCGAAACCAGTGGCCAAGTCGGGTCCCGCATACGGCTGAACGGGCCCGTCGACGTTCGAGAACCACGGAAGCGTGGCGGCGTCGGCGAGCCACGGTTTCGCCGGGTCCGGTGACGTCGTAGGCTGGACGTCGTGGGCGGTGTGCAGCAGCAGGCCACGCACGGTCGATGGCAGGGGCGGGTTGACGTTGACGTCCACGCCGTAGGTGGCGCCGTAGACCTGCAGCAGATCCGCGATGACGCCGGTGACGACCGGTGCTGCCAGCGACGTTCCGCAGGAGAGCATGTAGATGTTGTGCCAGGGACCGGAGCCAGTCAGTCCCTCCGGGGGCGTCGAGCACAGATCGCCCGGGGGCTTTGTACCGGTCCAGTATCCCGGCATCGTGACGCGTGAGCCGGGGGCAACGAGGTCCGGCTTGAGGCGGCCGTCCCACGTCGGCCCGAGGCTGCTGCTGCCCACGATGCGATGCAGCGAGGAGCTCCAGCTCCCCACAAGAATACCGTTCTTGGTTTCGCCGAGGTCGAGCGAGAAGAATCCGTACGTCTCGGTGCTCGTCGCGCCGGGAGCGGTGGTGCCGCTTTCGGAACCTCCATCGTTGCCCGCGGAGTACACCTGCGGTCGCGCCGGAATCAGCACCCCGTCCAGCGTCGTCGCGTCACCGCGAATCATCGAATCGCGCTGGGCCGCATTGGCCGAGTAGTGCGCGGACGACTCAGGCTCGTACGAGTGGTTGGACACGTCCATCCCACTCTCGAGGATGAACTTTCGCATCGTCTCGGCGAACATCGGACGATCGTACCCGATGGCGTCGATATTCGCTTCGAGCAGCTCCGCCTCCGGCGCCATCCCACGCCACTGGTACTGCGTCCCGCCCTGCGTCGCGCTGTTGTATCCGTTGCCCGCGATGATACCTGCCGTCATCGTGCCGTGCATGTCGATGGCGGGGTTCGAGACCAGAATGCGGCTGCCAGTCATGACGCCGGCGGTGAGCAGGCTGAAGTCGTTGTGCGATTCATCGATGCCGCCGTCGAAGACGCCTACCTGAATGCCTGCGCCGCCGCTGCCGAGCGAGCGCGCGTCCGCGATGCTGAAGTTCTGGAGCGCTTCGACGTTCGCTTCGGTGCGCGTGTGGTCGTTGTCCAATCTGATCGATTGCCCCTCGGGCTCGATCCACTCCACACCGTCGAGCGCGGCGGCAGCGGCGATGGACGCGCGAGGCACGGTGGCACGCCACTGGCGCGCATTCACCCGCTCGACCGCGGAGCCGACGGAGGCAAGCCGTTCGCGCGTCGCGTTGTCGATCGCGCCGGTACTGAACGTCACGCGCACTCGAAGCGGCGCGCCCTGGGTGCCTGCGCTGGCGGTGTCGCGACGGCCGTCCGGCGCGGAGCCACTCCAGAGTTTCGGCTCCACGCGATCCTGCGGCCGGAGCAGCGCCATCCCGCGCAGGAGCCGCCGCACGAGTGTGTCCGCAGCGAGCGCGCGCGAAGCGCGCACGCGATAGGTATTGCCACCGATGAACGAAACGACCGTCAGGCCCCGCCTTGCGAGGGCGGCGCGTTCGGCGGTCGAGAGCAGGTGCGTGAACTGCGCGATGCCGACTACGCCGTACGCGTGGGCCTGCGCGGCGCCCAGGAACGCAGAGGTCGTGGCCGGCGAGAGCGTGAGCGCGCCGGTGCGGAGCCGAACGACGATGGAGTCCTCGAGCCGGCCTGGGGTCGGAAGCCCGGCGGCCGGCGCGGCCATGGCGGCAGTGAGAGCGGCGACCAGCATCGTGCGACGAACCACAGCGCGCACGGCGGACACACACTGCGCCGGCAGGTCGTGCATGCGGCCTCCTGGTAGGATGCAGCCTGAGCAAACATGCACGACCCGTCGGCTGGCGCCAGAGTCGCCACTGGCGTCCGACGTCTTACGGCACGAGCAGCTCGATGCGCGGGATGTTTCGCGCCGAGAGCGCCGCGTTGATCGCCGGCAGCTCCTTGCTGAGCCACACCTCGAACGTCTGCGACACGTCGGTCATCTCACGGCCGATCGCCGCCGTGCGCTTCACCTGCTCGTCGTTCGGACGGCCTTCGTAGTTCACGACGCTGCCGTACAGCTCCACGAGGTTCTCGCGCAGCCGCTCCTCACCGGTGATCGCGCCACCTTCCTTGGTCGCGACGATCGTCTTGCGCATCACGTCCACGGCGTTGCTCGCGTTGCGGAGCCGGAGCGCGAGTGAATCGTTCGCGTTGAGCTGAGCCCCCCGCGAGGCGAGCCCGCCGCGGACGCCGTTCATCTTGTCGACCACGCCGGTCATCTCGTTGAGCATGCCGTACAGCTTCACGGCGAGATCGTACTGCGCTTTCCGGTCCGCGATCGTGTGCTTCATGTTCGGATCGCGCGTGACGCGCAGCGGCGAGCTGTACTCCTTCCCGTTCTCGATCAGCTTCACGGTGTACGTCCCGGGCATGAAGCGCGGACCCACGCCGAAGCCCGCCGTCGCCGCCGGAGGAATCCGCGGCGGCGCCATGCGCATCGACCAGGCGACCCGGCTCAGGCCGCGCCGTTTACTCGTCGGCAGCGTCTGCACGAGCTTCCCGGCGGAATCGCGCACCTCGAGCTTCATGTCGCCGAAGATGTGGCGCTTCTGGAGGTAGTACGTGATCACCGCGTCGCCTGGCGGATTCTGCCCGATGAACTCGGCGTCACCGTTCGCCCAGCCGCCGAACGCGCCGATCTTCTGCACGACCGGCTTCGTCATCACGAAGCCCGCGGCCTGCGACACCGTGCTCGGCGTGAGCGCGCGCAGCGGCGTGATGTCGTCGATGATCCAGATGCCGCGACCGTGCGTCGCGATCACCAGATCATGGTCGCGCGGGTGCACCGCGAGGTCGCGAACCGCAACGCTCGGGAAGTCACTCCCCGAATAGCGCGACCAGTTCTGTCCGCCGTCCACCGAGATCCAGAGACCGAACTCCGTACCCATGAACAGCAGCTGCGGATTCACGAGGTCTTCCTTGATCACGTGCGCGTAGCCGCGCACCGGCGAGCCGGCGCCGATCAGGTTCGTCCACGTGCGCCCGTAATCGATGCTCTTAAATGCGTGGGGCTGCATGTCGCCGAACGCGTGATAATCCAGCGTGACGTATATCGTGCCGGTGGCGAAGTGCCCCGGCTCCACGGACGACACCCAGGGATTTGGCGCCGCGCCCGGCACGTTCCCGATCGTGTTCGTCCACGTCGTGCCGCCGTTCTGGGTCACCTGGATGTTGCCGTCGTCCGTACCCGCCCAGATCACCAGCGGATTCTGCGGTGACTCGGCGATCGCGACGATCGTGGTGTGCATCTCGGCGGACGAGTTGTCGACCGTGATCCCACCCGACTCCTCCTGCTTCTGCTTGTTCGGGTCATTGGTGCTGAGATCCGGCGAGATGCGGCGCCACGTCTGCCCGAAGTCCTTCGACTGGTGCAGGAACTGCGAGCCGATGTAGATGGTCCCGTTCTTCGTGGGACTCACGTGGATGGGCGCGTTCCAGTTGAAGCGCAGCTTGCCTTCCTTGTAGTTCGGCAGCGGCTTGATGTCGCGCGTCTCGTGTGTCTTCCGGTTGACGCGGCCGATGTACCCGCCCTGGGCCTCCGCGTAGAGGTACGTGGGATCCGTGGGGTCCACGAACACCCAGAAGCCATCGCCGCCGTACATGTTCTCCCACTGGCTCTTGGCGATGCCGCCCGGATACTGCGAGTAGCCGACCCACGAGCTGTTGTCCTGCAGGCCGCCGTACACCTTGTACGGACGGTCGTCGTCGACACTCACGTGATAGAACTGCGAGATCGGCAGGTTCTCGCCCTTCCACCATCTGTCCGCGCCGTCGTACGAGTACCAGATGCCGCCATCGTCGACGGTGATGACCCGCTGCGTGTTTTCGGGGTCGATCCATACGTCGTGGAAGTCGCCGTGCGCCGAGCCGCCGACGTTGTTGAACGTCGCGCCGCCGTCGATGCTCATGATGAGCGAACCGCCGGCCTTGAAGACCCGGTTCTCATCCTTCGGGTCGACGATGAGGTTCGCGAAGTAGAAGGGACGCCAGATCATGTTCTGGCTGCGGTCCTTCGCCGTCCACGTCGCGCCGCCGTCGTCGGACCGATACAGGCCGTCCGTGGGCTGCGTGGCTTCGATGAACGCGTAGACGACACGCGGATTCGACGGCGCCACCGCTACGGCGACGCGTCCCCACGGCTTGGCCGGGAGGCCTGCGTTCCGGTCGGACCTGAGCTCCGTCCATGTTGCGCCGCCGTCCGTGCTCTTGAACATCCCGCTGCCGCTCATCGCGGCGGGGCCGTTGCCGCCGGATCGGAACGTCCAGCCCTGGCGACGGAAGTCCCACAAGCCGGCGTAGAGCGTCTTCGAGTCTCTGGAGTCCATCGTCATCATCGAGCAGCCAGTGGACGCGTTCGCGCCCGCGAGCACCTTGCTCCACGTGCTGCCACCGTCCGTCGTGCGGTAGACGCCCCGGTCGTTGCTGTCGCTCCACAGCTTGCCGGGAACGCACGCGTACACGGTGTTCGGCGCGCTCGGGTCGACCAGGATCTTCACGATCCGCTCGGACTCCCGGAGTCCCATGTTGGTCCAGTTCTCACCGCCGTCGGTCGACTTGTAGATGCCGTCGCCGATCGAGACCGAGTTGCGCGTCCACGACTCGCCCGTGCCGACCCAGATCGTCTTCGGATTCGTCGGGTCGATGGTGACGGCTCCGATCGACTGCACCTTTTCCTTGTCGAAGACGGGCTTGTACGTGGTGCCGCCGTTCATCGACTTCCACACGCCGCCGCTCGCGGCGCCGACGTAGATCGTGAGGCGATTGCTTTCGTGGACGGCCGCGATCGCCGCGATGCGTCCGCTCATCGCCGCCGAGCCGATGTTACGCGCGCCGAGTCCGGAGAACGTGTTGGAGTCGACGAGGGAGGCAAGGCTGGTCGCTCTGTCATGCTGAGCCCGTTCGCTGTCATCCTGAGCGCAGCGCCTGCCCTCGAGCGCAGCGAAGGGAAGGATCTGCTGTCCCTGTGGCTCAGGGCAGGCTGCGCGAAGCATCTGCTGTGAAGAGGGAAGACCCTTCCCTTCGCTGCGCTCGAGGGCAGGCGCTTCGCTCAGGGTGACTGTCGGTCTCGGGTAGCCCTGGAGCGTTACCTCGCCGTCCGATTCTGTCGGCGGTTTCGCCTTCGCCGAGTCTGGCTTGGGCTGCTGGTTCGACGCGTCCTTGGCGTCGCCCGGATTCGCGGAGGCTCCAGTCGCTCCCGGCTTCATGAACGCGGTCTCGGGGAGGTTCACGTTCGTCTCGATCCGCTCCCACGAATACTGCGCCTTGTTCGCGCTCGAGCTGCCCTTCTGCCCGATTGCGAAAGAGAAGGGGAAGAAGACGCCGCTCACTTCCTTGTAATCGCCCAGCTCCACCTCGAATTCGCTCTCGGTGCCGCGGACGGTCCGCTTCACCTCGTACTTGATCGGGACGTAGGAGTCCTGGTCGAGGTAGTAGGTGCGCACGTCGCCATTGCTCGCCAGCGTCGCCTTCACCTTGTAGACGTCGGTCCCCTCGATCTGATCGGTGCCAACGAGCTCGATCCTGTTGCTCTTGTCGAACAATGGGTCATCGAACTGCGCGTCCTCGACGATGCCTTTCAGCTCACCTTCGCTGAGCGACTCGGCGTCCTTCTTTCCCTGCCAGGGCTCGATCTTCCAGCCGGTCGCGCCGTCGTAGGCGTTGACGCCGACCATGCCGCCGAACGCGAACTCCTCGCGCACCTTGTTCGGCCGCTTGTTCTCGTTCTTGACGTTGGCCTCGAAGCCGCCGCCGCCCATGAACTTTCCGGTGCGTCGCACGGACTGGATGGCCGCGATCTTCTGTGCGCCTCCAATCCGCTGCTGGTAGCGCGCGATGATGTCGTCGATGCTCTGCGCGCGGAGTGGCGTCGCGAGTGTCAGAACGCTGAGGATGAGTAGGCGCTGTCTCATAAACCCGGCTCGGCAGGAGAATGTGTTGGCGGATAACGTAGGTTTTCCGCGAACGCATGGCTATTCCGGCTTATTTCACGGCCTGTAAGCGGGGCGGGAAGGCCGTGCGCCGAGTTCTATCGCTGGGAAGGGCGTTTGGTTCAAGCACGCGGCCCACCGTATCCAAGCGGGCCTGGCCAGCGCAGAATTAGAGGCGCCGCGTTCCCCGAATGAGTCGCAGAATGAACAGCAGCACAACAGCACCCACGAAGGCGACGAAGATGGTGCCGGCCAGTCCGCCGAATGGCACGCCCGTGCCCAGCTTGCTGAAGATCCAGCCGCCGATGAAGGCGCCGATGATGCCGACTATGATGTCCCCGATGATTCCCAGGCCGGTCCCACCCACGACGAGAGACGCCAGCAGCCCGGCGACGAGACCAACGATGATCCAGGTTAGAAAGCTCATGTCGTCCTCTTGCAGTGACGCCGCCGCGAAGTGGCAACTGCTGTGCCCGTGACATCACCCAGACAGGCGCGGGGACATCTCGCTCGCCTGATGGCCTATCACCACTGGGCGGCGGATCAAATGTTCGCCGCCCTGGCGGAGCTTTCCACCGCCGATCTCGACTTGAAATGGGGCGGCAGCTTCGGAACGGGACGCGGCCTGTTGCAGCATGTGCTGGGCGCGGAGCGTCTGTGGGTCGACCGCTGGAATCACAAGGCGGCGTCGATCCCCAGCTATTCGCCAACACTGACGGGTGCGGATTTCCGAGACGAATGGGGCCGCATCAAGGCGGATCAGGAACTCTTCGTCGAAGCTGCGACCGGAGACGCGCTCACCCGCGAGCTGACCTACACGAACATCCGCGGACAGGTCAAGACGTACCATATGGACGACATCCTGATGCACGTCGTGAATCACGGCACGTATCACCGCGGGCAGATCTCCCAGCTGCTGCGCGATCGCGGTCGGACGTCGCCGTCCACCGACATGATTCTCTATTACGAGACCGAGTTGGCGGAGAGCCGCTGATGCGGGGCGAACCCCGCCACCGGGTGGCGCACCTCAAGCCCGCCGATCTCCTCCAGCGACTCGAGTCAGCAGGCAAGGAACGGTTCTACGCGGCGCTTCGACGTGGTACGCTGGAGGTGGAGCTCTACGCGCCGCGCGGCCACGATCCCCAGACGCCACACAGCCGCGATGAGCTGTATGTCGTGGTGTCGGGGCAGGGCGAGTTCATCGCGGGGGACAAGCTGGAGCAGCGGTTCACATTCGGTCCGGGCGACTTTCTGTTCGTGGCAGCTGGAGTACCGCACAGATTCGAGAAGTTCACTGACGACCTGTCGGTATGGGTGGTGTTTTATGGACCTACCGGAGGGGAGATGCCGTAAGCGGGGTAGACGCGCTGAAGAGAGCGCTCATACCTGCGCTCATGAGGGCGCAACTGAAGGCGGCATCACGGCGGGTACGGGTGCGGCGATTACTTCGGTCACCCAGACGGACTTACGGCGATCGTGACCACGGCATAGCCCTCGGCTGAGACTTCATGAAGCCCGGCATGCCGCAGCTACGACCGCGGAAATGGCCGCTGTCCTGGCCGCTTCCATGCCGCAATCAGATGCGGCGTTGTGAGCGCCTCAGTGAGCGAAACTTCTCGCTCCGAGATCCGTATTTTACGAACAAAGCCTGTCCGGAGATCACCCATGCTCGGCTCAATTCTTCGCCTGTTCGTACTTCGGCCGTTTCTCACGATGGCGATTCTGGGCATTCCGGTGATCCTCCTGATCGCCGTCGGCCTCTTCACCATCATGGCGCTCAAGCTCCTCGTATTCGTGGTGCTCCCGATCATGGCCATCGTGTGGGTGGTGCGAAAGATCTTCGGCAACGGGAAAGACACCGCGAGTTGAAGCACAGGGGTCAGAGGACACAGAGAAGGGCCGCAACTCCCGTGAGTTGCGGCCCTTCTTTGTGTCCTCTGAGGTTCGATTACAGAGTTACGAGAGTGGTCGAGCTGGGGGTGGAGATCCGACGCTCCGTCGACACGGACTCGAACACCCGCGCCTGGATGAACGCTCCGAGCAGGTCGGGGTCCAGCATGCCCTCCCGCGCCTCTGCGGTCAGGATATCCAGGGCGCGCTCGTACGGCACCGCGCGCTTGTAGGGACGGTCCGTCGCGGTGAGCGCGTCGAAGATGTCCGAGATGGTCATCATTCGCGTCTGCACCGGAATCTCTTCCCCCTTCACCCGCCGCGGGTATCCGCGCCCGTTCAGCTTCTCGTGGTGCGCGTACGCGATGGACGGGATGCCCCGCAGCTCGCGCGTCCACGGGATGTGCTCGAGGAAGCGGAACGTGTGGGTGACGTGGGACTCGATCTCGCGCCGCTCCTGGTCGTCGAGGTTGCCCTTGCGGATCATCAGGAAGCGAAGCTCGTCGTCGCGGAGCAGCGGTCGCTCGATGCCGTCGAAATCGACGTACGTCTTCTGGTTGATGTCGCGCAGATCGTCGAACGTTCCTTCGGGCAGCACGGTGGGTTCGTTGGCGCGGACGATGTGATCGAGAAAGCTCTGCAGCTCCTCGCGTCGCGATCGACGAATCTCGCCGAGGCGCTGCACCGCCTCGGTGTAGTTCTTATCACCGTGCAGCGCCAGGTAGTTGGCGCGCTCGCGTTCGAACTGCAGGTCGATGCCCTGCAGGAGATACGCGAACCGGTGCCTGATGATGTCGAGGTCCCACGGGTAAAGTTTTTTCTGCTTCACCAGCACCTGCTCGCGCACGCCGACTTTTCCGAAGTCGTGCAGCAGGCCCGCGTAGCGCAGCTCGCGCAACTGCTCCTTGGAGAACTTCACGTCGCGATACTTGCCGGGGCCGCCGCGATCCACTGCTTCCGCGAGCGCCACCGTGAACGTCGCGACGCGACCCGAATGACCGGAGGTGGTGGGGTCTCGTGACTCGATCGCCGTCACCGCCGCGGTGACGAATCCCTCGAACAGCTTCTCGATGTCCTCGTAGAGCAGGCTGTTCTCGATGGCCACCGCAGCCTGCGACGCCAGCGCGTTCACCAGCTCGATCGAGCGCAGGTCGTACGGGATCACCTCGCGCTCCACGACCGATTCGGACGACAGCATCACGTCCGGCGTCCGCTTGCGATTGATCAGCTGCAGCACGCCGATCACTTCGTCGCGATGCGTCTTCATCGGGAGCACCAGCATCGACTTGGTGCGATAACCGAACTTGTCGTCGAAGGACCGGCCGTGCTTGTAGGACACATCGTCCGGCAGGAGATACACGTCAGCGATCTCGAGCGGCTGCCCGGTGGCGGCCACGTAGCCGGAGAGGCTCGCGTGATCCACCGCCACGGTGTATTCGCTGAACGGCAGGTTCGGCAGCGAGAAGTTCTGCGACAGCTTGAACCGCAGCTTCCGCGGCGGCGCGTTGTCTTCCGAGCGTTCGGCGAGATAGAGCGAGCCCGCGTCGCTGTTGCTGATGCGACGCGCCTGGCCGAGGATCATCTCGAGCAGCGTCGTGAGATCGCGCTCGTGCGAGAGGGCGGCGCCGACTCGAGTGAGCTCGGTGAGCTGCTGGTAGCGCTTCTGCTCCTGCTCACGGGCGGTGCGTTCCCCCACGAGGGCCACGGCGTGCCGGAATGCGCCACGGAGCGCGGTGATGACGGTGCCGACCGCCGCGTCCCCGGGCACGAAGCTCGTCAGCAGCTCGGTGGGGAAGTCGTCTCTCGGCTCCGCCTCACCCGGATCGCCGAGCCCGACGAGCGCGGCCACCCTGGCCACGTCCTCGAGCGTCGCCGGCGCGGCGGACTGCAACAGCCCCCGATCCAGCGCGACCACCACAGGACGATGCTCCTCCGCGAGTGCGGAGGCCGTGGGGAGCGCGGGGATGCGACGCACTTCGACGTCGTCCTCGCGCCGGCCGAGCGGTGCGGATGAGATGGTGCGTCCGAATGCGACGAGGAGGAGAGGCTTCATTCGCTCCAGTGACAGTCAGCCTTCACGTCGGTACGCTGACCGACAGATTCAAGCTCAATACGCGGGAGAAAGGCAACGCCGACGAACCTCACGATTCGTCGGCGTGATGCTTCGAACGAGGCGAGGAACCTGCACGTGCAGATCCCTTCGCCTCGCCCGGGATGACAATTAGCTGCGCGACAGCCTTGCGATCTTCTGCTGCGCGGGAGCGTAATCCGGGAATTTCGCGACGACCTGGCGGTACAGCTCCACCGCCTTGGTCCGGTTGCCCGCGTCCTCTTCCTCCAGCGCCTTCGAATAGAGCATCGCGGTCTTCATGTCCATCTTGATGCGCGGCTTCGCCTGAGCGACCTGCATCGGCGCGGCCTTCGCCGCCGGCTGCTTGTCCACCGCCTTGTCAGTCGCGGTCTTTTCCGCGGGCTTGTCAGCGGGCTTCTCGGCCACCTGCTGCGCGGCCGGAGCCGCCTGCGCGGCGGGCTGGCCGGCCGGTTGCGCGCTGCTGCTGCCGGCATCGCCAACCTGGAGCGCCGGAAGCTTCATGTCGTTGTTCAGCTTCGACGAGAGCTGCGCGATGAGCCCGAGCACGTCGTCGCCCTTGGAGTTGATGCGCGTCGGATTCGTGATCGCGGTCGTCTCCACGTTGATCGCGCGGGCCGTGAGCACGAGGTTGCCGCGGCCGTCGCTCATGAAGCCGCCGGTGATCATGTACTGGGCACCGATGATCTTGCCGAGGCGGATGGCCGTCTGCGGATCCACCGCGCCGCTCTTCACGAGATTCTGCTCGGTGAGCAGCGCCTGGACGCGCTCGCGCTCCACGACGCGGACGCTCGGGTTGGACGCCATGTCCGTGATGAGCATGTCGGCGATGCCCTTGCCCAGACCGTCGTAATCGGCGCGGTCCTTCCCGAACGAGTTGTTGTCGAAATACATGACCGCGATGACGGGCTTGGACTGCGCGACCGCCATCATCGGCGAGATCATGCTGACAGATGCCAGCGCCAGCGCTCCACGGACAAACCGCTTCATAATTCCCCCTTCAGGTGAGTACTCGAGTTGCGACTAGACGCTCAGCGTCATTCCTTCAGCGGCTGCGTCCACTTCCAGACTCAGTCCGCGTTCCTTCACGATCTCGCGGCACGCCTCGAGGCGTTGATCCAGCTCCTCGTCGCTGCGCTCCGGCTTGTGATGAAACAGCACCAGCTGCTTGACTCCGGATTCAATCGCCAGCGCGAGTGCGTCATCGTAGGTCGAATGACCCCACCCGCGATAGTGATCGTACTCCTCCGCCGTATATGTCGTATCGTGAATGAGCACTTTCGCACCCTTCACGAACTCCACCAGCTTGCTGCGCCATCCGATGGGCGTCTCGTACTTCCCGCCCGTTCCCAGCTCGTTGTCGGAGATGTAGACGAGTGACTGCGCGCCGTCTCCGAGCTCGGTGAATCGGTACCCCAGCGCTCCGCCGGGGTGCCTGACAGGGAACGCCGAGACCTCGATTCCCTGACGCACCTGTTGTTTGCGCTCCGTGACCGCCGAGAAATCGATCGTGGCGTCCAGCTCTTCGAACGTGACGGGAAACACAACGGGATTCATCTGATCACGCACGATGCGATCGATGCTCGACTCGAGCGTGTTGCTCCCCCAGATGGTGAAGTGATTCCCGCGCTGAAAGATCGGACCGAAGAAGGGAATGCCCTGGATGTGATCCCAGTGCGCATGCGTGAGGAAGATGTCACCCTTGATCGGGGCGCCATTTGCGCGGCCAAGGAGTGAACGGCCGAGCTCCCGCATCCCCGTACCGGCGTCGAGGATGATGAGCCAGCCCTCGGTTGTCCGGACCTCGACGCATGGCGTGTTGCCACCATATCGCACGGTCTTCGGGCCCGGGCTCGGGATGGACCCACGTGTTCCCCAGAACTGGACGCGCAGGCTCATTCAGACCCTTCTGAAGCATTACACATCATCGACTTACGTCTCGCGATATGCTAGGAAAACAGTCACGAGGCGCCCGTGATGCGGGTCACGTTGCACAACCAAAGTGCAGATCCCTCCCTTCCCTTCGCTGCGCTCAAGGGCAGGCGCTGCGCTCGAGGGCAGGCGCTTTGCTCGGGATGACACTTACGACTCGCGCACCTGGGCGCGCTGCTCGAGCGCGCCGCGGTTGGCGAGGGAGATCCGGCGACGCTCCACGTTGATCCAGCCGGAGTCCTGGAACTCCTTCATGGCCCGCGACACGGTCTCGCGGCTGGCTCCGATCATCTGCGCGATGGTCTGGTGGGTCAGGGACTTCTCGATCTGGTCGCTGCCGCTTTCCTCCGCCATGTCGAGCAGGAGGCGCGCAATGCGGCCCGGCACGTCGAGCAGCACCAGCCCGCCGATCTTGTCGTCGGCGCGGCGCAGCCGGCGCGACAACTCCAGCAGCAGCGACCAGGCGACCGACGGCGTGGTCTCGACCTTCTTGTGAAAATCCTCGCGCCGAAGGACGATGAGACTCGCGTCCTCCATGGCGATGACGTGCGCCGAGCGCGGCTGCTCGTCGATGAGCGCGAGCTC